>Ga0180007_10001572_pt1 | contig 30305 bp, 45 predicted proteins | sample MM_PC_MetaG_FD_121122 | JGI IMG/M metagenome (GOLD analysis project Ga0180007, IMG submission 121122) | Groundwater microbial communities from the Aspo Hard Rock Laboratory (HRL) deep subsurface site, Sweden - MM_PC_MetaG | ecosystem: Environmental > Aquatic > Deep subsurface > Groundwater... | reverse complement strand
TTCTAATTTAGTGGGATCTCGGCCTAAAATGTCTAAGACCCTTATTCTTAGGTTTTCATTTGGACCTGGGTTTGGAAAGACTGAAACTGCAGAGGTATCTGCATAAGTTCCTGCTTTGTCTGGGAACTTATCCCAGTATTCGACCATTTGGAAAGGATCTAAAAGTTGTATTTCTCCATTATTTTCTTCTCTTAGAATCTGAGCTCTGATTTGGGCTCTTGGAATATTTGAGAAAGAAATTGGGTCTCCAGGTTTATACTTATGAGTATCTGTTATTCCTCGCGTATTTGGGAACCTTTCATTAAGTTTTCTATGAACTACTTCTCCTCTCTCGTCATAGAGGAGATTTCCTACTCTTTCAACAGGAAAATCTATTACTGGATTTCCTGGTAATAGGTAGTTTTTTGTTGCGGTTTTTGTTGACATTTTTAATTCTATTAATTGGATTAATTTGGGCTTTATAAATCTTTCTATTTTAACTACTTTAAAGAAATAACATACTTTCTTAGGCACTATTAACTTAATCCAAAAACCTCAAAATTTAGTGTTTCTTTGCTTTAAAACCACCGAATCCTGAGTTTTTGCTAGGTTGTGGAAGATTCTAAATGCTCATTTTAGGAGATTTTGATAATTTTGCGATAGGAAACCTAAAGCTTTATATAGGACAAATAGGAAAATTACATTATCCCTTACTGATTGAAAATGGTAAACTAATTAGACCGTTGATTCTAGAGTGAGTTATATAACTCTTATTTAAAATGGCAAAAAAACATCATCCGAGAAGAGGAAGCTTGCAGTTTTGGCCTAGAAAGAGGTCTAAAAGATCTTTTGCAAGAATAAGATCCTGGCGTGAACAAAATGGTGATGGGTTGCAGGCTTTTGTGGGTTATAAAGTGGGGATGACTCATGTGATTGCTAAAGACAACTCACCACACACTATGTTTAAAAAAGATAATATTTTTGTTCCGGTGACGATTATTGAGTGTCCGCCGTTAAAATCTCTTTCTCTGCGTTTTTATCAAAATTCTTCTGATGGTTCAAAGCTTATTTCTGAGGTGTTTTCTAAATCTTTAGATAAAGGAATTAAAAAACATATAAAGTTTCCAAAAAAAGAAGGCAAGATTCCAGAAAACTTTGAAGATGTAAGATTAAGGGTTTATACTCAACCAAGATTGACTGGTATTGGAAAGAAAAAACCTGAAACTTTAGAAATTGGAATTGGTGGAAAAGATGTTCAAGAGAAATTAAAAATTGCCCAAGAATTATTAGAAAAAGAAATTAAATTAGGAGATGTTTTAAAAGATAAAAAGTTGATAGATATTCATTCAATTACAAAGGGCAAAGGTTTTCAAGGAACTGTAAAAAGGTTTGGTGTTAAAATAAGACAACATAAATCTGAAAAAACTAAAAGAGGGGCTGGGACTCTTGGTGCATGGACTCCTAAGAAAGTTTTGTTTAGTGTGCCGCAAGCAGGAAGAATGGGGCATCATCAAAGAGTAGAATACAATAAGTTATCTTTAATGACTGATTCTGATCCTAAGAAGGTAAATCCTAAAGGGGGATTTTTACATTATGGTTTAGTTAAGAATGATTATATTGTTTTGAAAGGTTCTGTTGCTGGTCCTGCTAAAAAAACAATTATATTAACTCCTGCTGTAAGAAAAGGTAACGCTGGAAGTCTTGAGATTTTATCTATTGATTTGGAGAGCAAACAATGAAAGCTGATGTATATGGTGTGGATGGTAAGAAGATTAAGGCAGTTCAATTACCTAAGCAGTTTGATGAGCCTGTAAGAGAGGATTTAATTAAAAGGGCTGTTTTGGTTGTGCAGGCTTCTAAAAGACAAAGATATGGCGCAAAGAAGGGCGCAGGTATGAGACAATCTGCTACAATGTCCAGAAGGAGAAGGAAATATAGAGGTTCTTATGGTAGAGGAATTTCTAGAGTTCCTAGGAAAGTTTTAACAAAGAGAGGTACACAATTTTATTTTATTGGAGCTGTTGCACCTGGAACTGTTGGCGGTAGAAAAGCTCACCCTCCTAAAGCTGAGAAAATTTGGGAGAAGAAAATTAATATAAAAGAAAGAAGAAAGGGAATAAGATCTGCTTTGAATGCTACTACGAATTTGGAAATTGTTAAATTAAGAGGGCATAAGGTTGAATTTTTACCTTTGGTTGTTGAATCAAAGTTTGAAAAATTAGAAAGTACTAAAGAAGTTAAGAAAGTTTTAGTTTCTTTGGGACTGGATAAAGAGCTAGAGAGGGTTGGTAAGAAGAAGATTAGAGCTGGAAAAGGAAAGTCAAGAGGAAGAAAATATAAAACTAAAAAAGGTCCATTAATTGTGACTTCAAAAGAATGTGAATTAAGCAAGTCTGCTAGGAATATTTCCGGTTTAGATGTTTGCAAAGTTAATAATCTTAATGCTGAATTACTGGCTCCTGGTGCGGTTCCAGGAAGATTAACAATTTATACTGAAGATTCTCTGAAAGTCTTTGATGATAAAAGTTTATTTTTAGAAAGTAAAGGGGTTATTAAGAAATGAGCGGTACACTAAAATATCCATTGTCAACTGAAAAATCTGTAAGATTACTTAGCTCTGAGAACAAAATAGTTTTTGTGGTTGAGAATAAATCAAATAAAAAACAGATAAAGGAGGATTTTGAGAAGATGTTCAAGGTAAAGGTTTTAAAAGTCAATACTTTGATTCATAAAGGGAGGAAAAAGGCATATATTAAATTGCCACCAGAAAATCCTGCGATAGATATTGCAACGCAGATGGGACTGATGTAAAATGGGTAAGAGAATAATAACACAAAGGAGAGGAAGAGGAACTCCTACTTACAAGGCCCATTCACATAGATGGTTGGCTGAGATAAAGCATAGAAAGTTTGATGATATAGAAAAAACTGCAAGTATTAAAGGCGAGATTGTTGATCTTGTTAATAGCAGAGGACATTCTTCTCCAATAGCCTTGATTAAATATTCCAATGGTGAAGAAAGGTACATGTTTGCACCTGAAGGAATAAGAGTTAAAGATTTTGTTGAATCTGGTGCTAATGCTTCTGTAAAAAAAGGAAATACTCTGCCTTTGAAAAATGTTCCTACTGGAACTTCAGTTTATAATATAGAGGTGAGACCTGGCGATGGCGGTAAACTTTGCAGGGCTTCTGGCGTATCTGCAAAAGTTGTGTCTAATTTTATTAATGAAACTGTTATTGAGTTGCCATCTAAAAAACAAAAGAAATTTAATCCTCTGTGCAGGGCCACTGTTGGAGTTATTGCTGGGAAAGGCAGAAAGGAAAAGCCGTGGATTAAGGCTGGAAAAAGACATCATGCTATGAGAGCTAGAGGAAAATTATATCCAAGGACTTCTGGAGTTGCTATGAATGCTGTTGATCATCCATTTGGTTCTGGTAGAGGAAGACAACATGCAAAAGTTAAATCTCCATCCAGATTTGCATCTCCTGGAAAGAATGTTGGTCCTATCAGAGCAAAGAGATCTGGGAAGAAACGATAATGGTTGAGAAAAAAGTAACTTTTCGTGGGAAAACTTTGGAAGAACTGCAGAATATGGAACTCAAAGATTTTGTTAAGTTAATACCTGCAAGGAAAAGGAGATCTTTATTGAAGGGGCTGACTGAACAACAAAAGATATTGCTTGAGAAGATTAAGAAAAAAGGCCAATCAACAAAACCAATTAAGACCCATGTTCGTGATATGATTGTTGTACCAGAAATGGTTGGATCGCAATTATTAATTCATAATGGCAAAGAATGGAGTCCTTTGAACGTTACTGAAGAAATGTTGGGACATTATTTAGGAGAATTTTCATTAACAAGGAAGAAGGTCGGACATAGTGCGCCTGGTGTGGGTGCGACTAGATCAAGTGCGGCTGTATCAAAGAAGTAAAATGGTTGAAGAAAATATTGCGGTGGTTAAGGGAAGGGATTTGCCTATTTCAACAAAACATTCAATTGAGATATGCAATTTTATTAGAAATAAAACTATTAATACTGCGAAAAAGCAGTTGAATCTTGTGTTGCAGAAAAAATTAGCGATTCCTGCGAGAAGATTTAATGATAGCAGAGGGCATAGAAAAGGGAAGGTTGGTCCGGGATTTTATCCTGAAAAAGCTACTAAAGAGATTATTGATTTATTATCTTCGCTTGAGGCCAATATTAACAACATAGGACTTATTTCTGAAGGAGCATATTTGTGTAAAGTAGTTGCAAACAGGGCTTCTAGACCAATGCATCATGGAAGACAAAGAAGGAGAGTTATGAAGAGAACACATATCGAGTTTGTAGCTAAAGAAAAAAAAGTTGCGGCTAAAGAGAAACCGAAAGAAGTTGTGAAGAAAGAACCTGTAAAGGAAGTCCAAAAAGCTGAGACTAAAAAAGAAGCTCCAAAAGAAATGAAAAAAGAAGAAAAGAAAGTTGAAGCTAAACAGGAAGATAAAAAATGATTGAAAAACAGTTTTTAGTTCAAAAGTTGAAGGAACATCAAATTCAGAAATTCATATCGAGCAGATTGGCTAAAACAGGATATTCTCATACTGAAATAAAAAGAACTCCGCTTGGTGAAAAGGTGATAATCTATACAACCCGGCCTGGCATTGTTGTTGGTGGTAGAGGAGAGAACATACAAAATTTGACTAATACTCTTAAGAAAAAATTCAAAATGGAGAATCCGCAAATAGAAATAGGGGAAATTGGGTCTCCTATGCTGGATATAAATTTTGTTTGTGATAAAATAGTTTCTACATTGGAAAGATTCGGTTCAAAGAGATTTAAATCTATTGGGTATAGAACCTTGCAGGATATTATTGATTCTGGGGCAATGGGTGCTGAAATTTTAATTTCTGGAAAGGTCCCTGGATCTAGAGCAAGAACATGGAGATTTTCTGCTGGTTATCTTAAGAAATCTGGAGATATTTCTGAGAATTATGTTGCAAGAACTTATAGCAAAGCCCAATTAAAATCTGGAATCGTAGGAATAAAGGTAAGCATAATGCTGCCAGACACACCCATGCCGGATAAGATAACATTTCGTGAAGAAGAAAAGAAGAGTGTAGAAGTAAGTAAAGAGCCAATGGAGAAAGTTGAAGAGCAACCTTCTTTAAAAAAGAACGTTGGCGAAGAAAGGGCTAAAGAAGATGTTAAAGAGGAGAAAGTTGTGTCTAAAGAGAAACCAAAAGAAATTGTGAAGAAAGAGCCTGTGAAAGAAGTTCAAAAAATTGAAACTGAAAAAGAAGAAAAGAAAGTTGCTAGTAAAGAAAAAGTCACTGAAGAAAAAACAAAAGAGCCACTAAAGAAAGAAATCACAAAAAGGAGCAAAGAAAAAATAAAGAAGGAATAGAATGGCAATGCTAAAAAAGCGGGAACTTGAGCAAATAAATGAGGCACAGATAGAGAGTAAGCTCGTAGAATTAAATAAAGAACTTATGAAATTAAACGCTCAAAGAGCTGTTGGTACAGCTATTGAAAATCCTGGTAAAATAAAGGAATTAAGGAGATCGATTGCAAGACTACATACGGTTAAGGTAGCCCGGAGTAAAAAGCTTGCGGGAGGGAAGAAAAAAGCATGAATGAAATTGACCCACTAACTGGGCTTCCTAAGGAGCTTGGTGTCTGGGAGAATATCGCTAAGAGTGATCAGAGAATCAGAATTAAAGAAGAAAAACGAAAGTTTGGAAAAATAATAACAGTGATTGAAGGCATAAATAGCAAGGAAATAAATATCAAAGATATTTCAAAAAAGCTCAAGTCCAAGCTTGCGTGTGGCGGTACAGTTAAGGACGGAACAATAGAATTACAGGGAAACCATGCGAAGAAGGCTAAAGAAGAATTGATTAAACTTGGCTTTGCTCCAGATTCAGTGGAAATAAGATAAATAATGGATACGTACAAAAGGATCGTAAGGCACGAATTAATAGGGTTAAGAATAGAAATCGTGGATGCGAATAATCCTAGCCTTATAGGGATAAAGGGAAAGATTGTGGATGAAACAAAGAATACGATAACGGTACAAAACAAAAAAATAATCAAAACCCAGGTAAAAATGAAAATAAAAATGCCAAAAAAAACAATTGAAATGGATGGGAAGGAACTAGTTGGAAGAGGAGAAGAGAGAATAAAAAAATGAAGAAAAAAATCAGAAATATAGGGATTAAGGTAAAAGTTCCTAGTAAAAAAAGCGAAGATAGACATGATCCTTTTTTTGGAAATCTTGGGATCAGAGGAAGGATATTTACAGGTACCGTGGTGTCTATGAATTCTGCAAAAACTGCCAAAATTGAGTTTAGTAGGCTTATTCCGATAAAAAAATATGAAAGATATGAAAAAAGAAGGACTGGGCTTCTTGTTCATAATCCTGAGTCCTTGGGGGTAGAAGTTGGAGACCTTGTTAGGGTTGCGGAGTGTAGGCCTATATCAAAAACAAAAAATTTCGTCATAATTGAGAGATTAGAAAAATGAAAGCTGTAAGCTCAAGAATAACTAAAGGATTGTCGCATGGTTCGGTTATTCCTACTTGCGATAACTCTGGAGCGAAAATGACGAGATTGGTTTCGGTTAAAAGATCAAAAACTGTTAGGAGAAGAAAACCCCAGGCAGGGGTAGGGGATCTTGTTATGGTTTCGGTTATTAAAGGAGATAAAAGTATCAGGAAGCAGGTTGTTCCTGCAGTTGTAGTAAGGCAGAGAAAGGAGTACCAAAGAGCAGATGGTGTGAGAATTGCATTTGAGGATAATGCTTTAGTGGTGTTAAAAGATGAAAAAGGGAATCCTAAAGGGACTATCTTTAAAGGGGCCATTGCGAAAGAAGCTATAGAAAGATGGCCTGGAATCGGAAAAATAGCGAGTATTGTTGTGTAAGATGAAAAAAGATTTTTCAAAACATTGGAAAGCGAGCAAACAACCTAGAAAGCAGAGGAAATACGCAGCTAATGCTACACTGAAAGATAAAAGAAGGTTTTTGTCTGCTACGCTTTCTAAGGAATTAAGAAAAAAATATGGAAAGAGATCTATTCCAATCAGAAAAGAGGATGAAGTTAGCATTATGAGGGGACAGTTTAGAAAAACTAAAGGGAAAGTGTCTAGGGTGCTTTTGAAAAAATCCTTAATTTATGTTGAGGGTGCTCAATTAGTTAAGAAGGATGGATCTAAGACGTACTACCCAATACATCCTTCGAATGTTATGATCACAAGCTTAAATTTAGATGATAAAGGGAGGAAGAAAGTTTTTGATAGAGTGAAAAATGTCACATCTGAAAAGGTTAAGGGCTCCTAAGTCTTGGTCAATAAAGAAAAGAAAGGGTATAAAATTTATAGCTAGGCCTATGCCTGGGCCACACAAGTTAAATGAGTCTATAACTTTAAATCATGTTCTAATAGAGGTTTTGAATTTGGCTAAGAATAAAAAAGAGGTTAGGTACATTCTAAACCAAGGAAAGATTCTGGTAAACAATAAGAGTAGAAAGGGACAGAGGTTTCCTATCGGGTTAATGGACACTGTTGCAATTCCTGACAATGGTAGTTTTTACATTGTTTTGTATGATGAACATGGAAAATTCTCTTTAGTGCCTATCAAGAAAGAAGATTCGGAGGTTCTTCTGTGTAAAATAATTAACAAAACCATACTAAAGAAAAAGAAGACCCAAATAAACTTGCATAATGGAGAGAATATACTTGTAGAAAAAGATGGCTACAGGGTTGGGGATACTTTATTGGTTCAGGGGGATAAGATTAAAAAACACCTAAAGTTAGAGAAGGGTTCTTTGATTTACTTAACCTCTGGAAAATACAAGGGTTCTTCCGGGGTATTAGAAAAAATAGAAAGACTTTCTGAACTATCTGAAGATATGATAACTATCAAGAGGAACAAAGAACAAATTGTTACGAGAAAAAAATATGCGTTTGTTATAGAAAAGGAGTTTAAGAAATGAATAAGATGCAAGAAATCTATGTGGAAAAAGTAACTTTGAATATGGGTACTGGTGAACCTGGAGATAAATTGGACAAGGCTATGAAACTGTTAAAGACCCTTACAAACTCAAAGCCGGTTACGACTAAAACAAAAAAAAGAATCCCTGGATGGGGCATAAGACCTGGATTGCAGATAGGGTGCAAGGTAACTTTGAGAGGGAAGAGGGCTCATGAATTGCTTGTGAAGTTATTTGCTGCAAAGGGAAATAACCTTAGGGATAAAAATTTTGATGATGCTGGAAATGTTTCCTTTGGTATTCCAGAGTATTTGGATATACCTGGTGCCGAGTATGACATGGAAATTGGAATTATAGGCCTGGAGGCGGCAGTTACACTTGCAAGACCCGGGTTTAGAATTAAGAAGAGACGTATAATGCGGAGAAGTATTCCAAAGAATCATAGAATTGGAAAAGAAGATGCAATTAAATTTGTTAATGAAAAATATGGAGTTGAAATAGGGGGATAAAATGACCACAAGCAATTTCAGGAAGGAGTATACACAATTAAAAATGAAACAAACCAAATGGAAGAAATATCTGAAACATAACTCTCCTAAGAAAAGAAGTGTGGGTGCATCATTAAAAAAGTGTAGGCTTTGCGGGAGTCATCGTGGCTTTATTCAAAAGTATGATATCAACATGTGTAGAAGATGTTTTCGAGAGCATGCAAAGGAGATTGGTTTTAAAAAGTATAGTTGAGGAAATTTAAAATGATGAATGATCCGCTGGCAAGTACATTGTCAAACATATGGAATGCTGAAAAAGTAGGCAAGATGAACTGTTTAGTTAGTCCAAGCTCTAAGATAATTAAATCTGTTTTAAAGATTCTAAAGGAACATGGGTATATTGGGGAGTTTGAGGAGATTGAGAAGAACACAGGTGATTGCTTGGAGATAAATCTTCTAGGGAAAATAAATAAATGTTGCGTTATAAAACCAAGGTATCCTATCAAGTTTTTGAATATGGAAAAATATGAGAAGAGATTTTTGCCTGCCAAAGATTTTGGCATAATCATTGTTTCAACTAGTAAGGGGATTATGACTCACAATGAAGCAAAGGAAAAGAAAGTTGGGGGGAGATTGTTAGCATATTGTTATTAAAAATGAAATTAGATTTTTTGGAAAGGAAAATTGAAATTCCTGAAGGCGTGGAAGTTAACTTAGAAGGAGGGCAGTTAGTTGTTAGCGGGTTAAAGGGTAGGAACAGCAGGCTTTTGAAATATCCTGGGATTTCTATAGACAAGAAAAATAATCAAGTAGTTGTTTCTGCTAAAAAAGTGAGTCGTTCAGAGAAAAGACTGATCGGGACATATACGGCGCATGTAAGGAACATGATTTATGGCGTTAAGGATGGCTATACTTACAAATTAAAAATTTGCTCTGGGCATTTTCCAATGAAAGTTGCTGTTGAAGGCGATAAAGTTGTGATTAATAATTTCTTAGGTGAAAAAATACCTCGGACTGCTAAAGTGCTTGACGATGTAAAAGTTGAGATTAGCGGTGACGAAGTTACTGTTGAGGGTGTAGACTTAGAAAAAGTTGGACAAACCGCGGCCAATATAGAAAGATCGACTAGGATAACTAATAGAGATAGGAGAGTATTCCAGGATGGTTGTTACATTACCTCCAAGGCTAAAGACAAAAAATGATTCAAAAAGTTGACAAAAATTTATTGGAATTAAGAAAAACACAAAAAAGTAAGAAACCTAATTTTGTTAGACAGCAGGGCAAGTGTATTAAAAGCCTGAGCGAGAGTTGGAGAGCTCCAAAGGGAATGCATTCGAAGTTAAGGAGAAAACTTCGTGGCAAGATTAAAAGTCCATCTATAGGTTATTCTTCTCCTAAAAGCGTTAGAGGGTTGCATGTTTCTGGATTGATCCCTATTTTGGTTTATAATGTTAGAGAGTTAGATGATTTGAAAACTGGACAAGGAGCTTTAATTGCATCTGCGGTGGGACAGAAGAAAAAATTAGAAATTTTGAAGAAATCTAAAGAATTAAAGTTAGAGGTTCTCAATATTAAGGATGTTGATAAATACTTAGCAAAAGTTGAAGAAGGAATTAAGAAGAAGAAAGAAGAGAAGGTTAAGAGAACCAGGGAGAAGAAAGAGAAAAAGGAAGCGAAGAAAGAGAAGAAAGAAGAGAAGCAGAAGGAAGACATTAAGAAAGAAGAAGTTACAGAGGAAGAAAAACAGAAAGAGGAGAAAGAAAAGAAAAGAAAGGTTTTGGAGAGTCGAAGATGAATCTAAAAGAATATCAGGAGTTGTGTAAAAAAACTGCTAAGAGTTTTGAAACTAAAGAAAAGGAAATACTCACTTGGGGTTTAGGTATTGCTGGAGAAGCAGGAGATGTAGCGAGTTGTATAAAGAAAACTTTTTCACATGATAATGATACAAAAGAAGGGATAAAAGAAAATCTTGGAGATACTTTATGGTACATAGCAATGATTTGTAATTTTTTTAATTGGGATCTTCAAAAAGTTCTAGAAGAAAACATCACTAAACTTGAAAAAAGATACCCTGGCGGATTTACAGTGGAAAAGGCTAGAAGAGGCGGAGAAAGAAAAGATTGGAGTGAAGATGAATCTAAAAAATAGGAAAAGGGTAATAGCGTCTACGCTTGGGACAAGTAAACGGAGGATTGTATTAGATCCCTCTAAACTGGAGGATATTAAGAAAGCTATTACAAAAACTGACATTAGATCTTTAGTTGCTGGGAAGGCTATAAAGATTAGGAAAGCTAGGGGGCAATCTAGTTTTAGATCAAAGAAATTAAAGATCCAAAAATCAAAGGGTATGAGAAAGGGAGCTGGGTCAAAGAAAGGAAAAAAGTATTCGAGAGTGTCAGCAAAAAGAAGATGGGTTACTATGATTAGGACTCAGAGAGTGTTTATTAGGATGCTTAAAACGAAGGAAATGATTGCTAGCCATACCTACAGAAATTTGTATACTATGATTAAAAGCAATCGATTTAGGAGTATCCGTTTAATAAAACTCTATTTGGAGGAACATAAATTATTTTTGGAACATGGAATACAAAAGAAAAAAGGAAAATAGAACAGATTACGGAAAGAGATTGAAATTGTTGAAATCTGGAAAGCCCCGGCTAGTTATACGTGACTCCCTTAAGAGTATAAGTGCGCAAGTTGTTCAGTATGAGCCTGATGGAGATAAAACACTTGTTTCAGCACATTCTAAAGAACTAGTAAAACTTGGTTATGCTGTGCCAAGAAGGAACATACCTACGGCTTATTTGGTTGGAGCATTAATAGCAAAAAAATCTAAAGAAAAGTCCATTAAAGAAGTAACGCCGGATACTGGATTTTGTACCGGTGTTGGAGGATCTGTAGCGTTTTCGCTTATAAAAGGTGTTAAAGATGGCGGGCTGGATGTAAACCTTGATGAAAAGTCAATGCCTAGGGGAGACAGAATTGAAGGGAAGCACATTGCTGATTACGCTGGAAAGATGAAAGATAGGTTTTCTAAGTACGAAGTAGAACCGTCAAAAATATCAAATATTTTTAAAGAAGTAAAAAGGAAGTTAATTGAAAATGCCTGAAAATAAACCTAGGGTGGCTGGAGAAGAAACTGGAGTAAGGAAATTAAAGCAATTTGATGTAGAAAGTTGGAAACCTAAGACAGAAATAGGGAGGAAAGTGAAGGCTGGTGAGATAAAAACTTTTGAGGAGGTTCTTGCTATCGGACATAAAATACTTGAGTGGGAAATTGTTGAGGTATTAATGCCAGATCTTCAATCTGAGTTATTATCTGTAGGTCAAAGCAAGGGAAAGTTTGGTGGAGGAAAGAGAAGCATTTGGAAACAAACTCAGAAAAAAACCCAAGAAGGGAATAAGCCTAAATTTGCTACTATGGCTGTTGTGGGAAACAAGAAAGGATATGTTGGTATTGGTTATGGAAAATCGAAAGAGACTGTTCCGGCGAGAGAAAAAGCTATTAGAAATGCTAAGTTAAATATGATAAGTATAAGGTTTGGGTGCGGATCTTGGGAAGGGGACCCTTCTGGCAATAATTCTATACCTTTTGCAGTAGAAGGAAAATGTGGCTCTGTAAGAATGAAACTTATTCCGGCACCAAAAGGAACTTCTTTGATTGTTGAGAAAGAATGTGCGAAGGTACTGGAGTTGGCAGGGATCAAAGATATTTACTCTAAAACATTCGGACACACAAAAACAAAATTAAATTTGATAAAGGCATGTTTCAATGCTCTTGAAAACTTATCAAAGACTAGGATAATTGCGCGTGCAACTTAAAGATGGAAAATAGAAGAATTGCTATAATAAGGATACATGGAAAGAAGGGCCTTAGAAAGGATATAAAAGATACCTTCAATATCTTGAGATTGTATAAAAAACATAACTGTGTTGTTGTATCAAATGCGAAAAATTTTGTTGGTATGCTAAGAAAAATAGATAATTATGCTTCTTGGGGAGAAATAAATGCCAGTACACTAAAATTACTCTTAGAAAAAAGAGGAAAATTAGCTAGAAAAGAAAGATTAAGCGAGGATTATTTAAAAGCAAAATTAAAAACTTCTTTTGATGCTTTTTCTAAAGATGTGATTGATTTCAAAAAAGAATTAAAAGATGTGCCTGGATTAAAATTGTTTTTTAAGTTAAGCCCGCCTAAAGGAGGATTTGAACGCGGTGGAATCAAGAAACAATTTGCTATGGGTGGTGCTAGTGGCTATCGAAAGGATAAGATTAATGATTTAATTGTCAAGATGGTGTAAAATGGCTGAAGTAAAAATATTAGTTGAAGGGTACACCTCTGCAGATAATCCAGATGCAGAAGAAAAAACTTGTGCAACAATAGTGTTAGTTAGAGATAAAGAGTTCGTTATTGTTACTGATCCAGGAGTTTTAGAAGACCAAAGTATTTTGATTAGAGCATTAAAAGAAGAAGGGTTAACGGTAGAAGATGTTAATACTATTTTTTTAACTCATTCTCATATAGACCATTATAGAAATGCTGGGATGTTTCCAAATGCAAAAGTAATTGAATATTATGGCGTATGGGATAAAAACACAGTGGATGATAGACAAAACAAGCTTACAGAAGATATAGAAATTATAGAAACTCCGGGGCATAACTACACAAGCATTACACTTTTAGTTAAGACAGAAAAAGGAACAATTGCAATTGTAGGAGATGTTTTTTGGAAAGAAAACTATCCGGAAACAGATGAATACGCAGATAATCCAGAAAAACTAAAAGAAACAAGAAAATTAGTTTTGGAAAAAGCAGATTATATAATTCCAGGACATGCAGGAATATACAAGGTAAAATAAAATGACTGTTAATAAAAGAAAAAAATCTGTAAGATTTAGAGGATCAAAAACACATGGATGGGGCAGTATGAAGAAGCATAGAGGGGCAGGGAACAGAGGCGGAAGAGGTATGGCTGGATCTGGAAAACGAGCTGATACAAAGAAGCCCACAATAATAAAGCTATATGGCTATCAAAAATACTTTGGAAAACGTGGGTTTAATAGACCTCAGAAGGTTAGAGAAGAGTTGAAAATAATTAACGTTGGCGATTTAAACTTTGAAAAAAAAGAGGTAAATCTTGCGGAATTAGGTTATGATAAATTATTAGGGAAAGGCAAACCAGATAAGGCTTATGCTGTGACTGTAAAATCATGTTCAAATTTAGCTAAGGAAAAAATTGAAAAGGCCGGAGGATCTATAACTAATTTATAAAATGGGTATATTAAACAAATTTCTAGCTGTTTTTCCTGAAGTAAAAAAGCCGACTGAAAAAAGGTTGCCGTTTAAGACTAAATTAAAATGGACTTTGATTATTTTAACTGCATTTTTTGTATTAGGAGTTATCCCTTTGTATGGTCTTGGCGAAAACTCATTGATACAGTTTGAACAATTATCTATAATTCTTGGGGCGAGTTTTGGGTCTATAGTTTCGTTGGGTATTGGACCAATTGTTACTGCCTCCATTGTTCTCCAGTTATTGTCTGGATCTGGATTGTTAAAGATAGATACAACTACACCTAAAGGAAGGCAGCTTTTTCAAGGATTGCAAAAAGTGCTTATTATTTTCTTTATTATCTTTGAAGCTCTGATTTATGTATTAATGGGTGGACTTGCACCTTCAGCAAACCTTCCATTAGGCACATTTAGACTTGCACAGATGCTATTAGTTGTGCAGTTATTTTTTGGCGGATTGCTGATTATGTTTATGGATGATGTGATAAACAAATGGGGTTTTGGTTCTGGAGTTTCATTGTTTATTGCTGCAGGTGTTTCTCAACAAATTTTTATTAGGGCTTTTTCACCTCTGACATCTGCAGGAACTCTTGCTCTTGGATCTGGACAAGCGGCTGTTGGACAGGTTTGGGTCTTATTTGCTTCTTTGATAGGTAGAAATCCAATAGGTGCGTCACTAGCTTTGGCTGCTATTTTAGCTACGATAATAGTGTTCTTATTCTCTGTGTATGCGCAAGCTATGAAAGTTGAAATACCCTTGTCTTTTGGCAGGATTAGAGGGCATGGGATACGGTGGCCTTTAAGATTTTTATATACCTCAAATATTCCAGTTATACTCATTGCAGCGTTATTGGCGAATGTACAGCTTTTAGCAAGACTTTTGCAGAATGCTGGTATAGCTTGGTTAGGAACTTTTTCAGGGAATCAACCTGTTTCTGGGCTGATTTCGTGGATATATCCTACAAGGATAGTGCAAAATATCATTACTGGCTCTTTTAGAGGGATAGATCTAGCACATTCTGGAGTTTATATGCTATTAATGATGGGTGGAGCTGTTTTGTTTTCATATTTTTGGGTACAGACCTCTGGAATGGATGCAAAAGCTCAAGCAAAGCAGATAATGTCTTCTGGATTGCAAATTCCGGGCTTTAGAAGGGATGAAAGAGTTTTAGAACAAATTTTAAAAAGGTATATTACGCCACTTACTATTATGGGCGGACTTGCTATTGGGTTTTTGGCTGCGGCGGCAGATTTATTAGGGGCTTTAACCTCTGGTACAGGACTGCTTTTAACTGTTATGATTATTTATAGATTATATGAGGAGATAGCGCAGCAACATATGATGGATATGTATCCTGCACTGAGGAAGGTTATGGAGAAATAAAATGGGTAGTGGAATGAAAACAATAGTTATTGTAATGGGTGTAGCTCTGCTTATTGCTGGCCTATGGAATACTGTGCCGATTATTAAAACAGCTGTTCATTTTGTATTGGATCCTAGCTTTGGGAAATTGCTGGGTTGGCATCTTCTGGGGGGCATGGTTGTGCTTGTGTTTATAATCAACTGTATACAAACAATAATCCATAAGTATTCTACAGATCAAGTAGGGTTAAAGAAATTGAAAGAAGAACAAAAAGAGTTTAAGGTAAAAATGAAGGAATTGAAAGATCAACCGGATAAAATGATGGAACTACAGAAACAACAAATGGCTAGTTTACCTAAATCCTTTAGCATGTCTATGAAATCTGTTGCATATACTTCAATTCCATTGATTTTGTTTATTAGGTGGTTTGATGACTATTTTGAAGTTCTTGGTGATCCTAAAGTTCTTTTTGTATTTGGATGGCTTGGGTCTTATATTGTCCTTTCTGTAATAGCCAGTATGATTTGGAAGAAGGTTTTGAAGGTACACTAAAATGTTAAAACCGCATGCAACGAGATCCTTACGAAGGATTAAAAAAAGAACTCCTGGGGGGAAGTTGATAATTCAATATAAAAAAAGGACCCCTAAAATCGCTCATTGTGCAAAATGTAAAAAGAAACTTCATGGAATTCCTAGAGTGCGGCAAGTTGCTGTTGGAAAATTGACTAAATCTAAAAGAAGGCCTGAAAGACCTTATGGTGGGATGTTATGTTCTGTTTGTAGTCGTAAGTTGATTATTGAAAAATCTAAGGAGTTGTTTAAGGAGCAGTAAAAATGTTAGAAAACGGTAGACTTTGTGTGAAAACATGTGGAAGAGATAGTGGTAAGATTGCTGTTGTAATTGATCAAATAGATGATACTTATGTTTTAGTAGATGGGCAAGTGAGAAGAAAAAAATGTAATAGGATGCATTTAGAGCCCCTGGATAAAAAAATAAAGGTAAAAACTAAAGCAACTAGTGAGACTGTAGCTAAGGAATTAAAGCAATTGGGGATAGATGTAAGAAAAACAAAACCGAAAAAACCTGCTGAGAGACCAAAAAAGATAAGGAAGGTAAAAGAGAAAAAGCAAGAAAAAGTTCCTGGAAAAGAAGGGAAAAAAGTAGAGAAAGTAAAGGAAAAGAAAGTTGAGAAACAGCCTTCTTTAAAACAACCCTTTAAAAAAGCGTTGGCGGAAAAAAAGGTTGGCGAAGAAAAGAAGGAAAAAACTAAAAAGGTTGAAAAGAAGAAATCTGTTAAAAAATGAATGAAGAAGAGAAAAAGAAAAAATTGCAAGAGAAATATTATGAGTTTCAAGTACTAAAACAACATTTAGAGGAAATTCAACAACAAAAACAGATTCTTTCTCAAAAAGGTGGAGAAATAAGTAAGGCGGGAGAGACTTTAGATGATCTCGGGGATGTAAAAGAAGGAAAAGATGTTTTTGCTCAGTTAGGTGGTGGAATGTTTATAAGAACAAGTTTAAAAAATAATAAAGAGGTTCTAATGGATGCTGGAGCGAATGTTCTTGTTTCTAAGAAGATTCCTGAAGCAAAAAAATTTATGGATGAGAAAGTAAAGGAAGTGGGTGAGGCTTTAAAAAATATAGATGAAGCTTTAGAGAAAGCTGGTGGGCAATTGCAAGTCTTACAGAAAGAGATAATTTCTTTGAGTGAGGGGAAATAATTTACATATCTTTGTAAGTTACGGTTTCGTCTTTTAATGTGATAAGTTCAACATTGGCATTTTTGAAAAGTTCTCTTGCTTCTTCTGCTGCGTGATATTTTCTTTCTACTACGACTCTTTTTATTCCTGCGTTTATTATTGCTTTTGCGCATGATAAACAAGGTTCTAAGAGAGTATATAGTGTGCTGCCTTCTAAAGCGATTCCGAATTTTGCAGCTTGTGCGATGCTATTTATTTCTGCATGTGTTGTTCTTAAACAGTGTTGAGTTTCTTTTCCGTCTTCATGTGTAACTTTTTTAATCATATGGCCTGCATCATCGCAATGAGGCATTCCCGGAGGAGATCCCACATAACCAGTTGATAATATTTGTTTATTTTTTACAATTACAACTCCGTTTCTTCCTCTATCGCATGTTGCTCTTTCTCTTACTGCTTTTGCTATTTCTATGAAGTAATCATCCCAAGATATTCTTTTAGACATATAGAGAAAACTTATTGGAATGTATAAAAAGATAGTTTGTGTGTGCTGACTATGATTTGAAATATATTTTGGAGTATAATGAATTCAAATTGTTGATAAACGAAATTCTAAAGAATTTCTAGAAATGTAACCCTTATTTTTTATGAATGGTTTTTCTTGCGAGGTCTATCATCTCCTTACACATCTCAACTAATTTTTCATATTCTTCCTTTTCTTTAAATTCCAACTCAACACCATACTGGAAATTCTCTCTTAATTTAATTATACTGTTTTCCTGCATCTCCTCTGCCTTTGTTATCTTTAAAGTATCTATGAATTTATTGTCAATCTCTATTTTACCCTGCTCTTTTAACATTTCGATTACTGCAATTGTACATTCCTGATTCCTTGACTCATAACCAAACCTTCTTAACATCCCTAAAAAACAATGATAAATAGTATAGAAAAAGGCACTAGCAGACCAATCTGAAAATCCACCCTTCTCAAAATATAATGCGGCTTTTAAGTTATGCTCGGCTTTAACTATATGTTTTTCAGCTAATTCGATATTGCTTTCTTTTTTAAGTAAACCTCTAGGTAAATCTGATTCTTTAAGTTCTTTCTCAGCTTTTTTTAAACACCAATCGACTTTGTTAACTGCTTCTGACATTTTTGATAACCTCTAACAATTTATTGTGGCCATGTAATACAAAACCGTTTTTTATTGCACTTAAGATAACAGGATCTTTTTTATTTAAATTATTTTGTAAATCCTTGGGTGTTTGCTTTATTACGTGTATTGTTTTACTTGAAATTGCTTTTTTTTCTTGTACACTTTTCATCAAATCCTTATTCTTTTCTTTTTTGAATACCAATAATAAATCAATGTCCTTTGCTTTTGCAGGGTTTTTGACTATAGAACCAAATATTATAACTATCTCGGTATTTTTAAAGAAGCTTTTAAATTCATAAATCCATCTTGCTGCTTTTTCTCTTGCCTCGCTTATCAATAAAGTTTCCAATATTTTAAGAGTATAATAATCATCAAAATTAATTTTATAAAAAACAGCTTTTCCTAATTTTCTTCCGATTATTAAATTTTCTTTTGCTAGATTCTTCAATATTTTTAAGGCCCCTCTAGGTGTAATGTTTACTATTTTACTGATAGAGTTCGCGTTATAATCTCTAGTAAATTCTTTTAATAGTTTGAGTAATACTTCGCTTTCTTTTTTTGTTAAGCCTTTCATTTTTATTGGAACTGTTTGTTCACATATAGGAACTTTTCGTTCATATATAAACCTTTCTATTTTCAAAATATTGATAAACGAAATTCTAAAGAATTTCTAGGATTGTAACCCTTTTAAAAAAAGCGTTAGCGGAAAAATCTTTACTAGAAGGCTGTTTGTCTTTACTAGAAGTCTGTTTGGGGGGCAATGACCTCTTCTCTTTCGTTCTCAATTGATTTTTCTTGCACTCTTTTTAAAATAGAATTTGTGGATTATAAAAATGTTTATAGACGAGTAAAATATATTTTGGAGTATAGTGTTACGTGACAAACACGCGCAGGATTTATAAATAAGGGTTCATTTTTTGAGAGAATGCAAGAGATTTTAAGGTTTTATTCTAGAAAAGATGTTCAAAAAGAGATTTTGAGATTTGCTAAAGAAAGAGAGATTGGAGTGCGTTTTAGAGAGGCCTTTGGCAAAAGACCAGATATACTTCAGTATCCTTCAGATGTACAAGAATTAGCTAAGCAAGGAGCTACTTCCTTTCATATTTCTGTAGAGAGGTGGAAGAATCCATTAGATTTGAAATCTGGGTTAAGCAGAAAACAACTTGATGATTTGAGGAAAGGTTTTGATCTTGTTATAGATATAGATTCTAAGTTTATAGAATATTCTAAAGTGGCTGGCAATTTGATTGTTGAAGCTTTAAAGTTTAATGGGATAAAAAATATTTCTGTCAAATTTTCCGGTGGGACAGGGATACATATTTTAGTTCCATTTGAATCATTTCCAAAAGAAGTAAACGGACAAGAAACAAGATTACTTTTTCCTGAGATACCTAAAGCAATGGCGGAGTATATTAAATATTTGATTAAACCTTATTTGAAAAAAGAGATTCTTTCATTTAGTACTTTAGAAGAGATATCAAAAAGTACAAAGATAGCTATTGGTGATTTAAAAGAGAAAAATGAATTTAATCCCTTTAAAATTATAGACATTGATTCGCAATTGATCTCTTCCAGGCATATGATTAGGTCTGTTTACTCTGTTAATGAAAAAACCAATTTGGTGAGTGTTCCGATTGATATAAACAAAATAAAGGAATTTAATTTAAAACAGGCTAAAATGTCAAATGTAGAAGTTTCTGAGGATTTTTTTCAGTTAGAGAAATCAGAGCTGGAAGAAGCAAAGACTCTTTTTATTCAGGCTATGGATTTTGTTCAGAAGGAAGCTAAAGTGGAAGTAAAAATCAAAAGAGACTATGAAATTCCTAAGATTGCTATAAAAGAAAGTTATTTTCCTGATTGTATTAATAAATTGTTAGGGGGTTTGAAACAGGATGGCAGGAAGAGAGGGGTTTTTATTTTAGTTGGTTTTTTACAGCATATGGGCTGGGATTATGAATCTATAGAGAAGGCTTTGCTTAGATGGAATAAGAAAAATTATGAGCCTTTAAGAGAAGGATATATTCTTGGACAAATTAGGTGGTTTAAGGCCCAACCTAAGAAGATTTTACCTCCTAATTGCGATCATGAGTCTTATTACAAAACAATGGGGATAAAATGTTTGAATTGTAAATGTAAAAATCCTGTGAATTATGTTAAAATTAAGTTGGAGAATACAAAAAGAGGTAAGAAAAAGTGAGGGATGTTGTAATTGGAGCTAGTTGGTTCCTGACTCAGGGATATTGTGAGTATAAACTGTATTTGGAGAAAGTTCTGGGTGTGACGGTGCCTAAAACTCAAGAAATGCTTGTTGGAAGTGCTATTCATAAGCGAAAAGAAGTGGATTTTTTGAAGAAAGCTGAGGCTGGAACCTGGGATGATTTTTTGAAGTCTGAGGAATTAACTATAAGTAAGGAGGTTTCTTTGAAGAAAAGAATTGGGGATGCTTTAGTTCTTGGTATTGTGGATGAGATTGCTATTGATAAAGATTCTATTTTTATAATTGATGATAAACCTAGAGCTAAACCTTTTAATTCTGTAAAAAGACAGATAACTGCTTATTGCTATATTTTTAAGGAAAGTTTTCCTAGTTCTAAAAAATTATATGCTGTTTTACGTGATAGAGATAGTAATGAGATTGCTTGGAAAGTCGAATATGGTAAAGAACTTGAGGAGGATTTTTTATTAGCTTTTCATAGGATACGAAAAGTTCTTTTGAAAGAGGAAGAGGCTATTCCTACTTCTAATAGTAATAAATGCAGGGCTTGTCAATTGAATCAGGTTTGTGAGAGGAGTTTGGTTAAGTAAATCTTTTAAATCTAGGATATTGATAATATTGTAGAAAGAGGTTGAGATGAAAACAAAATTGAAAAAACTTGTAATTGATGAATTTTCAGGTAAAGATGTGCAAGAACTTTATATTCAGAAGGCTGAAGACGGGCTTTGGAAAAGTGAGGAAAAACTTATTGATAGATATTTTAAGAAAAGGGGCAAAGTTTTGGATATTGGTTGTGGAACTGGTAGGACTACAATTGCTTTAGTGAAAAAAAGATACAAAGTGATTGGAATTGATATAGTTCCTAAAATGATAGAGAATGCTAAAAAAATAGCTAAAAAGAAGAAATTAAAGATACATTATAGGGTAATGGATGCCTGTAACCTTAATTTTAAGGATAAGACTTTTTATTATGCCTTGTTTTCAAATCAGGGATGGACTCAAATTCCTGGAAAGGAAAATAGATTTTTGGCTTTGAAAGAAACCTATAGGGTTTTGAAAAAAGAGGGGGTTTATATTTTTAGCGCCCATATAAGACAGTACTCTCTTAAATGGCTTCCTCTTTGGTCTTGGATGTGGTTTAAACTTTATATTTTGAAATCTCTTGGCTTTAAGATTGATGAATTGGATTTTGGGGATAGATTTTTTGGTAGAGAAATGAGTGGAGCTAAATTTAAAACAAAACAATATATTCATGTTGGAAGTGTTAAGGAAGCGAGTAGACAGCTAAATGATTCGGGTTTTCAGATACTTAGTATTGGGAAAGGTGTCAGTGAGCAGTCTGGGACTAAACCTACGTTTTTTGTTTGTAGGAAAAGAGGTTGAAATGAAACTTTCAAAGACTCAAATTAAAAAAATTTTAGAAAATTGGAATGTTGGCGAGGTGGTTAGTTTTAAGAAAGCGTTTAAGGGCGTTGTAAATCATAATTGGATTGTAAATACTACTAAAGGAAAATATGTTTTAAGAGGTGTTGCTTTTTTTAAAAAACTAAGCGAATTGAATTTTGAACTGAGATGTTTGAATTATCTTAAAAAGCGAAAGTTTAGGTATAAAATTCCTGTTCCTCTCTTGACTAAGGATAGGATGTTCTTATCGAAATTTCAGAAAAATTATTTTTGGGTGTATGAATTTATTGAAGGCAGAGACATTAAACGATTTAATAGGAATGAATTAAGAGAAGTTGCAAAAATGATGGCTCTTTATCATGACTTGATTGAAAAATCTAAATTAGATAATGGAAGGGGGCAGGGAAACGTTTTTTGTAAAAATACTGTTTTAGGAGAATTAAACAAATTTAAATCTGGAATACTTAAGAAAGGAAAGAAGGATAAAAAAGATAGAGTTTTTTTAAATGAGCTTTTGGTGTTAGTTCCACTTTTGAAGAGTTTGAATGTAGGGGCGTATGGTAAACTTAGAAGATATCCCTTACATAGAGATATTAACCCCGAGAATACTTTATGGAAAGACGGTGTGTTGGTCGGTCTTATTGATTTTGAAACTGTTAGTGAAATAAATGAACCATTTGTAAAGGACATTGTTGTTATGCTTCAATATTCTTGTAGAGATAGAAAAGTTCCTTACAAATTTGATTTTGGTTTGTTTAGGTATTTTTTGAGAGAATATAAAAGATATCGTTCCTTAACTAGCAAGGAAATTGAGTTTATACCCGACATTCTTATTGCTGGCGCTATAGAAGATTTTTCTTATCAGTATTGGATGTTTTTAAATGATCCTGCGAGAGCCAAGTTGCACAGACTGAAATTATACTCGAAGGTTGCTCAGTGGACAAATAAAAATAAAAAAAGAATTATTAATGAGCTGATATTAAATAAACAAAGGGGGTTGTTTAGAACTAAAATTAAAATCCTTAAACTCTCAGGTGAGTAAGATAGGCATGTAATTGTTTTGCTTCATCACCTTCATAGTAAGTGCCGCCTTTTTCACCCCAAGTTATATTTATCCTATCGGGCCAAACGTGTATATGTAAAGGACTAAAGGCCTTAGTGCTATAAGACCACGCTCTTTTGTTTCCATGTTCAAACTTCCATGCATCCCTTGATAATTGCATTAATTCTTCCTTAACCACTTCGAAAGGTAAGGACTCTATTGCGCTTTTAGCAGAATCTTCTAGTTTTTGTGCCCTTTCTCTCAATTTTTCTGCTTCATTTTCAGTTTCACTTACTAGCACCTGAACTAGCTTTAAAGGTAAATTAGCCATTTTAATCAATCTATATACTCCAGAATATAGTTTATAAACCTTACGTTTTCTTCAAAAACAAACTAACTATCTCTTTATATTTATCTTCAGAGTAATCTCTCTTATAGCCCTTTAACAAACTTCTTAATTTAGTTTTATTAACTTGAATTCCAATATTAATTAAAAACTGTGCAAATTGGGTAACGTTTTTTGGGTTTTGAGAATGTTTGCATCTTTCAAAGTCAATCATAACTGGTTTCTTTTTCAGAATTATTATATGCTTAAATGGTCTGTGCATTTCTAATTTATCAACTTTTAATGTATCTAAAACTCTACATTGATTAAAAACTTCTTTAATAACTTCAGATTTTTCTTTTCCAGAACAAGATTTAAAGAAGTCACGTATGTTTTCTCCTTTAATAAAAGAGGTAATCATAAGATTATTATTTCCATAATATAATCTCGGGCCTATATTAAGCTTATTTAATTTTTTTAGCCATTTTGCTTCATTCTGAATTCTTCCAATAGCCTTGCTTTGCTTGTTTTTGACTTTTATTGCAAAATTAAGTATTTTATAGACCTTGCCACGTTTACCTTTAGCTATTTTCATAGTTAAACTTGACAGAAACTTATATAAATAAATAACCATTAAATTTACTTCAAAAGGGGTCGATCATGAAAACAAGAGTATTGGTGTTAATATTACTATTATTCGCTATTCCTGCTTTAGCAGATGAGGTAGATGTAGATTTGGCATATGGCTGGCTAGTTGAGAGACCAAATACTGATGTTTTTACTGCTGCTTTGAGTGCTTTAGCTGTAAATAATGCAGATAGTTCTAAAATTGGGCCTTATTTAGATTTTATTGGGTCTGAAATTCATGCTAATGGTGATTGTTGGCCTAGTGGTGGGTGCGATATACAAGATACTGCCTTAGCTTTAATAACAGAATCAAGAATAGGATTAAATCTTGGTGATGGAAGAAGTTCTCAGGAAATAAGAGATGCTGTTAGAGACTGGTTTATTCAGCAACAATCTTTAGCTAGTTTAAGCGGGACATGGATCTTGCAAATAGTTACTACTGATTCTGGAACTTGTGATTTGAGATATACAAAAAGAGGAGAAGCAGAAAGTGAAGTTCGATTGAATGTTGATGCTGGTAGGATTACATATGGTCGTTGTGAAGATCAAACCTTTTTTATTTTAGGGGGCCCTAGCAATAATTGTTTAGGAACTAATTTAGCAAGTAAGCCTTCTACTCTTGTTGATGTAAGTTGTGTTACTAGTTTGCCTAATGCAGAGATATCTTTAATTTATTTAGAAGGTAATACTTTTTATCTTATTTCTGAACCGCAAATAGGAAGAGCGGTGATGAGGATTAATAATGGTTTTTTCGGAAATAAATTAAATACGCTTTATGCTGATTGGGCACTTAAGTCAATTAATAGCAAAGTAAATTCTTTGATATACTTAAGGAAAAATGCTGAAAATACTGTTGTGGATAATGCACTTTTATATTTATCAACATTAGATAACGCGTATATAAATAATTTAATTACTTTACAATCTAATTTTGGTGGATTTGATGATGCAAATGATTTTGAAAATGGACTAGCTGGTTTGGCTTTAAAAACAAGCGGTCAAACTGCGAGATTAGAGTTGTTAAAGAGTTCATTAGGTACAAAACAAAGACCTGATGGTTCTTGGATGGGTGATGCAAAAACAACAGCAATGATACTTTATGGAGTTTTTGAAGGAGGAAATGTTCCTGAGCCTCTGCCAGCTCCTAGTTGTGATGAGCAAGATGGTTTTTTGTGTGATGCTGATGAATATTGTCCTGGAGATGAATTAGAATCTTCTGATGTTGGTATTTGCTGTGATGTTGAGTGTAGCGAGACTCCTCTTGAATGTACACTTATGAATCCGAGATGGTTAAACCGCCTTGGAGCAGAAATAACTCAGGCTGTAGGAAATGCAGAAGGATACAAAAGAGGAGACAGAGTAATTCTTTCTGTTGGTGGAGGTGGTTGCGGAGGTGATTCAATAGCTTTTGATGTATTTGAGTCTGAGCCTGGGCAAGATCGGGCTGTAGGTGTATTAGGGCCTATTATTTTTAGCGAGCAAGAGGCGCAAGCAAGTGTGGAATGGGATCCTGTTTGGTTTGATGATAATCCACTGCCTTTGGTTGAGGATAATCCTGAATATTATTTTATTGCTAGGGTTGTGAATGGGGATGAAGAAACTGATGACTCTGCGGAGTTAAATGTGTTAAAACCTCCTGAGATTGGAACAAGAAAATGTAATGATGATGTTGATAATGACGGGGATGGATTAATTGATTGGCCTGATGATACTGGATGCTATAATTCTACTGATAATACAGAAGATAATAATTGTGTTTCTTCTTGGAATTGTACTCATTGGACTCCTGCATGTGAAGGCGGAGCAGATGCGCAAACAAGAAATTGCTGGGATTCGCATGAATGTGGTCCTCCATGTTCTGGAGATGGTTGTGCAACTCAAAGAAGCTGTAGTAGTTGTGTTCCGGTATGGCAATGTGGAGATTGGTCTACTTGCTATGATGAACTACAAGTAAGAACTTGTACAGACAGAGAAGGTTGCGGTTATGCGTGTGGTGAATTTGAATTGGATTGTTTAGAAGAAAGAGATTGTTTTGTTGAGGCTGATGAGGATGAATATGAGGATGACGATACAGGAGACGATACTGGAGAGGATACTAGCGATGGGACTGGGGATGGTGATGAAGAGGAAGAGAGCCTGATTTGTTATGTAAATGGTTATTGTGAGACAGATTATGGGGAGGATAATGATAATTGTCCTGAAGACTGTCCTCTTGCAGGTTTAGGTGATGAGGATGATTCGCTTCCTCCTTTAGATGATGGGGATGGGTATATTGATGAAGGCGATGGATTTGATGAGGCGGAAGAACCTGGCGGGGGATCATTTTGGATAATAATAATTATTTTGTTATTGCTTTTAGTGTTGGGTGGAATTTATTTTTTCCTTGTTAAAAAACCAAAAGGGAAAGCTAAAAAACCCGGATTTAACTTGCCAGAGGCGCCTAAGAGGCCTGCTTTATTTGGATCTAACCAGCCTCCTGTTAGACAGATAAGAGCGCCTGTAAGACCTAAGGAGAGCAAGTTAGATACGGAGTTAGAAAAATCCTTGAGGGAAGCTAAAAGATTGTTAGGAAAATGAGGTATTTCCTTTTATTCTTATTTTTACTGCCTGTAGTTTCTGCACAGGCGACTTTTTTTAAAGAGTCTTATTCTTTTGGAGAGACTGTTCAATTAGAGATTGAGTTTGAAGTTGATATCGTTGGTGATCTAGAAAGTACTCAAGCATCTGTTTTGAAGCCTTCTGGAGAGGAATTAAGAGTTCCGATTAGTTTGTTGAAAATTGAAGAGGACTATTATTTTGCTTTTTTTGATTTGCCAGGAAATGTTGAAGCTGGTACGTATAGTTTTCAAATAAATGGTATTAGATATAGAGAAGGCGGTCAGTTGAGGTTTATGGATGTGCGTGAAGACTTTGAAGTTGTTTTAGGAGATTATGATGTCATTAGGATCCTGCCTGGAGCAGTGGTTCATAGAGAAGGTGAAAGGTCTTTTTTTAAAATTAGAGTCTCTAATCTAGAAGAGAGTGCTGTAAGTTTTGAGCTTCCTAGTAGCTCTACATTAACTCCTACTGTTAATTTGCTTCAGATACCTGGAAGATCGATAAAAAATTTTTATATTTTAGTTAATCCTGCAAATATCGTTAACAGTGGTATTGAATTATTTGAGTTTGGTGATTATGTAATTCCTTTTTATTTAATGAAAACTAGTTGTACTTCAGATTGGGAATGTTCTGGTTGGGGAAATTGTATTAATGGGGTTGAGATTAGGAGTTGTTCTGATGTGAATAACTGTGGTAAAGAATGCGATAGTGAGTTGTGTAGTGAGGAAAGAGAATGTGAGATTTGTAATCCTGATTGGGAATGTGTTGGTTATGGAGGGTGTAGGAATGATAAAAGAGAATGTGATTTGGTTTTAGATGTTAATGAATGTGGTGAGAGTTATTTTGGAGATTATTCTGAGTTTAGTTTTATAGATTGTGGTGTTTGTGTTTCTGATTGGGAATGTTCTGGTTGGGGAGAATGTGTTAACAATGTAGAAAGGAGAACTTGCGTGGATGGCAATTATTGCGGTGAGGATTGTGAGAGCGAGCTATGTGTTGAAGAAAGGGTTTGTGAAGTTTGTGATCCTGATTGGGAATGTGTTGGTTATGGAGAATGTAGTGGGGATAAAAGAGAATGTGATTTGGTTTTAGATGTTAATGAATGTGGTGAGAGTTATTTTGGAGATTATTCTGAGTTTAGTTTTATAGATTGTGGTGTTTGTGTTCCTGGCTGGAGATGTGGTAAGTGGGGAAGATGTGTTAATGGGGTTGAGATTAGGAGTTGTTCTGATGTGAATAACTGTGGTGAAGAATGCGATAGTGAGTTGTGTAGTGAGGAAAGAGAATGTGCTAGGATGGGCTATTCTATAGTTTTTTTTAAAGATCCCAATAGACCAGAAGTAACTGTAAATTCTTTAGTAAATCCTGAATTAAATGAAAAACAAGATTTAAGTGGTGCGCTTTATATAAAAAATACTGGAGATTATGAACTAACGAATATTAGATTTCGTCTAACTGGTAACCTTAATGGAATAGTTAAGATAAGTATTTCAAGAGCGGATAGGCTTGGTGTTGGAGAAATTATGTTACAAACTTTGACAGTTAATGAATATAAGTATCCTGGAGAGGATGAGTATCAAGGAAAATTAATATTTTTATCTGACCAATTAAATGAAAGTTTCTCTATGATTTTTGTAATTTCAAGAGAAGATACCTCTCAAGGCATTCCAAAAAGAAGAGAAAGGGAGACTTTGTTTTCAGAGGAAATAGCTCCTTTATCTGATGAAGAGATTGCTTTCCCTTTTGCTGAAACAGAAAAAGAAGAGGAGCCAAAATTTGTTGCTAAAAAAGAACCTCCATACAAAGTGATAGTTTCTATATTGGTTATAATTCTTATTATAATGGTTTATTTTATAATAAAAAAATCAACTAAAAGGGACGTATCTTTTAAGGAATATGTATCAAAAATAGAGAAGAAATAATTTATTTTTGTCCGAGTTTATCTTTTAATAATTTCATTTCTGCTATTAAATTTCTTAGGAATAAATCGTTTTGATGCAATCTTGCTAGTAATTCATTAAAGAGATCTGCTGAAGATTCTGCCTTTAATCTTATTTCCGCTGGTTCGAGAATTTCAATTGAACTAGGCATAAAATCAAAACAAAAGTCAATCAATTTTTGTAGTTCCTCAAATTCGGCTTCATATTCTATAAATGCGCTAAACAATGGTTTTTCTGGTATTTTTTGTGCTTCAAATTTTTTTTCACTTGTGACTGTCAGTTGTTTGCTTTCTTTTATTTTATCTAATAACAAACCCATTGTAGTGTTTACGTGTTCTTCTGGGCTACCTACAATCTCACTTATTATCTTTGTTTTAATCATTTTCTTGTCGCTCCATATACGGCAATAAGTCCTACTGCGAACATAAGGAAATATAACGTAAGTTTCCTTTGTTTTATTGTTTTTGATTCGAAGGCCACATTGCCTGTTATTTGATTCTCAGGTTCTTCATTTAAATTAATTTCGGATTCTATAGGCGGGTTTTTATTGGCTAATACTTCTAATTCTGTGGTTATCCTTTTGGGTGTTTTTTGCTGGGATTTTAGGATGTTGATATCTAAGTCATATATTCCTTCTTCTGAGGTGTCTACTAGGTTATCGAATCTTAGATTTATAGAGCCCTGGGGCGGGATTTCTATGGTAGTTGCGCTTTCTTTATTTTTCTTAGAAATGGTCTTTTTGCCTTTTTTTACCTGGGTCCAAACATCAAATTCCTGGATCTTATTCAGATTGTTTGTGATTCTAATTGTAGTGTCAAAGTTTTCTCCGGAAGAAATTAAACTTGGGCTTTCTATCAGTTCGTATGAAAAATCTTTTTCTTGTGAAGTTTTCTCACATAACGCATAATTTATTCCACTAATTTTTATTTTTTCTTCGGTTTCTGCGCCTAAGCCTGTTATAATTAAAGTGTACTCCCCATCTTCGTAAGTCTGTTTACAGTTTGGGTGTATTTGGATTGGCAAGGTGTATGTTTGTTCCTCAAAGCTTTTATGGACATTCACTCTTGTTCTTTTGCTTACTGTTTTTGTTTCCCTATATATCCAGGCTTGGACTGAATATTTTGAGGTGTTTCCTTTGTAGATGTTTAGTTTTATTCTGAGATTGTCTCCCCATTTTGCTTTATCGTCTGTTCCTATGTAAATTTCTTCTATTTTTATAATTGAATCTAATTCTGTGTCTTCTTCGGTTTTTGGATTTTCTTTGCCTGGACTGGGTTTGCTTTTTAGCCACACTTCGTCTATTAAGGCCCAACTAGTATCTTCTTGAGCATTTCCATAGGACATACTGTCAACTAAGTATCCATCAGAGTCGTATAGTTTTACTCTTTCAAATCCTTCGTTGTTTAATAAACCGCTAAATCCGTTTGTGTATATGGTTTTGTATTCAAATTCTTTTATTTTCGTAGTTGCAATTACATTTGAATCAGAGATGTAAAGTTTATGCTCAGCTTCGTCTTGGATATGGAATCCTGATAGGTCAATTTCAAAATCTTCTAGATTGTGTATTTCTATCCATTCTCCATTTGGCAATGGCGCGTTATCATATCCTTCTGGGTCTGGCAGGATTTCTGTAATTTTTAGATTGAATGGCTGTCTTAATTCATTGCTATTTCCAGGGCTTGGAGTGCATTCTTGGAATGGCCCGGTTTTGTCTGGAATTCTGCATAAGGATAAACCATTATTATTTGCTCCAAATTCTTCTGTATAACTAAAAACATCTAATATTGTCTCAGTTAGGTCTTTTATTATTATAATATCCCCATCGTTATTTAGGTTATTTCCGATTGTTTTGCCGACATTGTAAATATTTGCATTTATGTCTGAAGAATTAAATTCTTCTTCTACTATTAGAGAATAACTTGTACTGGAAGATTTAATTAGTTCTAAGATGTCTGAAGATTTTGAATCTTGTACAGTAAATTCGGATAGATCTAAGTCTGTATAAATTTCAATATATTCTTTGTTGTTATCTGCTCCTAGGGGGTTGTACATAACTTCGTTGATGTAAAATTCTGCTGAAACAAATGGTATTAGGAATAAGATTAGGAAAACATATTTCTTCATGTGAAAAATAAGAAACTTATACCTTAATAAGTTTTATTTGTGTGTAAGTGGTGGTTAATAAAACTATTTGGTGGGTGATTACCTAGA
>Ga0180007_10001571_pt1 | contig 30310 bp, 20 predicted proteins | sample MM_PC_MetaG_FD_121122 | JGI IMG/M metagenome (GOLD analysis project Ga0180007, IMG submission 121122) | Groundwater microbial communities from the Aspo Hard Rock Laboratory (HRL) deep subsurface site, Sweden - MM_PC_MetaG | ecosystem: Environmental > Aquatic > Deep subsurface > Groundwater... | reverse complement strand
TGGCAATGCAGAACCAGCTTGGATAAACTATGTTGATAATGTTAGAGCCATAAACCCGGATTTTATTAACTTAATATACATCACTGTACATCCTAGATATGATTGGGTGGTTACAGGAAGTACAGGGTTAAATAACACATTAGGAAAAATATGGAATATGGTAGACAGGACGGATACTAGACTTCGTGGTTTAGGAAGACCCGGAGCTTGGTTAAGAGATACTTCAGGAAACATTGTCGACAATTATAATCAAAACACTAGAATAATAAATCCGGCAGCATATGCCGATGGGATATGCGACTCTTTAGCCGTCCTTTATATTGGTGATTTAGATGAATTGTCCAATGATAGAGAATATACTGGTGTGTTCATTGATTGGTTAAGCGACGATTACCCAGATTGGTCGTGTTATACAGGATGTGAAACGGCATTAATAGATATGGATCAAGATGGAAATGATTATTATGGCGATGATCACACGGAAGAAAAAGCTATTTATAATGCATTTTCTTTGGCGCTATTACAAGCAATTAGAGATCAGTATTCAGAAAGAGGAATGATAAACAGATTAATTGTGGTGAACGATAATTATGTTCGAACAAACCAGGATGGGGCAAATCTTGTTGACGGTGTATTATACGAAGGATTTCTACAAAACTACCCTGCTTATGTTTCTACAAATTGGACCCAAGTAACAGATACCATATCTGACATGTTTGTAAATTCGTTAATTAACCCCCCTATGTTAATGTTTGAAACCGCGTATTCAGACACTAGTAATGGTAGATTTATTATACCTTACGCATTAGCAGGAAATGGTTGGTCAAACATAAAGTACGCAACAGATCGTCTTGGGACAACTACAATGTTTGGATTGCCTGAAAGATTACCCGCGGCGGGCGCATTAGTATCTAAAGAATGGATATCAATGGGAACTGCTGGAACAAAAGGCGACACTTTAAAGGTTGTAATGGAAAATTATAGAGCATACGGAGTAATACCAGACACAGCCGATCCAAGACCACCATTTCCATACTTAATAATAACTGCAGATGGTGACACACTTAGTGTTGGTGGTATGTATAGATATGTTCCAGATGTTACTGCCCCAATTTTATCCAATGTGGTTACTCAATGTGCTGGGCAACCAGTTTCATCAGAAGGTGGGTATGCAGATTCTAACGAGTTAGCCGTGTATAATGTAAGGTATGGAACTGGACCAGGACCGGCTAGAATAGCCTATGGTGATTGGCTGGGGTATACGCCAACTCCAGCCATGGTATTTAATAATACCATAAGCACGATTCCAGTTTTAGCTAATGTGTATTGGGGATTTCAAATAATGGCTAAAGATGCTGCTGGCAATGTAAGTTTAACGTCGTCTGCATACTTTAAAGTTGCGCTTGATGGAAACTGCCCATAGCTAATTTATGACATTAAAAACGACAGCCATTTAATATTTATGTATAACCTTTTAGGAGAAATATTAAATGGCTAGATATAGAATTTATCCAACAAAGAACACAACGATTCTTGAGGATTACCCAACCATAAATACAGGTGAAAATGAAGTAACAGAACTATGGTATGGTTTGAATGGTGTAACCCGATACTTAGTTAAATTTAATACATCCGAATATGTTAACAAATACAACCTGGGTCTTGTTCCTCATATAACCGCGACAACAGCGTCTTTTGTAATGCAAAATTGTTATCCTATTTTTGAGGATACAGAATATGCTACTTCAGTTAGAGCGTCAAGTTGTGATCTTATTGTTAAAACAGTTCAACAGGCTTGGGATGAAGGAAATGGTCATGATTTTGTTGGAGTTTCTAAAGAAAGTGGTTACTGTAACTGGACTTCTGCTGCTACAACAACCGCTTGGGCTGCCGCTGGTGGCGACTATGTGTACACCGTATTTAGTGGTCACATAGATAAAGGGTATGAAAATCTTTCTGGGTCAGTAACAAACGAAATAGAATTATGGAATGTTTTTACTGGAACTGATCACGGTCTGGCTGTTATGTATTCTGCATCTAGTGAAGCATTAACAACGGCAGCTAGATCAGTATTGAAATTCTACACTCGCCACACAAACACATATTACAAGCCATATATACAATTTGATTGGGATAATCAGGTAACTGATCATCGAGAAGAAATTTACACAGGTGTTAGTAAAAGATTATATTTGTACACCAAAAAATATAATACCTTTACAAATATCTATAGTGCAAATTCGGTTATTGTGACTTATCCGCAAAATGGTGGCAGTTCTGGTTGGACAGCAACATCAATTAATAATCCTATGAAGGGTATTTATTATGTAGAATATACCACTCCGGGGGCTGCCAGCGCAGGCACAATATTCACTGATACCTGGAACATCACGTATGAAAGCGGGGTGACACCTGCCGATGTGGCACAGACGGGGTCAATAGTCTCTATAACCGCGGCGTGGGACACCTCTAATAGTGATCTGATTGATCCTGCAGAATACGATTTACGTATGCCAGATTTGAAAGATGAATATACAAAGGGATCTAATATCTATTCGGAGATTCAGAATATCACAAAATACACATCAACAAATAATGTTCTTAAGACTATGGATTACAGAATAGATTTGGTTGATGGAAATACCTATTTAGAAATGGTTCCTTGGGAAGGTGTTTCATATACAACAGACACAAATTTCATAATGATAGACACGGATTGGTTTATATCTGGCCAAACATACGAATTAAAGTTCAGATATGATATTGATGGAACACTATTGTATGACACCGAAAAAAGAAAATTCAAGATTACGTAACAGGAGAAGTTGATGAACATAAAGAGAGAATTTTTATACTCTGATCAAGATAAGCTAATTCCAATTCAGTTGACTAAACTGAATTATGGAGTAGCCGCCCGAGATACGTCTTTGGCTATAGATCCAGAACGTGTCTTTACTGCTATTGAGATCAGAGTTCCCGTTGACACAAGCGCCATTGGGTACTTGATTGATGTAACTCAAAACATCATCACCGAAATCGTGTCAACTGGTCCAAGAGCAAACACGCCATCTATGAGGTTTGAAAAGATCGAAAGGGGAAAGACCTACAATATTTATATTGTGAGTAAAGACTATGAAGATGGATATCTTGCGGCCGATAATTCTCTTTCTAAAACAAATCCTAGAACAATAGATTTTAATTCACCGGATATTTTTGATCTGTCTAACACCATGGTTGATGCATCAGAAGATTCTCAATGGTATAACTATGATGGAACATATACTGGCCCTCTAGTTTGGGAAACACCGTATCCACAACCACCAGATTGGTCTAGTAATTTTGAAGAAGTATTAGAGGCTATTAGTGGAGCACACGCTGAAACAGTAAGCAGTATAACCACGGCTATACAAGTTGGAACAGAAAAACGTTTATCCGATCAAATAGCAGCAGCACGTTCAGATATTCTAATGGCCATTGGAGATATTGAGTGCAACGGAGGTAATATTGATATTGTTATTGGAGGTGACGAACCAACCGATGAACCACCAGTGCAAACCAACATCACGTCTATTATAATTAGTCCTTCAACACAAGAGACGGTTGATGGAATATCAGTTCGTCTTACTGCCGTTGCCTCTGGAAGACTTCCTGATTCTAATAAACTAAATTATGTATGGGATTTTGGTGACGGCACAACACCACAAGATACAGGTAGTATTGCATTCGTTGATCACATCTTTACAACACCGCAGTCATATCCAAAAAATTATACTGTAACAGTAAAGGTAACCAATCTAGACGATAACGCTGAAACAACACCAGACGTTGAAAACGATACCGCTATTGTAACAATTAAAGACCCAACGGTTCCAGAAGATTTTCCAATTTATGGTGTGTATATGGATTTTCAGAATCAAGGTGGAAATATTGGAAACGTATATACGCACACGGGTAGTACTCGTGTAGAATTAGAAGGCGAACAACTGGGCAATGTTGAAACTCAACGATGGGTTGTGGAAAACGTAACAAAAAGTTGGACTAAAGAAATTGGAACACAAAATTCTGTCTTTTTAGACATATTTCAACTATTTTTCAACGATCCTCAAATAGGTTTTGATAGAGCACCTGGAACATGTATAATACATTGTTATGCAAATAGCAAAGATGGTATTGTGACTAGAGATATACAAGCTCCAATTGTTATTCTAGCCGCACCTATATCAAACGAAGATTATTATGCACAATTTACAGTAACTCCTTCAAATATTATCCAAGGTGATACAACTGTGCTTAAAGATGTATCAACCTATCCACAAGAATGGGTTATTGAACGATACTGGAATTGGCTTAATAAAGACCCAGGTGAAGGTGATGAAACACCTATACATATTTGGGATCTTATGCCAGAAGGAAACACTGGACCAGGATCAGGATTTAAAAAAGTTGTTGGTGACACATTTGTTCTAGATCCATCAGATCCGGAATACTTTGGTGACGGTAATAAAGATGACGCATCAGTTTTTAATGTTGAATTATATATCAAATTAGATATTCCTGAAACAATTGAGGGCGGAGGAATTCGTTTTGCGCGCATAAAGAAATACAATGCAATAACAGTACAAGCAGAATTAGATGACCCGCCTAATGGTGCTTTGCCTACAACCGCAACTATCGATTTTGTAACATACCCAGAAGGTTCTGTTTTATATCCAGGAACAGAATTTACTTTGTTTGATATTACTCCGCAACAACATCGTGTAAGTAGTATGTATTGGACTTTTCTAGTAAGAAATTTTGAAATTATTACAGGAAATAGAGATACGTCTGGTATTACATTAAGAGTTAAAGACACCGCTGTTCCCGGACCAACCAATATTGGATTAGGTGTAACTTTTGATGATGGAACACATGTCAATACAATTGCGTCTCCTGCATATATTATTAGTGATATAGCCAGTGATACCGTTCCACAAATAGTATTCGATAACCTTAAAGATTATGCAACATTATTTGCTAGAGCAACTTGGGGTAATGTTAGATTCTCTAGACCTGGATCGCCACCCATTACTGAAAACGAATTGGTAATTTCTAGAACAAAACCGTTTGATCCGCCTATTCACGAATTACCAGCACCATATAATACGGCAACAGTTGAAGTGCTTAACCAAAATCGCGGGTTTGCCGGGTTCTTTGGGTCAAGCAACTACGCAGCGGCGGGATTTGTACAAACAGAAATGTTGCCAATCTATATTAATAAAACACCATTTAATTTAAACGATTATAGTCCTTATATAGATTATTCACAAACACGAGTTAGCAATAGTATTATAGTATTCATTCACAAAGATCATGTTCCAGGAACAAAACCAATATTTAGAGTTGTTAGACGCGAAACAAATTTACTAACTGGCGAAGCAGGAATAACAGATGTAGAATTAATGATTGCCGATAATGCAAATGATCTTGTAGACATAGGGCTAGGTTATTCGCAAGCGTCTGAAAATCTACAAACATCAGATAATTCTCCTATTGGGTATGCATACCCGCTAACCAGAGATCTTACTGTTATTCAAGGTGGGGTGCAGGCCGTCACAAAGAAACAACAAGATCCATTGATTAAGGGTGATGCGCATCAAAATCTTGGACAAAATGCAATCATGCAAAACATTAGATTTCTTAGATTTTTATTGGACGATCTAAATAGTAATATTTGGAATGCAGTCAATAATACTAATTCTGTTCTAGTTTCTAACCTACTTTCCGTAAAGGAAACCCTAGAGCTAAATGGTCAAACAAGTACAGCATCTAATGTTGCAAAGGTATCAGTAAACACAGCCCAGGTTTATGCTAGATATACAAATACACTAACACCAAATTGGAAAGTTCTTCCAATATCTACTCTTCGTGAAGATGTTATGTTGCTCAGATTGAACGACGAAGACTTCTTTGTTCCTGGTAAATATGTTATTACAGTTGAGCCAACGCCGGTAGAGGGAACAGTTACGTCAACATATGGTGATATCGCCGTTTTCAAAACTGATTTGCTTACATACAAAACTAGAAATTACTTCTATGGATGGAGTGTCCAACTAAAGAATGCAACAGGAAATGATATTGGTGGACCTCAGATTGTTACTGCTTCTGAATGGAATACGGAAAGCGGACAAAAAATTAAAATTTCTCCATTACCAAATAGTCTTGGATTTGAAGCCGGTATCAAAGCCGTCCTAACGCCAAATACATTCAGTCCAATTTTGATTGAAGTTGATATTGTTGAACAAAATGCATTGACACTTAGTTACAATATGTATGCTAAAAAGGAACTTGATACCGATACAGGTCTATGCACTATCTATGATTATCGAGGAAATGTGTATAAACGTTTATCGTTTGGAAAGAAAGAAACTCAAGAAACAGATTATCACATCATAGAGTATAGATATCCAACAGAAGAATTGGAATAGACGATATATGAAAAGAATAGAAGATTTTGAATCATTAGACGACTTTGGATACACAATCAAAAATGATTCACACACAACAAACTATGTAAAGTGTGACAAGTATTTCACAGGAAAAGCAATTCCAAAATATAATATTGTTCCTGTAGAGGTAGATGGATCTCCAGGTCGGTTTAGAAATCTAAATCAAATTCTATCTGGAGGTACTATTACTCTGGATATTTCTGTTGCAACCGGTGGAACACAAGCCGAAATACCTATTGACTATTCTAATGTTAACAATCTTGCATATTTTGGTTCAGTATATTCTGTAATTGCTGATGCAATAAACAATATCAAGAAAAATTATCCAAACGGATTCTTGATTGTTGCTGGCGATACTGGTGCAACCAATACATTTACATTTAGTCATAACCAATCGTATACATATGGAAATCAATTTAGTTCTAATGCGGCATATAGTGGATTTGGATTATATGCTATAAATGGTTCAAATTCTATTGTTTATACTGGATCGGTTGTTCAAGCCTCTGGCGGTACTGGATCTACAATTTTATATCTTGATTCTATTGCCCCAACCGGGGTAGGATATACGTACGCAGTTTTTCCAAAAGTAAATACCAGAAACGCATTTTATTCAACAATATCTAAGTACGAATTAGATCTTCTTGTCCCTACATATTCTAGAACAAATTATTGGCCTCGTGATTCAATTGTGTCTGAGAATATTGTTCTAGAAGGATCATCATATGAAACTTTTAAGAATACCGAACTTGAGGCTGGAATTTCAGCCGATACAAATACAACAAATATTGCTTGGCGAAAATTATATCCTGATGGACAGAAAGTTCTCGACTCTAATACACAAATCGCACAAAAAATGATTTACACGTTTGCAAGAAGTTTCGATGAAATTAAGAAATACCAAGATCACATAGCGTATTTGCATTCCATTGGATATGGGGTGGACGATCATATTTCTAGAGATCTAATTATTCGTCTTGCAAATCACTGGAACTGGTCTCTAGAAAGTTATATAGATTCAAATGATCACGGTAAATATGTCTACTCAACATATGATGATTATGTTACAGGGTGGACTTTACAAAAACTGAGCGAGCAAGATGTCAACTTTGAATCATGGAGAAGAATTCTTGCCAACTTGGTTTACTTATATAAGAAAAAAGGCACGCGCGAAGGACTTAAGTATCTTTTGAATATCTATTCTATTCCAGAAGATCTACTGCGTCTTGATGAAATCATAAAAGTAACAACGACAGATAACACCACATTTGAAATTCCAAATTTAAATATTTCTGGCATTATTCCTTTATCTGGTAACAATTACTATGTTGATGGAACAACTGGAGCTTTATCGGCTCTGGCGTATACTCAAGTTCATAATACTAAGAAGTTAGCAATATCTATATCACCATATCATTCTATTGAAACATCATTTTACAATTTTGGTTGGGCAGAGCATCCAGCAGTGATTAATGTAAATGGTCAAGAAACAATACTATCCTCAACAACCCAGATCACCCGAGACGAATGGGAATCTCGGCTATATAACTCATTATTGAGATCCGATGGTGGAGCCAGATACGATTCTCACTATCCGCTCTTAAAGAACGAAGGTAGTGTCTATACGAACAATGCCTCAGATCCTAAATCGGTTGAAGGATTATTACCATATGTTAAATTCTTGAGCAACTCTTGGTCTACTCATTTATCCAAGCTTGTACCAGCTGGCTCAAAAATTGTTTCACGTGGAATTGTTTATGAAAATCCTGTTTGGGCAACACAAAAACATCAATGGAATAAGTCTGAACTTACAGCAAAGGCTCTTCCATTTAATAGTGGTCATACATTCACACCGATAACATTGTCACAACAATATGTTTCAAAGAACACTGCGTCAACAACATTATATACTGCTACATCAACATACACACCAAGAAAAATCACAACGATTACGCCAATTCAGAATCCAATTGCAACCAAACCCGTGAATAAATTTGATTCTATTGCTCCAATAATATTTGATTCTTCATATACTACAAGAAAACAAGATTCAATTGAAGTATTAACTAAAATTGCCTCGTATCGAGGACGATACTATCATGCAATTGATCCTCTTCATATGTCTGGTGGTATATTAAGCGCTCTTTCGCGCAGTCAAACAATTTATCCATCAGAATCTGGATACGTAACAACTTATAGTTCACCGATACTTGTTCCAACAAGTGCAAACACGGGAACGCTAACATACGTTGATTATTCTACGGGTTCTGTTATCGCCGTGAATGAAAATATTATTAGCTTACCATTTTCAGCTAACAACATTTCAATATCTGGATATACATCTCTAAACTTTGAGCTATTCAAGCGACAAATAAAGACATTAGACGATAATATTCTATATGCTGTGACAAAAATTCATAGAGAGACATCTAAATATGGAATCTATACCGTTTCTACAGTAAAGAAATTATATGCAGGAGCAACATTAGAAGTTGATTCTCCATATAGTGGAAAAATCAATAGTGTTGTAGCCGTTACATATGTTAATAGTGGAAATAGTATTATTAGAACTACGCCTCCTTTTGGGGCATACAACATTCCTGGAATTAATAATTTACAGTCTGATTGGGAAAAATTTCTTAACACAGCAATCGTTCTATATCTGAAACAACTTTACGATACCATGGGTGTGACTTTAACACAATTCTTAGACATGTTTATTTTGATGAGAAATAAACTACCCTCTCTTGAAGCCAGAGGAACATACGAATATAGTAGTGAATACCAGTTTCTAATGCAAAACTTTAATATGGATATTATTGCTCTACTAGAAAAAGTGTGGTACGAATTCGATCTGTCTACTTTAGACTCTTGTGTTATTTTACTTCAGTTTATGGTAACAAATCATACCAGATTCACACTAGACACAAATCCAACAACTTTGATAAATGAACTTGTTCTATCCCAAACTAAATTGAAGTTTAGAAGACAGATTCAGTATTTCGACTGGAAAAATCCAGATCAATCATTGACATATACAAATTGGGGTTCAACGTCTGGAGAAACTGGTAATTGGATATTCCCAATAGTTCATTCTGATTTGACAAATAGAGGAGAAAATACTTCGTCAATGTCAGGAAATATTAAACTTGGTGGGTTGAACGAACTTAATTCAAATATTCTTATTGATCTAGAAGAGTATTTCTATCGATATAAAATTAGAACGCATACACCAATAAGTCTAGATGATGTGATTTCGGGTCTAGATACAATAAGCGGAGTTAGTATATTTGAGAGTAATCATGATGTTTCAGTAATAAACGATATACCGTATTACGGACGATATTTTATGTATATGATTTCTCCAAAAGAGCCCGTGCTTAACGCCTATCCTGAAAATAGTACCGCTACAACAACAGATTCAGCATCTGTAACAATCAAATGGAAGGGCGTTAGTGACTCTAGCAGATTAGAACTACAATTCTGGAACAACGGCCAAGCCGATAATGCTACTCAACCATCGTATAGTACTATAACATCAAGCAACTGGAATACAGCGACAACAGTTAATGTTCCAGCAAGAAAAAATGTAACAGATGATTATTTATACACAATACAAACGACACTTGAACCCGATACGTATTATTGGTGGAGGGTAAAAAATTATAGAAATAAAATTAATATGTTTGGACATAATCTCGAAGCATTCGCGGCAAGTCAGCCATATGCATTCAAAACAGGATCATTCAAGGATAGCGGTGAACGCGCTGGTGAGATTGATTCAACACCAACACCACCAACAGGAACAACCAAAATATCGACAATATAAAGTTGTGGCATATGATATTTATAGAAAAGGAATAATAAATGGGAAACTTATCACAAGAAGTAACCGCGGCACTTGCTAATATTCGTCTAACCGCAAAAGGAAGAGAATATCTAGCTAGAGGTTTTAACGACGGAAATTCATTTGATATTGTCAAATTTTCTTTCGGAGACTCCGAAGTAGATTATCGTTTGAACGAAACAGATAATGCTGAAATAACCGGGTTGATGGTCAACGAACCGGAGGTGAATGCTTCAGATTTTAAATCGAAGTTATATATTACCGGTTCTATGCCATCTGGAACTCCAATTGTTACGTTGTCGTCGAATGAATTGAACATGTCTAAAAATTCGGCTAATCAGAGTGTGTCGGTATACACTGATTGGAAACCAATTGATGGCCAGTATATTGAAGAATATCGATGGACAAATCTTGGTCCATTAAATGACTGGGATTTTGCAATAGAACGCTCTCTTGACACAAAAATTGGAACATTTAGAACTTATGATACCGCAGGATCTACTCGAATAAAAATTGAAGGATTGACATCCGGGCGATATTCTATACTGACATTAAACATTGAATAGGATTTTATATATGAGTGAACTAGTATCAAATTTTGTTTCATCGATTAAAAACGGTATTATACCATTAATTGTATCATTTACAAATACGTCTTCTGGACCATTTACTAGAGTACAATGGGATTTTGGCGATGGTTCTCCAGTTAGTACAGAAATAAATCCTACTCATGTATTTGCTAGAAGTGGAACCTTTACGGTAACATTAAAGGTGATTGATATTTCAGGAACTGAAACATCTAAAACAGAAACAATTGTCGCTTATCAAGATGCTAATATTGGACAAACTGGAGTTACAAAACAACAAGCTTTGTACACAGCAAAGAGATTTGCTCCCGGTGAGGTTAATTTAATTCGTAGAACAACTAGCGGATCTACCTTTGAGACAAAATATCCTCTAACTAATTTTGTCACACTTCCTGCTGGAACAGCTTATACTTTAACCGTTAGAACAGATTTTTTATCCTCAACAACGCAAACAACAATAGATTATCTTGATACAACTAATTTGTTTGACAAATATATAAACAACAACGGTTTATCAACTCCTGTTGATGGATATGTGTTGTTATCGCTACTTTCTAGTGGAAATACTGGTGCCCCTCCATGGACTGGCTGGAACAGTTATTATTCTGGAAATGCAAAGTTATTTCCACAAACAATTACGTATAAAATAAAGAGTATCACGGCAACAGCAGGATCAGGAACACTAAATGTTGATAGACCAACACCTGTTGTTGGAGCTGTTTCTGGAAAATTTGCGCTGGCAAATGTTTTTATTACAAATAGTGGTAGTACTCTTTCAGCTAACACCTTCTGGACAAACAATAACCAGGCATTAAGATCAAAACAAGCAATAGATAGTTTTGATTACCTAGAAGCAACAGGAACAACTGGATTTGCAACAAACGGTAAAGGAGCAATTCAATATTATGGCTATGATAGAGCCTCGGGTCAGACAATAACAATGATGTACCCGTACTATAGTGGATATGATTCTGTAGAAGCGTTCTATCCTGGAACTATTCGTCTTCACTTGCCAACGGTGATGTGGCATAATTCAACAACTCCAGGTTTGACATTATACGATGTATATGGCACAACAGAGCGAGACACTGAAACTGAAACGAGATTCAAATATCTACGAGATGGTGTTGCTTCAACAAGTAACATTGTTGGTAAAGTATTCTATGACAAGAAGATGCTAATTCTAGACGATGTAGAAGTTAATGCGGCTTTACAATTTAATTCAAATAGATCGTACACTCTACCTGCTCCAAAGGTCGTTGCTAAGTATGATACGGGTGGTGACACCAGTACGTCTATGACATATTATGTTACGTATAGAGTATCAGATGATGGTACAGCTCAAACTGGAAACACCAGCTTTGGAATGGGGCATCTTAAACCATTACACTGTCGATATATTCAACAAATTATTCCAGGAAATGCAACAACGCGTTTCTGGATTAGTGCTGCAAATTCTCCATGGTATGCAGCAAGTTCTCTATATGGAACAGGATTTACAGTTGGTAATATCGATGTTATTGTTGGAACAGGGTCAACAACTTCTACAGGAGCAACTCCTGGATCATATGTTTACAGTTCAATGTCAATAAGCTACCCATCTATGATTACCGGCGTTGAAGTTCCATTATATTCTGCAATGACAACAGCAGGAAATTGGTATACATTTGCAAACGAAGTAATATCTGGTAATTCTACTCTATCATTTGGAAAAGAAATTCTTGGAATTGGATATCTTTCTGGATATTTAGAATCAACAATATACAAAATGGCTGCAACTTGTGTGGGTAGAAATAATGAATTCAATTCCACACAGAATTCAACATTTGATTCCTCAACAAATGAAAAAACCTATGTATCAGAAGTTGCGCTTTATAATGAAAATGATGATCTATTAATGGTTTGTAAATTAAATAAACCTATTGAAAAAGACGATCAAACATTTGTTAGTGTTAAATTAGAATTGGATCTATAAAAGGAGCATGTAATGGGATTTATTCCAAGTGGATCAACAGTATCAGTTACAGCATATTTGACTGATAAGGGTAGAGAAAAACTCTACAACTCGATTGAATCAAATAGTTCTGGATTTATTACTAAATTCACGCTAGGCGATTCAGATACTCAATATTCTATTATTGATTCAGTGGGCGCTGGAATACTTTCCACAGGCCAAGTTCCTGAAGCTTCTGAGTTCAAACCAGGAATACGTAGTAATATTTTATATAAAGGTCGTTTCCGTCCAGGTAAACCAGTAATTCTTATAGAAGATCAAGTTCCTGTTGCTGGAGATGTTTGGAAGACAATTGCAGTTGGTGGACCAGAAGCGATGTCGTTTACTTTCACAATTAGAACTGAATGGCCAAAAAATACACCATACGCCGAACAATATAGAGTTGAGATGACTCCTGATGGTGGTCAAATCACACAAAAAGAATTTAATTCTCTATTCTCTATCACACCAATCGGAGGAGCACAATATCGTTTCAACTTCCTCGGAACAAACGATGGTGTTCAATTTGAAAAACTATTTGGTATAAACTATAATGGATTTACAACCGTTTCAACAGTTATCACTGGAAAAGATTCAAACATTAAAGCAAGATTTAATGTCAACGTAACTAAGTAGGAGTAATTTCTAATGGCAGACACGATTATAAAATTTAAGCCCTTAACAGAAAATGATGTTTATAAAGGTATGAGTAGAACTTTCTCTACTCAAAAAACGGCGTATGGTGGACCTGCCGATGGAGCAGACCAGCCGTTGCAATGGTTCATGGTAGATCGTGGTACAGCCGATTGGAGTACAGGATCAACTACACTAAGAAATCTTTTCCATTCTTTTGGATTAACTAGGGCTGATACAGGTGAATGGTTTAAAGTTGTTGGTGCATCTGATTGGTATAATGCAAAATCAATGCTTATTGCTTCTATACCACAATCTGGTTGTGGATCATATATTGACGGTTCAACAGTCGAACTTAGAGTTCCGACAGGAACAGGAACTACTGATTATGATACCTTTTATGGAGCATCATATGCTGGATATCCTGATCCTGTAACGAATTACATAGTAACAAATGATCATGATTCAAGTATATTTGGATCAGCTTCAATTTTCTTGTTTCCAGATAAAGCTGATATTGTTGCAGCAGCTCAACCAACCGATAGCATGCCATATACTGGACTTGTTGATGGTGCACCAAATCCAAATAGCGGTTTAACAAGTTGGACTGGTGCTAATACCCTCGCTGCGACATTTTATCCACATCTGAAAGCAACACATAGATCACAAGCTGATGGAGCTGGAGATAATCCTTATGGTATTGCGTTACTTGATAAAGGATTGTTTGTTATTTTTGATATGTACGGTAGAAATAACTATTTAGCAAATACCGCGGCAATTTCAGGATCAGCCGATGGATCGTATCAGATTTGGGATAGTGCTTACTCCGCTGCTGGAGCATTTATGCCAGTTCAATCTAATGGTTCAACAGAGAATACTAATTGGGCAAATAGAAATGGTATTTATTTTACAGGAAGTACAGCGAATTCAACAGCAAAACTAACGTATAGGACTATAACCCAATCATATAAGATGATTTATTTCTGTCATGCATCACAGACAGAATTCAATTCAACAACTAATCACACGTATGATGCAAGCAAAGCGTGGTATAAACCAATGGACGCTGACTCTATTTGGGTAACAGAAATCGGATTGTATGATGATGCTGAAGATTTAATGGCAATTGCAAAACTTTCAGAACCAGTTGAAAAGAATGTGTTGGAAACAATGACTTTTAAAGTCGAATTACAGCTATAAGTAAATCAGATATATGAAAGTGTAACTAGAATGGATAAATATATTGATTAGGATAGTTATTTAATTAGTAGTATATTATAGTATAGTATTATATTCCTAACAAACTATTTTCTTCATCACACAGTGCTAATTATAACAGCTTTTGTAGAGAATGTAAACAAAAACCAGAAAAAAAGTAACAAAAAACGACTGGCTGCTCAGTGTAGCCAGTCACTTTATGAGAAACGTTCTTTTGGGATGATTGATACTATTTATTACTAAAGAAGAGTTCTCTCGGTGTGACCTGGTGATTCTGATCGTATTTAAGAAGGAGGTTCTTATGAACTATGTATTGGGCTTAGATATAAGCACGACGACGGTTGGTTATTGTATTATGGATTCGAATTTTAATCTTCATGAACTATCATATATCAAACTAGATAAAATTGATGGATTAATAAACAAAGCAATTGCTCTTCAGACTGTTTTACAATCATATACCGATATTGTTACTGATGTTTCTATAGAAGAGCCGCTTGTTCGATTTAAAGAGGGTTATTCTAGTGCACAAGTTCTATCAATGCTTTCACAATTTAATGGAATGTGTAATATTCTGACACATTTTGTTTATAATGTTACTCCTGTATTATACAATGTTAGCAACGCTAGGAAATTAGCATTTCCAAATATGAAGTTTCCAACGGGGTGTCATCGCAAAGAGGTGGTAAGAACAAGAGTGGCACAAGAATATACAAATATTGATTGGCCATTTAAACATAAAGCAAAAAACCCAGATGGTACCCCAAAATTAAAAGATGAATGCTGGGATATGGCAGACGCCTTGGTTATTTCCCGGTGTCATGTTGTTAGTTTAAATAAAGGAAAGTAATATGGCAAAGGTTTTAACACAAATATGTGATGCGATAATATGGATAGAAGATGATCAAACAAAAGTAAAATGTAAGAGATGTTTTGATCTTGGTTTTATTGTAGATCAGACACAGCCATTAGAAATCACAGCTAAACATTGTTATTGTTCTATATTCACAGACGAAGAGAAAAGAGTCTTTAAGAATGCGCGGTTTGATGAATAGGAAATGTAATTAATGTTTAGAAACAAAAATATTGTAGATCTGATTTCAGAGATACTTGGTTTTCCAAAAGACTATTCTCATAATCAAGTAAACATTGGTTTCAATTGTCCTAAATGTGATAACGGTAGAAATCGTTTTAAGCTTGCAATAAATACTGACAAAGACGTATTTCAATGTTGGGTGTGTGCGTATCGTGGTCGTCTAAAGAAACTTGTTTATGATTACGGTTCAGAACGTCAAAAAATACAGTTTCTTAAATTGCATGGAAAACCAACACCAGTTTTATATACTCCGGTTGATACTAGCCAAGAAGTATTGTCAATAAGTTCGTTTCGATCGTTGAGGTTTAATTGGAAATATAGTTTAACATATACTGCATCAAAGAAATATTTGCGATCTAGAAACATTACTCAAGACATTATTGATAAATGGGACATTTGTTATGCTGAAGAAGGAAAGTATAAGAATCGAGTCATAGTTCCGTCTAAGTCGGTAGATGGTCGATTAGAATATTTTGTTGCTAGAGACATTTTTGACACAGATCATAACAAATATAAGAATCCAAATGTTCCAAAACAAGAGATTATATTTGGTGAGAAGTTTATTGATTGGAAAAAACCCGTTGTTCTTACTGAAGGTGTATTTGATGCTATAGTTTTATACAACGCTGTTCCAATTTTAGGAACAAGGATTGAGAATCACAAAAAATTGGTTAAGAAGATTATGCAAAATAAAACTCCAATAATACTCGGTTTTGACAACGATAAACCAGGACAAAAGGGTGTGCAAAAAATTGGTAAGTTCTTGAATGATTTAAATATTACAGTTTACACTTTACCAAAAAATAAGTATAATGATCTAGCACAAGCATATCAACAGGAAGGTAAAGAGTTTGTTATTTCTTTGCTTCGTGGTATAAAACAATATGATGAACTTGCTCTTGCTGTTGAATCATTAATGGAGAATGGATGAGGATAGCTCATTTTGCTGATATTCATTGGCGTCTGAAAGATAGGCACGAAGAATATACTCAAGTTTTTAATAGAGTATACAAGACATTAGAACTTCTTTCTGTAGATAGAATTGTTTTAGTTGGAGATATCATACATTCTAAGACTGTTTTATCACCAGAACTTATTGAAGAAGTTCGCAATATGTTTATTGAGTTTGAAAAAATAGCTCCTGTTGATGTAATAGTTGGCAACCACGATATGAACGGTAATAACCTAACGCGTCTAGATTCACTTACACCAATACTCAATCCATTAATTGAAAGAGGTTTACGGATAAACTACTTTAAAAATAGTGGTATATACCGGATAGAAGATACTAACTTTCATTACAGTGTGTTTAGTCTTCTTGATAATGAAACTCCAAAACTGACAAAAGAACAGATTGAAAGCAATGATGTCTACATTGCTTTGTACCACGGCATAATTGCTGGTAGTAAGTTTGACAACAACTACGTTTTTTCTGATGCGACGATGTCTCTTAGTACATTCAGAGGATTCGATTATGTTATGCTTGGTGATATACATTTATGTCAGTTTCTAAACCCAGAGAGGACAGCAGCGTATGCAGGCTCTCTGATTCAGCAAAGTTTTGGAGAGAATCTGCAAAAAGGGTTCTTGTTGTGGGATATTGAGGATGCTAAGAATCACACGGTAGAGCATATTAAAGTAAAAAACGATTATGGATTTGCAACAATATATGCTGAGAAAGATGTTCTACCAGATATTGAACTCCCTTCTAAGTGTAAAATCCGTGTGTTTTGGGAAAAGCGTCGAGAAGAGATTACTAGAAAAGAAGTAGCCAAGCTTAATTCTTTGATCTATGAAAAATATAATCCTACGTTTGTACAAATACTCTTTAAACCAAAAGAAGATAATCTTGGAAATGATTTAACAATAAAGGATGATACAGATTTTGCAGACGCAGATATTCAAAAAGATCTATTATTACAGTGGATTGCCACAAACCAGTACGATGTATATAAAGAAGATTTAATAAAGGTTAATCAAGAGATTGATGAAACTTTACCAGAAACAAATCTAGAAGATTTTTCTCGTCAACTATGGCATATCAATAAAGTAACCCTGTGTAACTTCATGTCATATGGAGATGTATTGTCGGTTGATTTTAACAAACATCGTGGGATTATTGGTTTATTTGGGGATAATCGGGCTGGTAAGTCTGCGTTAGTTGATGCTATTTCGTATGCATTGTTCAACAAGATTACTCGAAATGTAAAGAACGAGGCCTTGATCAACACAAAAACCGATGCAAAAGAGTGTCAAGTAGAATTAGATATTACTATTGGTGGTGTTGAATATCATATCGTTAGAAAGACAACCTTGATTTACCAAAAGACGTCTGGAAAGTATTCTGGCTCTAGAACAGATTTATCTTTGAAACGTCGTTATAATGATGACACAGAGTGGGAAGATCTTAATGGTGAGCAAAGAACAGAAACAGAAAAGATTATTAGAAACGCTATTGGTAGTTTCGATGATTTTATATTAACGACTCTATCTAAGCGTGACAGCAAAGAAGAGTTCCTAGATAAAAATGCAACACCAAGATTTGAGAATATCTTGCGTTTTCTTGGTTTGGAAAGTTTTGGTATAAAATACGATCTAGCAAAAGATAAGTTGAAAAAATTAGATAAACTACAGGCCACACATAGCAAGGGAGATGTTTTAGAAAAACTTGACTTCATTGAGTCGTCAATAAAAGAAGAAAGAGTGTTGTTGGCTGATGTTGAGGAAAATGTTGTAAAATATAAAGCTGTTAAGCAAGGTTATAATGATGAGATTTCAAAGTATCGCGAAATGATAAATAGCGCTATCAAAATAACACGAAGCGAAGAAGATTTAAAAATAGAACGCGAATCTTTGAAAGCAAGAATAAATGAACTAGAAAAACAACAAGATTCTCTAACAGCATCAGCCACAACGCTATTAGTAAAAATAGGTGATATTGATAGAGAATATGTTCTTGATGAAGAAACACTCAGACATTATATTGAACAAAAGCAAGACTACACTCTGAAGACAAACGAACTTCGTAAACTTGAAACCGATATAGCTTCTACAGAGTCTGTGATTGCATTATTGGAAGACGATATCAAAACCGATAAAGAATGTCCGGTTGCATATGATCCAAAACATTCTAGGTGCGCATACCTTTTTGCATATTACGAAAAAAAAACGACTCTCAACAAGCAAAAAGAAAGGCTTTTGGAGCTTAAGAAAAAATTAACCCTTATACACGTAGATATGTCTAAACTCGAGATCGTTTTTGATGTTCTAGACGAACAAGATATAATTAAGGATAAACTTGCTGAAGCAACAAATCGAGTTGAGAAGATACACATAAGAATAGATGCAGCAAAAAATGAAATAGACATAAAGAAAATGGCATTAAAGATCGTTATTGGGCAACTCGATCTTATAAAAGCAAACAAAAGTGTAATAGAGACAAATAATAAATGCCGATATGAGATAGCTGGCTTGGAAGAAAAAATATATCAGGTAAAACGTGAGTTAGAAGATTTAGATAATAGAAAAATAATATGTAGTGAAAACATTGCGGTTCTTACTGCGGAGAGAAATGGTATCGCTGAACATCTATCCGTAATAGAGACAACAGAAGTAGAACATAGATTGTATACCATTTATTGTAGTGCCATGCATAGAACTGGTATTCCTTTGTCTATTGTAAAACAATATTTACCAAAGTTAAACTATGAAATAAATAAGACTCTTTCTGAGGTAGTAGATTTTGGGTTGTATCTAAAGATTGATGATAATTCTACAGATATCGACATTGTGATGCGAGAAAACGGAAAGACCGATGATACGAGAACGGCTCAATTAGCATGTGGTATGGAACGAGTGCTCATTAACTTTGCCATAAGATATGCCCTATTATCAATCACAAATTTGAGTAGGGCTAGTGTTTGGATAATTGATGAGGGATTTAGTAGTCTTGATAATACAAATATACATTTGATGGAGAGGTTCTTCAGTAATGTGTTAGACACATTTAGGAATATTGTTATTATAACTCACGTAGAAGAGTTAAAAGACGTTGCTAATCACATTTACCTAGTATCGAAAGTTAATGGAATAAGCCAAGTTATTTTGTCTCATTGAAAATATTTAATATGTAATTAGATGGGATACTAGTATGGCGATTGCAAGTTACACAAGCATAAAATATAATCTGAATTCCTTCGGGATAACTAGGGCTAGCCGTGCAATTGTAACGGCTGATTTAGATCCTGGTGTAGATATTTATGTAAGCTTCAATGGTGGAGCAACGTTCAAAACTATCGAATCACTAAACAAAACATTTCAAGTTGAAAACTCTACCGGTATATTTCAGGTACGAGTTATATTCACCGATTCAAATGATGTTGATCCATATTTAATTAAAGCTGTTGGATTCTTTCAGAATACAGAGATAGGTACGGAAATATTCTTTGAGAACATCGAGAATTCAAGCATCTATTCTACTATTGTTGGAGAAAATGGACGTTATATGATTTATTTGCCAAAAGGTCGATACCAAGTATGGCACATCGTAAATAGAAATGAAAAAACTATTGTCGCAGAAACATTTAATCCAGAGATTACTACTCTTCCTGCATATAGAATCGATAAGGAGAACTCAGTGGAGAATTTCCTACGAGACGTAGATTGGGCAAAGTTTGCAATATTTGATACATTCGAAGATTACAGTAAAATGGAAACCGGTGATGCAATAATAGATTCGGATGGTAATTTGTCGGATAGAGTAACAAATAGAAAATGTCGATTCTGGAGCATCGCATTTAAGTAGAAATTATGATCACAATACACAAACATAGAAAGACAATTGATGGCATAGAGATTACTGTATTTGAGAAAAGTAGTACGGAGGAAGAACTATTAATACATAAGCAGAGAGCTTTTGTACTACCGATTAAATCTGAACTCGAGGCTAAAATAAATAGTGGTGTTTTTGAATCAAAACATTATACTAATTTAGTTCAAAAGCAATTGACGACAGATTTATCTAATGTTTTAACGCGTCTTACTGATTCAGGAAAAAAACTAAAAAAATATATTGATGAACGCGTTGCAGAAACACGAGAGATACAACAGACTCCAGCAATTCAACAAGTGATAACCGATCAGACTCAACCCGCAACTCAACAAATCCTTCAACAAATTCAACAATTTACAACCGAGACTATTTTGAATTTAATTTCTAATTCACCTATTGATGGAAATTTATTAGCATATGATGGTAAAGGTGATGTTCTAGTTTGGGTACAACCAACAGACTTGGAACCAGTTACAGACGATTTAGATGAATTATTACAGGTATTAGAAGATCATATTTCAGATTTTGAGAACCACAGACATATTGCCGATGATATAAATGCTGGAACCTTTCCTGATTCGCAATATACCTTTAAAAACGAAGTTAGAGCTAGAAAGGTTACACTTACTAATTCTTATTTGTCTAGTCAATATTCAATTGAACATAATAATATAACAAACACACTTGATATTATGTACGTGGGATAATATGGGAATAATTATAAAATCTGTTAACGCTGATCCAAGTGGTGGTAGTTTTAGTGACGGTAGAACTTCTAGTGGTATTGTTGACGCTTATACCGCATTTGAATTGCCTAAGGATAAAAAAGGGTTAATACAAACAATTGATTTGGTTACGGAGTTTGATGCAACCGAGTTAGACCCGTTTAGAAATTTGATTGGCGTCGCAACCGGTTCAAATCCAACAACTTTAATTGGATATTCTAATAGCACACTTAAATCTGTGTGGACAGAAGAGAGTCAAGTTGGGTTTTATACATATAGTGGTGATTCAACCATAACCGGAGAGACTTGGAGTTCAATAAATTCTGTAGGTTTTCTATGTATAAAATCTGGATCAACCTTTAGAGGATGCACAGTCGATGAAGTGACTGCTCAATTTCCAGATGAACATGTTTCATCGTATATTACCAATTATCAAACGTTAAGTTCAAGTAGTGTTGGTGTTCCTGGTTTGGATTTGTATTGTCAACTATCTAGTGGTTATTCTATTTCATATGGTTCTGAAGGCGAATTAACAGCCCAAACACTAATGACAGCAAACGAAAATACTTGGAACTCAATACCAGGAAATAATGATCCGTGGGATGAGTATCAAAGATTTGTATTGTCTGATTTTGCAATAGCGTATAATTCTCCAGAAACTACATCATATCAGCTTAGACCAATATCTGCAACGACGGCCGATCAAGGTGGAAATCATTGGCCATGGCCCGTTAACGGTATATTTAGTGGTTTTAATTATTTAGTTGTAATGTACAAATTTTCTAAGAGGATTTCTAGTACAGAAAACAAGATTTATTATCAGATTATGAATTTCGAATTACCTAGTAGATTTAGTAATTTGGGTGATACATATTATGGAATAGACCAAGACACATTGAAATTTAGATTCTTTCATGGAACAACAGCATATAACTCTTGGAATCCAGAAGTTTCATTTAACGCTGATATTATTGATTTTAAAAATTCTGGGTTCGCATATACTGTCGCCGATAAACCAACAGCAATAACAGTAACACAAGATGATGTAGATAATTATGGAATAGATTGGTATTTTCCTGGTGGAGATGGTCTTGCATTTGGATCTGGATATTTTGTTCCGATTTATTTTGACGATGGTCTCGGTAATAACGTTTCTATTTCTGTTAAAGACCAATATGGATTAACATATACAACGGGAAATAGTAGCACATTAATATACGCTTTTTCTACATTCAAAACGTATAGTTCGGCTGGCATGACTTCTAATCAAATAACAAAACTCAATATGTCTGGTACGGCAATTAATGCTCTATACCCACAAACTGATAGTGGAGCATGTGTTAATTCATTGTATGTTTTACATACAAAACTATATGACGTTGATTTTTTATTGAGTGCTGGATCTAGAGTATCAAACAGCTTAATGGCTGTGAAATCTAAAGTAGAACCCATTTCGGTTGTAATGTCAGCTTCAAATCGCGTAAACTCTTCAGATCCAGCAACAATACGATTGTATGTTGATTGGGGAGATGGAAATACGGACGAAGTCTATTGGAACACAGGCGGGACATCAACCGCTAAAGCTTCTGGCATAACTCATATATACCAATCAGCAGAAAAAACCTTTAATGTATACGTTTCAGCAGCAACAGTTGAGCAGCTTGATTCTAGTAATCCTGGGTACACTCCAGAAGTGTTCGAAGATAATTTAAGTATATATACTCAACATACAATGAACACTCGCCACGATGGCCTGTGCTATTGGTGGAGGTTCGATAATGATGATTGGAAAGTCGACACAATGGGTAATTCGAACATTCTTGATTCTGTTGTGCCAGTACCAAATTATCAAACTATAAATGGTATCGTTGGTGGCTGTATTAGCGGAAGTTCGGCGGTGTATCAAGTTGAGAATCCGATTTATGTATTTGATAATCCACAAAGTGGCATGTCAAATTACCTGTTGGATTCTAATATTTCGAATGATTGGACACTTGCATGTTGGGTAAAAGACTCAGATACCGGAACAACAAACCTTAACGATAGAAAATTAATAGCAAAGTTAAACGGTCTAGTTGAACTCTATAGTTTTGGTTATACCGTTGAACTTGATGGTACTCACTATTTGTTGTATGGAAACACCCAGACAAAATTTCCATCTGTTGTATGGGCTTCAACATTAACTATAAATGATAATGTTTGGCATCACATAACATATAGGAAAAAAGACAACAAAATATACTTCTACATAGATGGAACGCTTGTTTATCAAGAGTCATATACCGATACCTTTTCTCGTGAGCACGGTAACACGTATCTAATGCATTACGTAGATGATGCATATATTGACGATTTTAGAATATATAACAGAGCTCTTACTGCGGCTGAAATAAAAGATCTTAGTGAAGGTCTTGTTTTCTCTACTGATTTTTATGCACCAATATTAAATGACTCAACTAGTGTGACAAGCAATAGTTCTGCAGACCCAGGGGTGTATTATTTTGTTGCTACAGACGGTGATTATCTATATACACCCTACATAGAACAGAATTTGTCGTCTGATGCTCTAACAAATTCAATTTTGTATAGACAACATTATAATAACTCTCTTTATAAACAAAACCTAGGCTATCTTGATTTCCCCGTTCAAGCTTCTCATAAGACGCCATCCTATAGAGATGAGTGGTCGGTGTTCAACGGAAATGGAAATTCTCATTTAACTGCTGAGTTCACAATGTATACATCGGTGTTTGAGCAAGCAACTAATGCCTATTTATGGTCAATAGACACTGGAACAACGGTTAAGGATGCGATATTTGCTATTGAACATACACCTAGTAGTGGACAAGGTCGGATACGTTTGATAGTTAATACAACAAATAATAGTCCAAATGTTCAACTTACAACTTACTTAATCATTCCGATTGACGTTGATTATTTCAAAGAGGGTTCACATCAATATGTAATACAATATGTTGGTGAAAATAAGAGATATGCATATCGCTTGATAAGAAACGGAACGGTAATAAAAACGGATCTTGTGACCGGAATATATGATTATTCATTGAACAATAGTAGCAACGGAACATACAATGTCAGAATAAAGCCGCAATATAATAGTCTACAAAGGACGCTGATTTATTTTCAGAATTTGAAAATATGGAAGTCTATTAGAAGCTTAGATAGAATTCACGATAACTACAACTTAACTATGGCTATAGAAGAGAATGGATCTGTTAGATCTCCATTAGGATATAATTCGGGAGTAACAATTACAACGGGTATTTCATTAGATTACAAAACATATACTGTTTTTGGAGATTACAATGAAATGGGTGTTACAAGGGGTATGATTGCTTGTCACAAATTTGATGGAAACTTCGTTGATAGTAGCTTTTGTGGATCTACTTCAGCATCACACCCCGATGGAAAGCATAGATACTTCGAAGAAGGAATAAACAAACGCACAAATAGAGGTCTATATGTTTATGGAGATATCTATAATTCTGGTGGTACATATTCATTTTTAGATCAAGGACACGCGTTTAATCTTACATCAGACATTTTGAGTGCTGGCTCTGTGTTTCTTGCAATAAAGGATTTCGATGTAAGTAGAGGGTCCATTGGAACAGAAAATCTAGAAATAGTTTCGGCTGGAGAAGGATTATTAACTATAAATGCTGCCTATGAGTTAAGTATCGCCACAGAAAAAATGACAATTAGTATTGGAGGAATAGAAGGACCAACTCCTGTTGCTGCTATAACAAATTATGAGAAGTTAGATGGATGGAACACTTATGTTATTTCATGGGATGAATCAACAGCATATTTATACAAGAATGCATTGCTGCAACAATCTAGTTCTCATTCTATGGTTTCGCCTATTACACAACTGCGACTTCTAAACAATACTAGCGCGGAAAGTAATAATTTTGGATTATCGTGTGTTGTTGGCGAATTACGAGCATACAACAGAAAGTTAAATGTTTCTGAAGTAATAAAATTAGATAATGCATTTAGAAAAGATATGGCTTCAATAGATAGTGCAATGACTTTATATTCAACCGGTCATATAAAGGATTGATATAGTGGCAATATTTACATCTTCACAAATATATGGTGATCTAAACGTAAGTAGTACAATTGGGTGTAAGGATCTCTATATAGACAGACTGGGTAGTTCTGAAAGCAATGGTTTATTCATAGGAAACGTTGCAACAGATTCATATTTGAAATTAAATCAATGTGGTGTTACTGTTAGTGTTACGGCCTATACAGCCAATTATATTGCAGCACTTATTAATCCAAACAATGGAAATCAATACACAATAATTGGCGCAGGATTAAATGATGCCACAAACAAATACGGGCATCTAAAGATTGGAACTAGTGGTGCTTCTGATGCAGGAAGATATGCGATAATCCAATATGATGATAATGACAATACAACTGGTGAACTACACCTAAAGAGACCGTCTTCCACTGGGGCAATTAAGATCATTGTTGGTGGAAATACTGGTATTACTATTACAGAAAATCAAATAATACTTTGTGGCGGAACAGATGGAATTACGATGGCAACGGCCTTAGAAGCAATTAAGATTTCTTCTGATGGAACGGTTGCCGTGAAAACCGATTTTGTTGCAGATTCAAATATTTCTGTAAGTGGTTCAATTGGTGTTGGATTTAGTACTGGCGCAACAAGTGCAAATGCACGCGTATATTTTGGAACTAATTCAGATTATATCCAATATGATAAAACTGCAGAAGATTTAGTTGGGGCGCTACAAACCACAAAAATGATAAATCCATTGAATGCTGATTTAACCCCAGCAGAGGTATTGTTTAGTAAAGATGGATTCATGGGACCACAAATTGGATGGCAACCAGAATTTTTTGATGATTTTTCTTGGGATAGTAGATCTGAGTATATCTTTACTGGTGCTCAAGATGCCGGATATCCCGCAATACAAATCTTACCGAGTACAATGCAAATTAGAGGTACTTCAACAGTTGCTCTTCCTGGAGAATATATTGGAATTGGAACAGAGTTTCCATTAAAGACACAAATATCTACAGCGAGAAATAGGTATTTTGTGATGAGGTACAGAAATAAATCAAGTACACTGGATACTCCGTACGCAAATGGGTATGTGGAGTTTACAACAAATACTGGACCAACATGGACGGCAGACCAACGAATTTTATTTATATTAAATACGGCTACAACCCGACAATGGTATGAGCTTTGGATTGATATGTATTCAAATACTAATTGGTCTAGCGCAAGTACAACACAATATTTGACAGGGTTACGAGTTCATGTTGATGATCCTTTAAATGGCGCTGGTGGAGAAAATCCGACACTCGGTATAGATTATTGGGGAATAGGGCACCGGGGGTATGAGTCAAAGTTTTCTTCTAGTGACATGTATTATTGGGGCGACATTCAAATTGTTGGTGATTTATCGGTTAGTGGGAATGTTAATTCAACTGCTATTAGTGCTAATACTATCACCGCAACAACCATAACTTACCCAAGTGGTATTTGGAGAAAATACGATCTTAGTGCTGGTGCTGGATTGGGCGGAACATATTCTTCAACACAAGCTCCAGTAATGTCTTTTGGTACAAGTTTTCAATATGCATATATAATATGTGCAATGGTTAATTCTGGGGCTACTCCTGCTGCAACAGAATATTGTCAAGCTTGGTGGCATGTTCCTGATAATTGGGTGACCGGAACTCCAATAACTTTTGATTATAGGTTGGGCGTTTCAACAAACGGAGTTGCAGAAGTAAGGTATATGGATATTCATTGGTCAGCGAACACTAAGACGTTCAATCCAGAAAGCGATATAACAAATGCTTTGGGTAGAGAATATTCTACAGATAGGATACTTCAATGGGTAACAAGCGGAGTTGGGGTTTATAGTCAAACCTTTAGATTATTAACAGGTATGACTTTGACAACCGATGGAACAATGAGTGGTGGAGCCATAAAATGTGGGGACCAAATAGCCCTGAAATGGTATCACCAACGTAGCATCCTTTCAGGTGCCGCAGCAACTACGGCGAGGGCAATGAATTTAAGAATTAAATATTTAGCCGAAGACTAGTATATTTATATACAGAGGTTTGAACAGTTCGTTTGTATGGGCATTAAAGAGAGGCCAGTATGTGGGATATCATTTCACAAGTTGTTTCTATTGGGACAGTCATTGGTGTTGGGATTACAGTATTATCCAAACTACTTCCAAAATATAAAGTGTATATGTTTGGGTGGAATGCTGGAGCATTTTTAACACTAGTTGGTCGTGGTAAACTTGGTAGGCCGTGGGAATCGGTGGAGAATTTCTTTACAGATTCTTTAGGGTATTTATTTACTGGTTTCAGAGATGGTCTAAATTCAGACGATGGAAATGGTGGTATTCCACCGACCCCCCCTAAAGATGAAAAATTTAAAGACGTGAGACAATAATGAATGAACTAGACCGGCTTCTCTTGAAAGAAGAGTTAGATTCGAGTGACATAGCGAAGATCAAAGAGCTAATACGGGCTCAGATTGTAAAACTTTTCTATGTATTGTATGTAAAGAAATCAATTTGGCAAACATAATTGGAGGTTTGAATAATGACACAAAACGAACTAAAAGCTTTAACAAAAGAACTATTCACAGAATTTGAAAACGTAAAGATTAAACTTGGTGGTATAGGCAAATTTGATGCTACCGCAGTAGTAGAAGTCTATGGAATTATCCAAGATGTAATCAAGACTATTGAAGAATATTCTAACACCGTTGGTACAATATCGTCAGAAGATAAAAAAGCCGTTGCGACAGATCTTATCAACGATATTATTGATATTCCTTGGATTCCGGATTTTGTTGAAGGTGCACTTATTGGATGGTCAATCGATCTTGTTGTAAATGTATTTAATAAGGTTGGTGGACAAGCTTGGTTGATAACTCTATTTAAGAAGGAAGAATAATAGCGTGGAAGAAACAAAATATCCAGAAAACGTTTGTTCATTGTGCTTAAAAGTGTTCACAGAAAGCGATACAATTGTTGAATCATACGGAAGATTGCGACATAAAGAATGTCAAGACAAGTTTGAAGAAGGTATGGTAGAGTTATCTGAGATCTATGAAAAAACGTGTCCACAAGATATTTAGATATGGAATATGAGTTGACTCGATAAAAGAATATGGTTTTCAAAATCGGTAGTGCATATTCCAAATACGGGAGAAGGTGTTGGCTAATATCTTCTCCCAGTCTATATAATTATCACTACATTGTCGTATAATCACTTTTTTGTGTACATTTCTTATGTTTGTTATATAATATTTCTCGGATGTCGAAGACGCAGGTTCGAATCTTGCTTGGGCTATCACAGCGGTAGGTAATCCTAGGCTCTACTATTGCTGATGCTCAGTGGTGTAGTTGGATAGCATATCGACATTCACTTTCAAAATGTTTTTTGTTTACTTTTTATGAACTCTAATATATAATATTTTGGTGGTGGATAACGATTAGTGCCACCATAGCATAATTGGACAACGCAAGCGATATGTTGTCCCGAATGGGAGAAGATGATCCAGACAAGCAGACGATGTTTAGTCGTCGGTTAGCTCAACATAAAGTAGTTCCGGAATAACCGGGGTCGTGTTGAGATCTTCTCCTAAAGTTACCGAATGGGGGATCTCTAATGGAAAGTCGTAAACAGTTTTATGATTTCAATTCACTTCATAATCAGAATGACTATATCTTATTTAATGCTTTCATGGATCAGGTAGATATTGTTCTACTGAACGAAGTGGGGATTGTTAGTGCTGATTTGGTGGACATAGATTTTAAAAATTGCTTTAGCCAAGGTTATTCCGCAAAGGTAACGGCTGAGATGGTGTTGTTAGAGTCCGGATTCAGCTTGGGCAATTGATTCAGGTTGGGCAAGCTGGAAAATAGATGGGCACATTCGTGCCGCCTTTATGTAAGTATAAAATTGTGCGGGGGTGGCCAAACGGTGAAGGCGGCTGGCTTATAACCAGGAGATGTGTGGGTTCAAGTCCCACCCCCCGTACCAGTCTTGAGCGAGGGTAGTATTACTAAAAATGCGAGATAAACAAGTCTCGTCTCGCCACTGGCCAATTTCTGCTGAATGCGGGAGCAGATGTGAGCCGATGATCGCAGAGGAAGCTAAGATCGGTTTAAGTGGAATTGGCAAAGATTGTGCGCCCATAGCTCAATCGGATAGAGCGACAGATTTCTAATCTGTAGGTTTGGGGTTCGATTCCCTTTGGGCGCACCAAACTTTAGGTAAATGTGTTAACAAGGAAGAGTATAACCATGGAAAAGGCACTAAAATCAATTAACAAAGAGCTTTACCATTTTGTTGATGGTAAAAAGGTAGTTGGGTCTAACCCGAAAATGGAGGGTAATTGCACCAATCTTATTGGTAATTGCACAGGTCTGATTGGTGATTGCTCCAATCTTAGTGGTAATTGCACCAATCTTATTGGTAATTGCACCAATCTTCGTGGTAATTTCACCAAGCTTAGTGGTAATTGCACAGGTCTGATTGGTGATTGCTCCAATCTTTGGGGTAATTGCACAGGTCTGATTGGTGATTGCACCAATCTTCGTGGTGATTGCACGTATCTTCATGGTAATTTCACCAATCTTAGTGGTAATTGCTCCAATCTTAGTGGTAATTTCACCAAGCTTAGTGGTAATTGCTCCAATCTTTGGGGTAATTGCACCAATCTTCGTGGTGATTGCACTAATCTTAGTGGTAATTGCTCCAATCTTAGTGGTAATTGCACAGGTCTGATTGGTGATTGCTCCAATCTTCATGGTGATTGCACCAATCTTATTGGTGATTGCTCCAATCTTCGTG
>Ga0180007_10001570_pt1 | contig 30347 bp, 31 predicted proteins | sample MM_PC_MetaG_FD_121122 | JGI IMG/M metagenome (GOLD analysis project Ga0180007, IMG submission 121122) | Groundwater microbial communities from the Aspo Hard Rock Laboratory (HRL) deep subsurface site, Sweden - MM_PC_MetaG | ecosystem: Environmental > Aquatic > Deep subsurface > Groundwater... | reverse complement strand
CATATTGTTTCAGGCCTGAATAGGCCACCCCTATATTTAAAAGGGCATTCATATGAAAGGGATATGCCTTAATCACTTGTTTAAGCGCATCTATTCCCTTCTGGTGTTCGCCTGTTTCAATATATCCCCGGGCTGCGTAGGACAGAATCTTTTTTCGGTTCGGATTCAGGGCATATGCTTTGTTTGAAGCCTCAACCACAGATTTCCAGTTTCCTTTTTTTTCAAAATTTTTAGCCTGAAGATAATACTGGTCGCATTTTATGTCCCTGTAATAGTATCCTGCCGAATACACGATCAAGGGCAACAGAAAAATCATCACCAGAACCGGCCATTTTTCAAACAATTGGGGTCTGCCCCCAATTGTTTCACAATTGTTTTCTTTATTAATTGTGGTCTGTTCCCTATTTTTTCTGTTTTTTAATCGTGGTCTGTCCCCTATTTTTTCTATTTTTTGCTCTATTTTTTCTGTTTTTTCTTCCTTTTTGGACACAAAAACCAGGACAATGGCCAGATAGATCATGGCGATGAATGGCGGGATGGGCATTTCAAAGGGGAAACTGAAACACGAATCAATAAGAATGCCGGCAATGGATACCCCTATCCCGAGCACGGCAAAAAAGGATGCATCTGTCCGTGTGCGGCAGATCTTCAAAACCATCCCCAAAAATATAAAAAAACCGCCAAGGGCAGCGGCAATACCGATTGCGCCGGTTTCAGAAAAAAGCTGGAGAAAATCGTTGTGAACATTTGACAGCTGGTGGGTTTCGCTGAATGCTTTTTCTTTGACTGTCCGGTTATGAAATAAGGGATAATACACCTTATGATTTCCCAGGCCAAATCCCATTAAAGGCCTTTCTTTGATCATTTCCACAGTGTTTTTCCAGATGGCAATTCTCAACCCTGCCGAGCTTTCATCCCGGTTTGTGGGTTCATTAACCCCCTCTTTTATGTCCATGGCATCTTGCCTGGACGATTCAGCCGGCAGATGTTCTGAAATAGAAGCGATCTTGTTTGCAATCAGACCAAACTGCCAGGTGAACCCCCTGGGCCCGAGATTGGCAAATAAAAGGATGATAAACAGGGCGGTCAAACCGGCAATGGTTTTATCCCGGTTCCAGAACAATATGATTTTCCGGGCAAGGTATCGCTCAACAAAAACAATGGACATTATCATCATTTCAATAAAAACAGCCACCCATGCTGCCCGGGTCTGGGTATAGATTAAAAACACAATCATGACACTGGCACTGATGGCGCTAAAAAACAGGGCTGCTCTATTTTTTGCCCAGCAGAAGAGCACAAGTCCCAAAGGAAGGGTCAGGGTGATAAACTGTGCTGCCATGTTTTTATTGGCAAAGGTGGCGGAAGGCGGCGCAGACTGGGGGATGACAGTGATATTGAAAAGATATTGTGCCGAGCCGATGAGGGCCGTGATAAGGCCTGCTGCATAGATGGTCCCCAGCACCCTGAATGCCCGGTGTTCGCTTGAGACAACCATCTGAACCAGGAAAAAAAATACCAGGCAGGCCATCCAGTGGGCCCATTGACCAAAGGCTTCATAATAGTTGTGCGCATAGAAACAGGAGATCAGGATCCATGTGAAACAGATTAACAGTGCTGTGTTTAAGGGATGCTGAATTATGACCATATGTTTTTTATACATCCCGTTGTACCCTGAAACCAGTATCAGCAAGAACAGGCAGCTGATTTGGATAAAGGCTGATTGCGGCAGTATGACATAATTATAAAGCCCTTTTAGATAAATAAAGGGACTTGTGAAAATAATGATCAGAACCCCATAAAAAAGAAAGGAATCCGCTGGTATTGTTTTTTCAGATGGTTTGGTTGCCTTCATCATTTATAGCCCCATGGTTTTCAATCGTTCAATTATTTGATACAAGCTGTGAATTAAACTTGCAAGGGTTGATTTTGGGCGATAGAATAATTTATCATATTCAACTTTCGGAAGTTGGCAGTTTGGAGTGGGGGTCAGCTATAAAACGGAAGTGCTAAAAAGCCTGATACATAACACAAGGAGGCTAAAAACTAAAAAAATGATGAAAAAAACAGGTTTAAATATAAACGGGTTTTCCTTGATCGAATTAATGGTGGTCATTGTTATCTTAGGCATTCTTGCCGGGCTGATCATGCCCAAACTCATGGGAAGAACGGATGATGCAAAAATTGTAAAGGCCCAGGTGGATATTGCCTCCCTTGATACGGCATTAAAGCTTTACAAACTGGACAATGGCGAATATCCCACCACGGAACAGGGACTTAAGGCACTCATTGAACCGCCGGACAAAGATGGGGGCAAAGGGGACTGGAAAAAAGGGGGATACCTTGAAAAAAAAGCCCTGCCCAAAGATCCCTGGGGAAGGGACTTCATATATCTGAGTCCCGGCATTCACGGGGAATATGATATCATCTCCTATGGTGCAGATGGGGTGCCGGGCGGAGAAGATAAAAACAAGGATATTAATAGTTGGGAAATTGAATAAACCTGTTTCCCATTCCGGTTTTACACTCATGGAACTGATTGTTGTCCTGGTGATCATCACGGTTTTTCTTGTTTTTGCCATCCCTGGATTCAGCCGGAAAATCTTTCGGGATGACAAAGACATCACCTTAAACTGGATTGTTCTGAATGCCGGCAAACTGAAAAAAGACGCCAGGCTTCAGGGAAAAGACCTGTTTATGTGCATCAACACGGATACCAACACCATCAGCATCAGGCAAACGCCACAAGGCCCTGATTCAGATGACACGGATGTGATTTCTGAATTTGTCGTACCTGAAGATGTCACCCTGGACGGGGTTGAATTCAACAGGCCCGGCAAAGCAGACAATGATTCCTGTGTTCAATTTTATAAAAAAGGATATTCAGACCACGCGATTATCCATTTGACAAACACTGACGGGACAGCTTTTTCCTGTCTTATCCAACCCTTTCTTCACAAAGCAATGGTGTATGAAAGCCATCTTCAATTTTAATCAAAAAGAGCCGGCAGGGTTTACCCTTCTTGAAATCATGGTGGCCATTGCCATTATTGCCATCGCCTTTACGGCTATCTTAAAACTGCACTCCCGGACCGTGGCCATGAATATGGCATCAAACTTCTATGCGAAAGCACCGCTGCTTGCCCAGAAAATCATCTCAGAATGGGAAATCGGCATGGCAGTCAATCAAACAGACCCGGACCTGAACAACGCCCTGGAGGAATTTCCAGGCTTTTCATTTGAAATAAACCATGAGATCCTTGCTTCAGATGGCATCACCCCTGAAAATAAGAATGACAATGACAGCCTGGTTGCCCAGATTGTCTGTACCATTGTCTACAACCAGGGAGAATTTCATTACACATCCAAGGGTCTGGCCTTTATATCCCCATGACAGAAAAAAAACGACATAACGGGTTTACCCTGGTTGAAGTCCTTTTGGCCATGGCAATATTTGCTGTGGCCATAACAACAATTTTTGCCGCATTTAATACGGTCATATCCAGTATTAATCCAATGAACACCCGTATAGATGATTATGAAATGGCCCAGACGGCCATGGACAGGATTCAAAAAGATCTGTTGTCCCTTTGCCTGACCCATAATCCAGTATACAGCCCCCCGAATATGGAAGACACGGATAAAAAAGACCGATTCAGGTTTGTGTCCCAGACAATTTCTTTTGAACCATATGTATTTTCCCATCTGCGGTTTGCATCATTTGAGCACCTTTCCTTTAAAACTGAATCAAAAGGGGCCATCGGCATTATTACTTATTATGTGGAACTTCTGGACACGGGAGATCTTGTTTTAAAAAGATCTGATGTCAATTCTGTTTTTTTTGATGAAAAAACTGAAACCAACACGGCATTTGATCCTGTCCTGTGCACCCGGATAACAGCGTTTAAATTCAACTTTATTGATGAGCAGGGAAAAGAGTATGAACTATGGGATTCAGATGCCCCTGATTTTGGTTATGCCACTCCTTTTGCCATAAAAATAAGCCTTTCCATAGGGGATGATGAAAAATCGCAATTCTTTTCGACCACCCTTGTCCTTCCCACTTTCAGAGAAAAAAATGACGCATAATTCCAAAATTCTGAGAACACAAAGCGGCATGGCATTGCTGATAACCCTTTCCATTATTGCCATCCTGTTGACGGCCACCCTTGAATTGAACCGCAGGGTAAGGATTGGTATTCTTTCAAGCGAAATCGGACGAACAGATTATAAATTGCTGGAAATGGCAAAATCTGGTATGATCATTGCTAAGGCAATCCTCATAAAAGATGCTAACACCACTAAAATTGACTCAATCCAGGAGGAATGGTCAGATCCAGAGGTATTAAGCACCATTATAACATCTGTTTTTACAGGACCGGGAGAGATTAAATTACGCATTATGGATGAGATGGGTAAAATTCAGGTAAATGCACTGATCAATGAATATCCCGGCCATAACGTTAACATGGATCAAAAAAGGATCTGGGAAAATCTGCTGTCTCTTTTTATCAGCAGTGACAAATCCGAAGATGACAGAGATCCCCAGGAGATCATCAATTGCCTCATTGACTGGCTTGATGATAAAGACAACGAGGCGATCACGGGGGTTTCCGGGGCTGAGTCTGCTTATTATGAATCCCTTGATATCCCTTATACCTGTGCAAACAGGGAATTTTCTGATCTGAACGAACTGTTTCTGGTCAAAGGCATAACAAAAAATCTGATCACAAGGGCTGTTGTGATTGACAAAATATTATCTGACCCGGAGACTGAAGCGCCCCCATTGCAATTGGGCGATCTGTTCACTGTTTTTGGTTCTGAAAATAACAAGGCCGGCAATAAAAATCCTGGCTTAAGAAAATATACGTTCCCGGGAAAAATAAATATTAATACCGCCCCTGTTCCGGTTATTGCCTCAATTCTTCCCTTTGGAAAGCAGGATCTTGCCGAAAGTATCAATGAATACCGGTTAAGTAAGCCAGACAAGGAAGCAGGGTTTGCCAATGACCTGTCGATCAAGGACTGGTATGCCGGAATTGTTGGTTTAACGGATAAGGAAAAAATCAAAATGGCGGAAATGGTCACCTTTTCAAGCCATATTTTCTCCATTGAATCCCAGGCCAGCCTGGACGGCAGATCCCTTGTTTTAAAGAATGTTGTCGCACGGCAAAAGGACAAAACCGGCAGATGGATTTGCAAAACACTCAGACAGGTGATGGATTGATCCTATGTACGATGAAAAAGGATACCATGAAACGGATACCATGAAAATAAATTTTCCCATATTCATTGTATTGGCCATCCTCATTTTCCCGGAATTTTGCAGATCTGCACCTTCCTGCCCTGATCTGAATATTCAGGTGAAAGACCATCTTGTTTCCATCAATGTTAAAGAAAAGCCCCTCAAGTGTATCCTGGATCAGATCAGTCAAAAAACCGGCATTGATATAAAACTGTGGCAGGACATTGAAAAACCAATGACCATGATGTATGCACAAGTTACGCTTGAGGATTTTTTCTCCCGGATAGGGGCTGCCAATGCCCTTGTGTACACCTATCTGCCCGAACAAAAAACCTATCGCATGATTGCCGTAAATATGGCCCAGTCCCATGCTGCTGTCCTAAAAAAAGCAACAGACACAAAAAAACCGATCTTGCCCAAACCCCGTATCAACGACAATGCGCGGCCCGGAGAACTGCTGATCCGGTTTAAAGACTCTGTTTCCAGGGACCAGATGGAACATTTGCATCGATTTCTCGGATCAACCGTCTTAAAACAGATTGATGGATTGAATCTGCACAGGATACGCCTTGATCCACAGCTCACCAGGGAAAAGGCCACACAGATGTATCTGGCAACAGGGCTTGTGAAAACAGCAGAACCCAATTTCCTTAGAACTGTGCAGACGGTTATCCCCAATGATCCGCGCTTTGACGACCAATGGGGACTGGGTGCCATCTCAGCGCCAGATGCCTGGGAAATCACCCAGGGAAGTCATGATGTGATTATTGCCGTCATTGATACGGGTGTGGATTTTCACCACCCGGATCTGGCACAGAACATCTGGATAAACGAAAAGGAAGCCAATGGCCTGGATGGTGTGGATGACGATGGCAATGGCTATACGGATGATATTTATGGATGGGATTTTGCTGACACGGACAATCTGCCCTTTGACCTGGCAAGCCGCCATGGAACCCATGTTGCCGGAATCATCGGCGCTGTCACCAATAATTCAACGGGCATTGCCGGTGTGTGCCCAAAGGTTAAGCTCATGGTGCTGAAAGTCCAGAAGAATGGCGAGGACACCATGGAGACCATGGCCATTGTTGAAGCCATTGTGTATGCCAGAAAAATGGGCGCCCATATTATCAACTGCAGTTTTGGCGGCGGCGATTCTTCCACAAATGAGTATGATGAATTTGAACAATTCCAGACGGCCAACAATGGATTGATCGTCTGTGCTGCCGGAAATGGTGGTGCAGACACGGACAATGCCCCTCTATACCCTGCAGGCTATGATTTACCCGGCATTATTTCTGTTGCATCAAGTACAAAAACAGCCACGGGAGAATATATCCTTTCCGGTTTTTCAAATTTTGGCGCCACCAGTGTGGATGTGCTGGCTCCGGGAGACGATATTTATTCCACCATACCCGGCACCCGGATGGCTGATGCGCATTTGACCATTGGGTCTGATCCGGCACCCTATCCAGCTGTGGAAATGGAATTTGCCGGAACCACGGATGAAAATGGCATTACTGGAAATCTGGTTGACTGCGGATATGGGTATGCAGATGATATCCCCGTGTCCGTGAAGAATAATATTGCCCTTATCCAGCGGGGAGATCTTTATTTTCATCAAAAAGTCACTAACGTCCAGGAAAAAGGGGCTATCGGTGCCATTATATATAACAATGAAGATCCAACGGATAATACTTTAAACTGGACCCTTTTGACTCCGGGAGACTGGATCCCCGTAATTTCTGTTGCTCATGAAACCGGACTGGTTCTAAGAACCCATAACCTGACTCCTGTCACACTGGTAAACCAGATGATAGAAGATGTGGCTGCCTACGGAAACATTAGCGGCACCTCCATGGCCGCCGGTTTTGTCACCGGGGCAACCGGTCTGTTACGGACCCGGGTGCCGGAGGAACCATTTATCCACTTAAAACAAATCCTTCTTCAAACCGTTGATATTATTGATTCCACCCAGGGAAAGCTTGTTACAAACGGGCAGATAAACATATTAAAAGCGCTCTTGGCAATGAATCTGCCCGGGGATGTGAACAAGGATTTTAAACTGAGGCTTGAAGACACTATCCAGGGGCTGAAAACACTGTCAGGCAGCTCTTCTGAGGCCGTTTCCCCGGATATTTCCCATTGGGATGCAAACCATAATGACCATCTGGAGCTGATTGAATCCATTCATGTGCTGCAGAAAAAAGCCCATTGATTTTTAGAAAACCATTTTTTATGAGCCACTTGTTTGTCATTGATTCCTGACAATTCTTCATGATAGTGTTGGGGCAGTTCAAAATAGAATAAAACCAATACCCCATTTCAGGATATTTTTTCAAACCCCCGCGGGTTGTGAAGAATTTGAGTAAGATTATGAAAATTGAGGTGTATATTTAAAATCAAGGAAATTTACAGATGGATAAAACACAGTTTAAAAAAACAAAAAATAACCTGGTGAACGAACGCCCCCTGGCCCTTGATCTGCTGAATAAAACCCAGAACGCACAAATGTTCAAATTTAATGAACACTACAAACGATTTCTTGACCAGTCCAAAACAGAAAGAGAAGCAGCCCGACAGATAATCAAAGCTGCAGAAGATAAAGGGTTTGTCAATATTGATACCCTGTCATCCCAGCAAAAATCTGCCCAAAAGGTGTATAAAGTGTTTCAGGGCCGGTGTGTTGCCCTGGCTGTTCTGGGAAAGGAAGATCTTGCTTCAGGGGCCAATATCATTGCCTCCCACCTGGATTCACCCAGGCTGGATCTAAAGCAGAACCCCATCTATGAAGATCTGAGCATGGGACTGATCAAAACCCATTATTACGGGGGAATTCGTAAGTATCACTGGCTGGCCATCCCATTGGCGCTCCATGGAACCATCGTTACATCCCAGGGGACCGTTGATATTGTCATTGGTGAGGAACAGGATGATCCCGTCTTTACCGTGACAGACCTTCTGCCCCACCTGGCCGGAAAAATTCAGGCCGATAAAAAATTATCTGATGCGTTTGAAGGTGAAAAATTAAACCTGATCGCAGGCAGTATTCCTTTGGGTGGTGATGAAGAAAAAAACCGGTTTAAACTCGGAATGTTAAATCTTTTATATGAAAAATACAAGATTGTCGAACAAGACTTTGTGAGTGCGGAAATTGAGGCAGTTCCGGCTGAAAAAGCCCGGGATATCGGATTTGACCGGTCAATGATCGGATCTTACGGGCAGGATGACAGGGTGTGCGCCTATACCAGCCTATCAGCCATACTGGACAGCCCGTCACCAGACAGGACAGCCATTGCCCTGTTTTTTGACAAGGAAGAGATCGGCAGCGAAGGCAGCAGCGGGGCAAAATCAAACTTTCTGGAAGACTTTATGTCAGATCTGCTGTTTATTTGTGGTCAGGATACGGGGAACCGCTGTCTTAGAAAAACCTTGATCAACTCATCCTGTTTGTCTGCAGATGTAAACGCTGCCATGGATCCTGATTTCAAAGAGGTGCATGAAGCAATGAATGCGGCAAAACTGGGATTTGGCATTTGTATGACAAAATTCACGGGCGTGGGCGGAAAATCCGGATCAAGTGATGCCAGCGCTGAATTTGTGGGTAAAATCAGACAGATATTTAATCGAAACAAGATTGCCTGGCAGACGGGGGAACTGGGGAAAATCGATCAGGGCGGCGGCGGTACCGTTGCCAAATTCCTTGCTAAATTCGGGATGAATGTTCTTGACTGCGGCCCTGCTGTTCTGTCCATGCATTCTCCCTTTGAAGTTTCAAGCAAGGCAGATGTGTATATGACCTATCTGGGGTATAAAGCCTTTTATTCTGATAATAATGTATAAAAAATCCTTTATTGGGCTTATTTTTGGCATCGTTCTTACGGGACTGTTCTTCTGCCCCTTCAGTTATGCTGAAAATTTGAATATGGGTTTTGCCCTGGCAGATGATCATGGGAACATCCTTTATGGACAGAACAGTGAAACACCATTTGTTCCTGCATCCATTCTAAAGCTTTTCACAAGCCTTGCCGCTTTTCACATCCTGGGACCTGATTTTCAGTTTTCAACACACTGGTATTTTGATCTGGATTCGAAAAATCTTTATATAAAAGGGTTTGGAGACCCGGTATTTACTTCCGAGGTCATTGAACGTCTGGTTACCCAAATCATTTTAACGGCAAAACCAGAACAGATCCATCATATTATTCTTGACCCGACATATTTTTCAGGTCAGATCCAGGTTCCGGGGAAAGGCAGCTCTCTTAATCCCTATGATGCCCCTGTAGGGGCTTTATCAGCCAACTTTAATACACTTCTGTTTCAATGGGATAAACAAAAAAATGCATTTGTCAGCGGAGAAGCGCAAACCCCGTTGCTGCCCATCTTTCTTGGCCAGATAAAAAAAACCGGTCTGAAACAGGGGAGAATCGGATTGTCACGGGAGCAGAGTCAGCTTTATCCCGGGTATTTGATCAAATTCTTTCTTGAAAAAAACAATATTGCCGTAAACGGTCTGGTAAACCTGGGCAGATATGAGGCAAAACAAAGGGGAAATATTTTTGTATCTCCATTTGATCTAAAGCAGATTGTGCAGAAATTATTAAAATATTCGAATAATTATATGGCAAACCATATTTTCCTGGCCCTGGGCGCAAAAACCTATGGGCCGCCGGCCACCATTGAAAAAGGGATCCAAGCGGTGAATCTTTTTTCAAAACAGCATCTGGGAATTGATCGAATTGAGCTGTTTGAAGGCTCAGGCCTTTCAAGATCAAACCAGATCTCCTGCGATCAGATGATCAAGGTGCTTATCGCATTTATGCCATTTCATTCCCTGTTAAACTGCACGGATAAGGATTGTTACAAAACAGGAACCCTTTCCGACGTCCGGACCCGGGCAGGGTATATATCCGGAGCAGGAGGTCGCCTTTACCCGTATGCAATTATGGTAAACCAGGAAAACAAAGGGTATGAGGCTATTTTAAAAAAACTGCTGCACCTGGTTTCCCAGGAACCCAGGTAATGGATGGGATTAGGCTTTGACGGGGCTTATTTTTCAAAAACGTGGTCTGTCCCCAATTAAAAACGGGTTCAGACCCCATTTATTTGACCCCAATTATTCGCTTATTTTTCAATATATGCATAGGCGCTGTGGTTATGAATGGATTCAAAATTTTCAGCACTGACAGAAAACCAGGTGATATTTTCATCATCCATTAACGCCTTTGCCACATCCCTTGCAATATCTTACACAAATTTAGGATTGTCATAGGCTTTTTCCGTGACAAATTTTTCATCCTCTCTTTTCAGAACGGAAAAAATATCACAGGACGCTTTTGCTTCTACAAGATTGACAATCTCCTCTATCCAGATGAATTTGTCAAACCGTGTACACACAAGCACTTCACCTCGCTGATTGTGGGCACCATATTTACTGATCTCCTTTGAACAGGGACAAACAGATGTAATGGGGACGGCAACCTTTAAAACAATATCTGTATTTTTTTTCCCATTGGAAGATCCGAAAATAGAGCAGGTATAATCCATCAGACCATTGGAATGGGTCTGTGGAGATTGTTTTTCAATAAAATAGGGAAAGGTGATTTCAATATGTGAGGATTTGGCCCCAAGTATTTCTTTCATATCTTCCAGGATATTGGTCAACGATTCCAGGGATACCTTGGCCCTGAACAGGTGCAGAATTTCAACAAACCGGCTCATATGGGTGCCTTTGCAGTGATGGGGCAGATCCACATACATGTTTATCTGGGCCACCGTTGATTGCAGTCCGGTTGTTTTGTCCAATACCTTGATCGGGTATTTCAAGCCTTTTATCCCGACTTTATTAATGGGAATCTTGCGGAAATCAGGCTGATTTTGAATGTCTATCATGCTTAAAATCTAAGAGATATTCAGTTGCAACATTTCTCATTGCCCTGAATATATTGCCTTTTATATTTTTATTATGGTTTTGTTATTTGTCTTTGACCTTTTCATTTTTTTTTTCAATAACTCTGCCTGCTGCTATCTCTCGCAAAACAGTAACAACATCTTCGTTATTGGATGATTTTACCAACAGGTCCGAACCTTCTCTGACCTGTCTAACCCTTTTTGCTGCAAGGTGAACAAGGGTAAATCTATTGTCAACATTTTTCAAACAATCTTCAATGGTAACTCTTGCCAAAATGTGTCCCTCCACTCTTTTCAGAGAATATCTATTATCCCGTAAATTCTTCTTCCGCCAGGAGCCTGCACAATTGCTTCGTCTCCAGGTTTCTTGCCTATCAATGCGCTGCCCAGCGGGGAAGAAACAGAAATTTTTCCCTTTTTTATATCTGCTTCATCAGGGCCGACAATCATGTATTCCATTTCCTCTTGCGAATCCAGATTCTCAACAAGGACCCGGCATGCAAACCGGACACAATCCTTGCCTACGGATTCCGGATCAATTACTTTGGCATTTCCAAGCTTATAGCCGATTTCACCGATTCTGCCTTCTAAAAATGACTGTTTTTCCTTGGCAGCATGATATTCGGCATTCTCAGACAGATCGCCATGGGCCCGGGCCACTTCAATAGCCTTGATATTTTCAGGCCGCTCAATGGTTTTGAGTCTTTCAAACTCTTTTTTCAAGGCTGCATAGCCTTGTTTTGTTATGGGTATTTGTTCCAACTTAATAATTGACTCCGTTTAATTTATTTTTTTTTAAAACCCTTTGTCCGGCTGGGCTTCTTTGTCTCTTTTTCCATATTTTTGATATATCAGACTTAAAACGGGTCCGGACATAACATATATCGAAAACACAACAAACAGCAGTATGGCAGGTTCCGTGGCAATGGCGACAAGTGTAAGGATAATCCCCACCAGCCGGTTAAATGTCATGCTTTTAAAAACAGATACCTTTTTGCAACTTTTATATGTAATAGAACTCACCATACAAAAACAAAGCACAAACATCAATACCAGAATGATCAGTTTAAACGGTTCAGGGCTTATTCCGATTCGGGAAAAAAAAAGAACCACTGAAACATTCATTGCTGCCGCTGCCGGAATCGGCAGACCTTCAAAGTCAGGTCCTGATGATGAACCCGTATTAAATCTGGCAAGCCTTAATGCACCGCATATGACAAACAGGAACGCGGCTGACCAACCCGGTCTGCCCGTGGACTCTAGTACCCATAAAAACATCAGAATCGCCGGTGCAAGCCCAAAGGTAATGAGGTCTGACAATGAATCATATTCAACACCAAATTTACTGGTGGTATGGGTCGCCCGGGCAATTTTGCCGTCTAAAAAATCAAACACGCCACCGATTATTATGGCAACGGCAGCATCAACAAATCTTGATTGAATCGCTGCTGTGATTGAATAGTATCCGCAAAACAAATTCATTGAGGTGAATAAATTGGGAAGAATATAAATACTTTTTTTAACATCCTGGCGTTGCATGTTTTTTACCCCTCCCCTATTTCATGTACCCGATGACAGTTGACCCGGCGCTGGTTCGTTCGCCAACACGGACCGCCACTTCAAAATCCACAGGCAAATACAGATCAAGACGTGAGCCAAACTGTATCATGCCGTACCGGTCCCCCTTTTTTACCCTTTCACCCACTCGAACACAATTCACAATCCGCCGGGCAATGAGCCCGGCTATCTGGACCACTGCAAACTCTTTATCCTGATCTGTCTTTATCATTACTGCATTTCTCTCGTTATGAACAGATGCTTTATCAAAAGATGCATTCATAAACTTACCCGGGTGATATTCTACCTTTTGAACCACCCCGTCAAAGGGAATTCGATTCACATGAACATTGAACACATTCATGAAAATACTGACCTTGATACAGGGTTTGGATAAATAATCACACCGCTCCTGTTTCTCAACAACAATAACCCTTCCATCAGCCGGAGAGATAAGGCTTTTTTCTTCTTCCGGGATGACACGGTCCGGGTCTCTGAAAAACCAGCAGACAAACAAAGTAACCGCAAATACAATCCAGGCGAATACAATCCACTCAAAATAAAAAAGCATCCCGGCAATGAGGATGGTTATAAATATAAATTTCAGGCCGGGTTGTGCAACAGGTAAAACTGCTCGCGCCGGCCATTTAGAATTATCCATAATTTAACTTTCTATAACAAAATTATGGCTACAATACCAAAAAATTTATCACAATGTCAATGGTTTACTTGTGGTCAGGCCTGCACAAATTGCAATTGGGCATCGGACTTTCTGATATACCGGGGAACCAGAATCGGTGCAGACTGATCTGAAAAATTCTCTTTTAAACGCAGGGACCGGGCCAAAGCAGTTGCGCTCACAGAGTTCAGAAAACTGTGGGCGAGCGCTGGATTGTCAGCTGTTCGTTCAATGATATCCTGATAGGCTTTTGATCCGGATCCGGCAAACAATATAGGGCCTTTTGTCATGGATCCGTTTGCGATCTCAATGGCATTTTCCGGGCTGACAACCCTTTCCCTGGATTTAGAAACAAGGGTACCATTTTCAAATTGATAGACAGCGCTATACACTTCTTTTCTTCTGGCATCCATCATGACACAAACGGGCATGGATGAATCAGCAAATCGAAAGGCAATGCCATCAAGGCTTGAAACACCCAGGGCTGGTTTTTTTGTGGCATAGGCCAGTCCTTTGATCACACTGATACCGATGCGAAGGCCGGTAAAGCTGCCCGGCCCTCTGGCCACAACAAATGCATCCATATCAGAAAGTGCCATAAAGACCCTTTTTTCCAGCATATGCTCAATCATTTCCAGCAATCTTACGGAATGGGTCTGCTTAATTTCCCAGAACTCTTCACAAACAACACCATCGCCATCAACAATTGCCAGGCTGCATCCTTGCTCTGCTGTGCTCAGACAAAGAAGTTTCACTTTATTCAGTCCGTTTCTTCTTTTATTTCTTCTTTTATTTCTTCTTTTATTTCTTTTTGTATTTTCTTTTCAAGGGCAATTTCAAGAACCTCTTTAATATCCCTCACACAGGTGAATTTTATTTTATTTTTGATCACCTTTGGCATATCATATAAATCACTCCGGTTTTTCTCAGGAATGATGATATGATCAATCCCGGCCCGTAAGGCGCCCAGGGCTTTTTCCTTAAGCCCGCCAATGGGCAGAACCCGTCCCCGCAGGGAAATTTCACCGGTCATGCCCACTTTATTATTGACTTTGCGCCCTGTAAAAGCGGAAATCAATGCCGTTGCCATGGCAATTCCGGCTGAAGGCCCGTCTTTTGGAATGGCACCGGCAGGTACATGAATATGGATATCATTGTTGTCAAGATCATCTTTGCTGATATCAAACAGGTCTGCATTGGCTTTTGTATATGTGAGGGCAGCCCTTGCAGACTCCTGCATGACTTCACCGATCTGTCCTGTTACCAGCAATTCTCCTTTTCCCTGATAGAGCGACACTTCTATATACAGCTGTTCTCCACCGACTTCCGTCCAGGCAAGCCCCGTTGCCAGTCCAACCTGACTTTCTTCCTGGTCAAGCTCGGCAATATATTTTGGCGGACCCAGATATGATGTCAGATTCTGCTTGGTGATTGAAAATTTACCATTTTTACCTTCTGCAATCTTTCTTGCAATTTTTCTGCAAATGGCATCCAGTTTTCTTTCAAGACCCCGCAGCCCCGCTTCCAAAGTATAATCTGCAATAATTGACTCCATGGCGCCGGAACTTATGGTGACAGATCTGCGGACAAGTCCGTTATCTTTTAATTTTCTCGGGAAAATATGCTGCCGGGCTATCACCTTTTTTTCCTGGCGGGTATATCCGGAAATTCTAATCACTTCCATTCTGTCGAGCAATGCCGACGGAATCGTGTCAGACACATTGGCCGTTAAAATAAAAAGGACATTGGAAAGATCAAAGGGCATATTTAAATAATGATCTGAAAACTCAAAGTTCTGCTCAGGATCAAGGGCCTCTAAAAGGGCTGAAGAAGGATCTCCTCTGAAATCATTTCCCAGTTTGTCGATTTCATCCAACATAAATACAGGGTTATTTGTATTGCATTGTCTTAATCCCTGCAAAATTCTTCCCGGCATGGAACCGATATAGGTTCTTCTATGGCCTCGGATTTCCGCCTCATCCCTGATACCGCCCAGAGATACCCGATGAAACTTACGCTTCATTGCTTTGGCGATGGCCTGACCAAGAGATGTTTTTCCCACACCTGGAGGACCTACAAAACAAAGGATCTGTCCCTTTTTTTTCGGATTTAATTTTCTGACACTTAAATATTCAAGAATTCTTTCTTTGACTTTATCCAGACCAAAATGATTTTTATCCAGCACCTCTTCTGATTTTGGGATATCCAGAAAATCCTTTGTTGATTTACTCCATGGCAGCTCAACAATACAATCAAGATAAGTCCTGATAACCGATGCTTCGGAAGAGTCGGAATGCATCTGCTCAAGACGCTTGAGTTGTTTATTTGATTCTCGTTCACAGTCTTGCGGCATTTTACATTTTTTAATCTTTGTTGTGAATTCCTTTATCTCAGCAAGCTTTTCATCATTCTCCCCAAGCTCCCTGTAAATTGCCTTTACCTGTTCTCTAAGATAATAATCCCTTTGGTTTCGAGAGATCTCATCCTTGACATCCACTTGAATTCTGGCCTGAACCGTTGAAAGATCCAGTTCTCTTACCAACAGATCATTCACTTTTTTCAAACGGTCGGTCCCATCGATAATTTCAAGTAACCCCTGGGCATCCACCACTTTCAAATTGATATTGGAAGCCACAAGATCAGCAAGTTTGCCCGGAGATTCAATATGCGACAGCAAATCCCCGACATCGCCTGAAAGCTCGCCCTTGAGCGCCAGCAATTTTTCACTGGCCTCTTTGACATTGCGCATCAATGCTTCATCTTCGATACTCAGCGTCTGGGGATCCACCTCTTTAAAAATTTCAATATGAACTTTAAAATACGGTTTCTTTTTAACAAAATCCAGTATTTTTGCTTTGGCCAACCCCTGAACCAGCGCTTTAATACGGCCATCAGGCAATTTGATCATTTTTTGAATTCTGCCCACCGTACCGATGGTATACAGGTCATCTGGTGTCGGCTTTTCCAGTTCAGAATCTTTCTGAGCAGTCATGAAAATATAACGATCATAGTCAACACTCTCTTCAACTGCCATAATGGATTTTTTACGCCCAACAAATAAAGGTAACAGCATATCCGTGAACACGACAATATCTCTTACCGGCATCATGGGAAGGGTTGTGGGGATGTCCTCTAAATTGCTTTCTTTTTCTATGATTTCAATTAGATCATCAATATCTGCTTCAGCCATTTGTCTCCTTTATATCATGGGGTCAGGCCTGCGTATCACGGGGTCATACCCTGACTGCTGCGGTATTCTTTTTATACCACACCAGCCAGGGCATACCCCATCCAAATGAAAGTAAGCCATGCCCCGTATATTCCTTGACATTCATTGTAAGTTCTTTCATATTTGTGCCTTTAGAATAAAACAGATTTTTTATTTTACAACGTCCTTGGAAAAATATTTTTAGGATCTGGTTTAAAGAGGAAAAACTTAAAAATGATGATATTCGACTATTTTTCCATTCCTGCCAGTTATTTTTTTATCATTGGCACCTGTATTGGAAGTTTTTTAAATGTCTGCATCTACAGGATACCTGAAAAAAACTCCATTGTTACACCCGGTTCATACTGTCCGGCCTGTAAAAAGAGTATCCCATTTTACTGCAATATTCCCATCTTAAGCTATGCCTTTTTAAAAGGCAGGTGCAAATTCTGTCTTACGCCCATATCCCTGCGATATCCGTTCATAGAAATTTTGACCGGTATTTTTGCCGTGATGCTGTTCCACAAGTTCGGCATGGGATCTGCCATGGTTTTCTGGTTTTTTTTCATCAGTGTGTTGATCACCATTTCTTTTATTGACATGGACCATCAGATTATTCCGGATATCATATCACTTCCCGGCATCCTGATATTTGCATCTTCCTTTTATTTTTTACCGGAAATGGATTTTACAGATACCCTGCTGGGTATCATTATCGGCGGCGGCAGTTTATATGCCGTGGCCTTTTTATATTTTCTCATAAAAAAACAGGAGGGCATGGGCGGCGGAGACATCAAACTTCTGGCGATGATCGGGGCTGCCACAGGAATTAAAGGGGTATTTTTTACAATTTTTGCCGGCTCATTATTGGGCACCTTTTTCGGTATTTTAATCATGATTTACACCAGAATAGCAGATTCAAAATTAAAAATTCCCTTTGGACCGTTTTTATCCCTGGGTGCCGTTATATACATTTTTTTTGGGGAACAATTAATCCTATGGTATTTAGCGATGTTAAGGCCTTAAAGTCCTTGCAGGCAGTGATTTTACGAAAATTCATGGTTTTTTCATTTAATGTGACGATAATTTTTAAAAAATGTGAATAAATACTTGACACGCCCTTCTCAACGACGTAACGTACCCTAAATGCTGGTTTAAGTTAACTTTATTTTAGAAAATAGTTTAAGGACAAATTTAAAAATTTCTAAAACCTAAAAAAAGGAGCGAAAAAATGAACAAAGGTGATTTAATTAACAAGGTTTCAGAAGTGCTTAGCAGCAAAAAAGAAGCCCAGGCTGCGGTTGACCACACAATCAAAGCAATCACAGAGGCCCTTTCAAACAATGATTCTGTAACACTGGTTGGCTTTGGCACATTTAAAACAGCCAATAGAAAAGCCAGAAAAGGAAGAAATCCCCAGACCGGCAAAGAAATCAATATCCCCGCCAGAAACGTACCCAAGTTTGTCCCTGGAAAAGCATTAAAAGACGCTGTAAAATAATTTATACAAAATTCATTCAGGCAGTATTTGTTCGTCCAGATACTGCCTGAATTATTTTTTGGGCACAGATGACAACGCTTTAATATATGTTTCCAACCAGCAAAGCAGGTTTGTCTGACCCTGGGTTGGATTTAAAAGATTTTCCCGTGTTTGTTTCAACTCTGCCAATGCCTTTTCACAATTCAATTTAATATCATTTTTATAACCAATGATCTGATCTTTTTCCAGGGACGATTTCAGCCTGTCAAGGTATAACTGGTGCTCTGCCGTCTGCCGATACCCTGCCACATCATTGAAATTTCTGGCCAGAATGCGATCTGCCAGTGTTTTTACCCGTGCACTGCTGAGTTTTCCAAGGATTTCACAATTAAAATCCGCCCCGGGCAGATCCTTGAGACAGAGATGAACCACATTGATCTCTTTTTTTTCCTGAAAGGAGAAAAACCCATCCTGATAAAGGGCAGCATCCGGGTCCATATCCGGGATAAAAGGATATTTGTAATGACTATGATACTGGATAAATTCGAGAAATCGTTGATGACGAATTTTCTCCATGTTTTTATGCGCCTTTTCCTGAGATTCCACGGGCAGTTTATTCCAGAACCTTTCCAGGGCCGGCAGAACGATCAACCCATCAGCAGGCCGTTTTCTGATAACAAAGGTATCCTTGATATCCAGACCGGCATCCATCCCTAAAATATCGTCAGAATCCAGTCTGAGCCAAAGGCTCTGGTTTTTATAGGTCACGGACGGGCCCAGATGAACGACGGGCACCATATAGTTGGCCTTTGCTCCGAAAGATGCAGACACCATGATACAGACCCTGAATCGGTTGTTCTCAATTTCCAGTTTTTTATCAATATGATTGATTCTGACCTCATCCCGCGTTTTATTAAAAAAATCCAGACAATATTTCCAGATATCTGTTTGCCGAGACAGTTTATGGGTCAGTTCAATCAGGGCCTCAACGTCATTAAGGGCTTCATGGGCCTTGCCTGATGTTAGAAACTGATTTTCCCGGCTGATCAAATCCAGCTTTAAACTTGGCTTACCATCTATTTGAGGCCAAATCAGGCTATCTTGCGAAAATATCCTGAAAAGAACCGTGATGGGCAGGATATCCATCCTGGAACACCCATTGGCATACTGATGGGTATACGGATCCAAGAGATTGCGATAAAACATGAAACGTAAAAAGTCATCGTCAAATCCCAGTGAATTATACCCCAGGCTGATGGTTCCGGGTGTATTAAAAATGCTGTGAATCTTAAGGGCTGCCGTATATTCACTGATCCCATGCGCCAATTCATCATAGGTCAAGCCATGAACTAAAAAAGCGGTTGGCGAAGGGACGATATCATTGCGCAAACTGATGGTGATGGTTTGTCTTTCGATTTCATTGAGTTCAAGATCTGTCCGGATGCTGGCAAAGGTTAAAACCTGATCAAATGCCGGATTTAAACCGCTGGTTTCAACATCATAAAACAAAAAAGTCTTCATATTTATTTCTCTTTTCCAAAACAAAAAGGAAACAATAAGCGAACAAATGGGGCCTGACCCCAATTGTTCGCTTGTCGGGTCATGCCTGACGGCCAAACCAGAAAAGGGGGCAAAGAATTATCTTTGCCCCCCATGGTTTCACAAACAGAAATAAAAAATTATCTCTTTGAAAATTGAAAACTTGCTCTTGCGCCTTTTTTGCCGTATTTTTTACGTTCTTTTGTTCTCGAATCCCTTGTCAGGAATCCGGCACTTTTTAAAACGCCTCGCAGATCAGGATCTAAAAGGACCAGGGCTTTGGATACACCAAGACGGATAGCACCGGCCTGGCCGGATTTACCGCCACCCATTACCGTCACTCGAATATCAAAGATATCGCTTTTTTCAGTGAGTACCAGAGGGGATGAAAGCAAATCTCTTGTTACATTCAATTCAAAGTAATCGTTAAGATCTTGATGATTGACTACAATTTTACCATTGCCCGGGGTTAACCACACTTTGGCTACAGAATCTTTTCTCTTCCCCGTCGCATAAAATACGTTTCCACTTTCCATTGATACTTATCTCGTCCTTTTTCCTTAAATTTCAACAGGTACAGGTTTTTGAGCAGCATGTGGATGCTGATCACCTGTGTATACAAATAATTTCTGGCCAAGTTTTCTACCGAGTCGATTTTTCGGAAGCATCCCTTTAATCGCTTTTTTAAGAACCTCCACAGGTTTTTTCTCAAACAATTCTTTTGCTGTTTCAGTTGTAAGACCGCCAATATAACCTGAATGACGATAATACTTTTTCTGATCCATTTTTTTCCCTGTCAGACGGATTTTATCGGCATTTATCACAATCACCCAGTCCCCCATATCCACATGGGGTGTAAAAAGCGGATTGTTTTTCCCCCGGATTCGATATGCCACCTGAGAGGCCAACCTGCCAAGGACTTTGTCCTTTGCATCAACTACCAACCAATTTTCTTTATTATCTGATCTTTTTGCACTATACGTATATTTTTTCAATTTTCTCAATGCTCCTCTTCATAAACACAATCAGCAGTATCTACATAAATTTCATGCTGATGTCAAGCAAAATTTACGCTTGTTCCTGTTTCTCTTCCAATTGGGTTTGCCCCGGGGAGGACATCAGTTGTTCCTCTGTCAGCGGTTGAGACGTTTTACACGACACCTCGGCATTTAAAATCCCGCCATTTTCAACAATCAGGTCTTTACATGTCACCCTGCCTGAACAAATCCCTGTGGAAAGGACAATTAATACTTTGGAAGCCGTCAAATCCCCTTGAAACTTTCCGCCGATGGTAATGCTGGATACCTTTGTGGCACTTGAGTTCACCTGGCCATCCTGGGCAATAATGACCACATCCCCGTCAATTGTACCGTTAATCTGACCTTTGATAATTAATTTGCCCGTGCTGGATATCGCGCCTTCAATTAAAAGTTCCCTGTCAATGATCGAAAGATTTTTATAAATTTTCTTTCCCACTTTTATTCTCCTTCGCTTACAAAAATTTTACAGCCAGCCTGAAAACCGACAATTTCCCAGATTGAGCATTGGATTAACCCATTACCCCCCCCATTTCCGGGTTTAGGTAATGTCGATCAATTTTTCAAAAATCAAATCAGCCTGTTCGTTAAACACAAAAACGCATGCTTTTTTATACAACTCAGGATCTCCCGGATTCTTGATCCGGAATTTAACGGGTTTAAAAGAAGCAATTGAAAAATATTGTCCTTTTTTATATTCAGACGGAATGCCATTTTTAATGGCTGATTTTGGTACCACAAGCCATTGATCTTCAGAATCAGTATCTGGTTTTAATACAATAAAGATTCTTCCGGAAACATCTCCGGCCTGTTTGGAAATATTTCTGATATCAAATCGGACCAGAAGATCTCCTGTTGGTTCGTCCTTTTCAACAGAAAATTTTTCAAGGTCAACGGTTTTTTCAATTGTCCCGGGCACTTTTTGTTCAAAGGGTGTTTCAAGCGAATTTCCCTCTGTTTCCGCCATGGAAGAGAGGGCAGGGTTGACTTGTTCAACCGGTCCATTGGAAAGGGTATTTTGGGGGTCACTTTCATCCCTGATTACAGGATCTTTTCCCGCCATCACAAGCCTTGCCATTAACAGCTCTTTTTCCCGGGTCAGGTCAGTGAGTTTTTGTTTGGCAATGGCAAGCGTTTCCCTTGTAAGACCGTTTTCCATGGACACTTTTGTATATCCATAATACAGCAATGCCCCTGCCCCAAGTAAGATGCAGGTTGCAATGGATAAAAACCGGGTAAAAAACTTAAGGTATTCGCCGGATTTCATTTCTCCGAAATCATCAACAACAATTATTCTTGTCGTTCGCCTGGGCACGTAGGGCTTGGGTTTGAGTTGACTTTTCTCTATCTGCCGTGCTCTTGACATATTGTCCATAACTCCCCTTTATTAACCGGCGTAGCCTTATGGTCTTCCCGGCAAATGAATTGCCTGTTTCATTCTGCACGTTTAATCTTAAGATGGTGATATGCTTTTTGTGATGCCTTTCTGCCGCTGGAAGTCCTGAGCACCATTCCCATTTTCAATAAAAACGGTTCCACAACATCCACAAGCGTGTCCGTTTCTTCCTGCAATGTTGCTGCAATGGCTTCAATCCCCACAGGGCCGCCCTTATAAAAATCTATTATCGTTTTTATATACTGCCTGTCAAGTGATGTCAGCCCCAGATCGTCAATTCCCTCGAGTTCAAGGGCAGCCTGAACGCTCTGTCTTGTCACTCGCCCATGGGATTTGACCTGGGAATAATCTCTGACCCGTTTTAACAATCGATTGGCAATCCGGGGAGTTCCGCGGGATCGTCTGGCAAGCTCTATGGCGCCATTTTCTGAAATGAGTGAGTTTAAAATGTCTGCAGACCGCTTAATAATGACAACCAATTGTTCAACCGTGTAAAAATCAAGGGTACGAAAGATACCGAACCGATCCCTTAGCGGTGAAGATAAAAGACCCACCCGGGTTGTGGCCCCAACCAGTACAAATCTTTTTAACCGATATCTATGACTCCTGGCATGAATCCCTTTGTCAAATATAAAATCAACGGCAAAATCTTCCATGGCAGGATATAAAAATTCTTCAACAATCTTTGGAATCCGGTGAATCTCATCAATGAAAAAGATATCGCCTTCACCAAGATTGGTTAATATGCCGATCAGGTCTCCCCCTTTTTCCAGGGCAGGTCCTGAAGTGACGATCAGGTTTTTTTCCATTTCACTGGCAATAATATGAGAGATGGTTGTCTTGCCCAGGCCCGGAGGCCCATGAAGCAATATATGGTCAAGGGATTCATTTCTCATTTTTGCCGCCTGTATGGCAATTTTCAAAGTTTCAACCGTGTCATCCTGGCCCACATATTCTTTAAAACTGGTGGGCCGCAAAGACATGATATCAGCAGCCAGATCATCAGACATGCTTTTTGAAGTGACAATACCTTTTTTTTCAGAAGAGTAGGAAAGAATATCATTGCTCATGGATTATTTTTCTCCCCCGAAAATCTCATCAAACAATTCTTCTGGCGTTGCAATCGCAGCGTTTCGTTCATACGCTTCTTTGATCATTCGTTTGGCAGACAAAAGCGAATGTCCCAGTTGCTCCACAAGAACATCTGCAACCTGCTGACTGATCACGTCATTTTCAATGGGCAGTTTGTCAGTGTTCATCTGATCTGAATGATCTGCCACACTGATGAATTTTTCTGTTTTCCCGTGAAGGGTGGCAATGATTTTTTCAGCCGTTCTTTTACCGATTCCATTTAAACCGGTTAAAAAAGAGACATCTTTTTTTTCAATGGCATAGGCTATCTCACTAACGGATCGGGACATGGCTTTTACGGCTTTCATCGGTCCTATGGCATCAACGGTAATAAAGGTCTGGAAAAATGCCTTGTCGTCCATTGTTTCGAAACCAATGAGAACGGGTTTTGGCTGTCTTTCCGTCAAATGGTAATAAATATATAGACTGACCTGTTTTGTCTGGGAAGATCTGAATTTGTCGATCATCTGGGGCGTTAATACGACGTCATATCCGATATGGCCGCACAGCAGTAAAATGCCATCTGACTCATAATGAAGAATGCTGCCCTCAAGAAATCCGATCATAATCTTTTTTTATACCTGTAATATCCGGTTAACGCCAGCCCCAGAGCGTCTGACGCATGGAATGGCCGGATGGGTTCCTTGTGTTTTAATAAATTCCTAACTGCCCTTTCCATCTGAAATTTATCAGCACTGCCATTACCGGAAATAATTTTTTTGACTTCCCTTACGGGAATTTCTTCCACATCCAGTCCGGCATTATATGCTGCCAAGAGCAGGACACCTGAAACTTTTCCCAGCATAATACCTGATCCGGGATATTTTTCAAGGGAGTATATGTCCTCAATAACAACGTGTTCCGGTTTGAGTTCACGCAGCAATTCCAGTGTTTTTGAATAAATCCGGTGAAGCCTGAGAGGGATTGGATCTTTTGCATCAGTGGCAATACTGCCAAATGAATACCCGCAGATGTCTGTTTTATTCCCCTCTATAATGCCGATTCCCGTGCCGGCAAGACCCGGATCAATGCCTACGATTTTTATCCCAGACATTTATGAGATCACTCTAATTTTTTTAATTTTTCCTGGGCATACCTGGCTTCATTTGTACCGGGATGTTTTTTCAACAATTCTTTTAAAATCAGCCTGGCATTGGCCTTTTCACCCAGTTCAGCAAACGCAAATCCCTGTTTCAGCCTTGCTGCGGCCAGCTTGTTGCTGTTTGGATAGTCTTCAAGGACTTTCTGATATTCCAGGATGGCTTTTTCAAACCATTTTTCAACATAATAACTGTCCGCAATCCAGAATCTGGCATTGTCAACATTATCAGAGTCTGGATATTTATTAATAAAATTTTCAAACTGAATCCGGGCATTTTCATTGTCCCCATCATCTAACAATTTCTTTGCCGCAAGATATGCTTCCTGGGCAGGGCTTTTTGAAGAGACGGCTGAGGGTTGATTATTTTTCTCAATCTCTCCGGCTGCTGACGGCTCAAATCCCATATATTTTTCCAGCCGAATCAATTTTTCATAATTTTTTGAGATCGCCTGGTCAAGCCGTTCCATTCGTTCATCAATGGTACCGCCGGCTTTTGGACTATCTCCTGCAAAATGATGTTTTATTTCCTCTATCTTTCCTTCCAGCTTTTGAACCCCTTCTTTCAGGTTCTGAATCGTATACTTTAACTCTGCATATTCTTCCTGGCTCATCATATTACGATCTTTTAATCTTTTTTCCAGGGCATTTATCTTCAACTGATTCTGCTGGCCAAGAGTGACAGAATCCGTTAATTTTTCCTTTTGAGAGGAAAGCAGCCGATCATTTTCCAGTTCCAGGACCGCCACCTTGGTTTCCAGGGCAACAAATTTCTCAGGTTCCACACAGCCGGAAAGGAAAATAAAAAAAAGGATACTAAAAAAAAGATAACTCTGTTTCATAACAAGACTCCCATAATACAAGATATTCGTTATTCGGGTGTTTGGATTGGGCAAAGGACAAGGGGTCAGGCTTTCCTTATTGTCGTTATTGATCTCAATAACGACAATAAGGAAAGCCTGACCCCGATCTATATATTAATCAATTGCAAAATGAGCGCGACGGTTGCTTTTATAGGCAGCCTCGGTCTTTGCTGAATCCAGGGGCTTTTCTTCTCCGTAGCTGATGGTATTCAAGCGGGATGCTGCAACACCCAGGTTAACCAGATAGCTTTTTGCCGTGTTTGCACGACGATCACCCAAAGCAAGGTTATATTCGGTTGTACCGCGTTCATCACAATGGCCTTCAATGTTAACCAGAACTGAAGCATTGGCTTTTAACCATGCCGCTTTTTCTTTTAACCCTTCTTTTGCCATTTCACTTAACTCTGAACTGTCATAATCAAAATGAATATCCTCGTTCTCAAACCGTTTCTTTTCAGCCATAAGTTGGCCAGCCTTTTGGGCTTGCTCTTTGGCCATCTGATCTTCAAGTTTCTGCTGGGCAATCCGCTCAGCTTCAGCTTTTGCTCTTGCTGCGGCTTCTGCGGCAGCTTTTGCATCGGCCTCAAGTTTTGCTTTTGCCTGATCTTCTATGCTTGTTGCATCAGACACAATGGTTTTCTTTGCACATGAGGCCGTTAAAAAAAGACCTGCCACAAGAATTGCCATTACCACATTCATCCACACTCTGTTTTTCATCTGTTTATATCCTCCCTGTTAATTTCAATTTATGAGGTCAGGCTTTCCTTATTGTCGTTATTCCGGCCAATAAGAAAAAGCGTGACCCCGTTTACAAATCAATTTTCCGCACTTTTTGACACGGACCAGTCCGGTTGGGTCTGTTTACCCGCTAACGTTAAAAGTCTTCGCGGGTCTGACCCCGATGCGTTCATAACAAAAATCCGGGCTACCCCTGCTTCCCGTGTTGAGGTAAATGTCAGCATACTCCCATCCGGTGACCAGGATGGATCTTCATTCTCTCCTGCATTCACGGTCAATTGAACCGGCATACCAGAATCAATATCCATGACAAAGATATCAATGCCATTCTCTTCAATTCCGACATACGCAATCTTTCTGCCATCTGGGGACCAGGCCGGAGATGTATTGTTTTTCCCTGTAAATGTAACTCTCTGAGCGTTTTCAGATTCAAGATCCTTGATATATATCTGGGGGGTTCCCGTCCGATTTGATGTGAACACTATTTTCTTCCCATCAGGTGAAAATTTTGGCGACACATCAATCCCCCAGCTATTTGTCAATCTTTTTATAATGTCTCCTTTTATGGTTAACAGATAAATTTCCTGGTCTCCTGAAAAACTTAATGCCGCAGCCAGTTTCTGCTGCCCGGGCATCCAGTCAGGAGAGATATTCATGCCCTTGTAATTGATAATTGATCCTCTTTTTTCTTCAAGGTGTTTAATAAATATATCTGGTTTACCCTTTGCAAAAGAGACATATGCCAGCCATTTGCCATCCGAAGACCAGGACGGAGAAAGAGATATATTTTTATGGTGTGTTTCCTGTCTGATGTTCTGACCGTCAAAATCACAGGAAAATATTTCTTTGTTCCCATTTACCGTTGAAACAAAAGCGATCTTGCTGTTAAATATACCCCATTTACCCGTCAACTGATAGGAAATTTCACTGCAGAAAAGGTGTATCATCTGTCTGAGTTGGGATTTAGGGCCTGTATATATTTTGCCGATCAAAAGTTTTGTATTAAAGGTATCAAAAAGCCTTAATTGAAGATTTATTTTCCCGTCTGTTTCGACAATTCCGCCCGTAATTAAAAGGTCAGCCCCGATACCTGTCCAATCCTTAAAATTGATCTCTCCCAGTTGAATTCCGGATTCAGCTGGATTGGATAAAAAGGCAACGGGATTCATTGTTTTAAGATATCCTGTAAAATCAAGGGCCTCTTTTAATAACCCCACAGCTGTTTTTCCGATGGCTACCTCTTCTGCATGGCCATTGAATGTCTTAAAATCCGTCACGGCCACAGGGGTTTTCTTTAAAAAGGGATTGGTGACATTTATATAATCATAATCCCTGGCATATCCCGGGGCTAAAAAAAGCAAGTGCCCGACCAGCGAATAAAAACATAACTGCAAAATAATTCTATTAACCATATGCTGATTATAATATCTCTTATTCATTTTAAAAGAAACCATTTTATTTCAAACCTTTAGGTGTAAAAATCACCACCACATCATAGGAATACATTCCAGGGGGTAATGGTGGCAGTGGATTTGTCCTGGTAATTGCTTTTTTGGCAGATTCATCAAGGTATCGATTCCCTGACCGGGTTTCATAAATGATATCTCTTATTTCTCCGCTTTTTAATATCTTGATCAGGATTCTGACTTCAAGATTCTGATCCAACCTGGCAAGGATGTCATTAAACACCCAGTTCTGTTCGATTTCCGAACCCAATACCATTTTATACAATTCAATGGGCGTACTCCCCTTTTTCCCGGATCCGGCAGCGGCTTTGTTCCCCTCGCCCTGTTTTGTCGGGCCCTGATCCTGGACCTTTTTCTGGAGACGGCTTAACGCCTGGGCGATCTTGGTTTTATTCTGATTTTCAATATTCTTTTCAAGGTTCTCCTTTGATTCTTTCTGGATCTTATCCGGATCAACCACTTTTTTGGGTTTTGGTTCTGGAACCTTTTTTTTCTCTTCCGCCGCTTTCTTTTTTTTCTCCTGCAGGGCTATCAGATCTTTTAAATTCTCTGGTTTTGATTTTAAACTGATGTCTGGTTTAATGACAGGAATAGCCTGGATCTCCTTCTCCTGTGGGGGAGCAATCGGCGCAGGGTCTGCCGGTATGCTGTCATCTTTTTCAGAAGGCGCCTCTTTTGCAGGATCTTCCCGGGTTACAGACTCGGCTGAAAAAGAAACCAGATCAACCTGGATAGCTGGCGGCAAGGGTTTGGAGAATCTAAACTCCTGAAAAAAAATGATCGCCAAAAAACACAGCGCATGCACACTTAAAGAAATACAAAAAAAAATGACCCCGGCTTTCCGGCTGCCATCAAAAGGGCTGAAAAGAATTTCTCTTCCGTGTTTAAAATTTTCTTGTGAACTCATACGCGTCAATCAGGATTTGTCTTCATTTTCAGGAATCGTTATCATCCCCAGGCTGTCAACTCCTGCCTGTTTTATCTTTGAGATCACATTGACAACTATACCATAGGGAACATTTTTATCTGCCCTTAAATATACATTTTTGCTATCAAAATTTTCCAGTATGGCCCCCAGTTTATGGGTCAACACTTCAATACTGACCACCTGATCGTTAATAAATACTTTATGCGTGTCATCAATGGATATAACAAGCCTCTCTTCACTGCCTTTCAAGGCTTTTGAAGTGGCTTTGGGCAGGTCCACATCAATCCCCTGAACCATCATGGGAGCCGTCACCATAAAAATAATCAAAAGGACAAGCATCACATCTACAAAAGGGGTGACATTAATCTCAGACATGAGCTGATCATTACCAGAGCCTAATTGCATTATCCCTCCATTTGATTTTGAATATTACGTTCCATTATATTTAACAGATCTGCAGAATAACTTTGCCATTCAGAATCCAAGGCCCTTATCCTGTCTGTAAAATAATTGTAGGCAATAACAGAAGGGATTGCCACGGCTAGTCCTGCTGCCGTTGCGATAAGTGCTTCTGAGATACCGGGAGCCACCACGGCAAGACTTGCAGATCCGGTTAACCCGATCCCGTGAAAGGTCCCCATGATGCCCCACACCGTTCCAAAAAGGCCTATAAAAGGGGCTGTATTGCCAGCAGTGGCCAGAAAGGGGATCAATTGGACCATACGTCTTGTTTCAACTCCAATGGATCGAATTAATGATCGTTTGATACTGGCACTAACCTGAAAATAGGAATTATCCGTTTTTTGCAATTGCGGTTTTTTCTTGTCTTTATTTTCAGATCTTGTCATTTCCATATACGCTGTGATAAAAATCCTGGCCGTCGGGCTTGATCTCAATGCCTTTGCCTTTGAAAAGGCATCGGAAAGATTATGACACTGCCAAAAGAGTTCCGTGAACTCGGCAGATTCTTTAAATGCCTTTCTGATATATCTGAATTTGATAAATATAATAGCCCATGATGTTATTGAAAAAAACAGCAGGAGCAGCATGACAAATTTCACAACGGGCCCGGCACCGCTCAACATGTAAAACAATCCAATGCTTTCCGTGGTCATAGAACCTTCCTTACAGATTTATCTTTCTTGGGTATTGATAAAATACAACTAAAATTTAATAAAACTAAGTATATGAGCGGGCTTTCCATGTCAAGTTCTTATTAAAAACCCCATACTGAAATTTCAATGAATTTACCAAAAATATGACAAACAAACAAAGCCCCTGCACATATGTTCCGTACAGGGGCTTTTATTCTTATTTACGTATAGATCGTATGGTGCAGGTTTTCGGGCTGTTACATCATGCCGCCCATGCCACCCATGCCACCCATTCCGCCACCCGGCATTCCACCCGGCATTCCGCCACCAGCTTTTTCATCTGGTTTTTCAGCGATCATGGCTTCTGTAGTCAGCATGATAGATGCAACACTGGCTGCATTCTGAAGTGCAAAACGGACCACTTTCTTGGGATCCATAACGCCGGCTGCAATAAGGTCTTCATAAACATCCGTTCTTGCATTATACCCAAATGCGCCTTTCCCTTCTTTAACCTTATTGATAACAACAGAACCTTCAACCCCTGCATTGTCGGCAATTTTACGAAGGGGTTCTTCAATGGCTCTTGCAATGACGGCAACACCCAGTTTTTCTTCGCCTTCAAGATCAAGTTCTTTAAGGGCTTCAATGCATCTGACAAGGGCAACACCACCGCCAGGAACAATACCTTCTTCAACGGCTGCGCGGGTTGCGTTAAGGGCATCTTCTACGCGGGCTTTCTTTTCTTTCATCTCAGTTTCAGTGGCTGCACCAACATTAATAACGGCAACGCCGCCAACCAGTTTGGCAAGTCTTTCCTGAAGTTTTTCCTTATCATAGTCTGAAGTTGTTTCTTCAACCTGTGCGCGAAGCATTTTTACACGGCCTTCAAGGGCTTCTCTGGAACCTGCGCCATCAACAATAGTGGTGTTGTCTTTATCAATGGTAATGGATTTTGCCTGGCCCAGATCCTGGAGGGT
>Ga0180007_10001569_pt1 | contig 30351 bp, 26 predicted proteins | sample MM_PC_MetaG_FD_121122 | JGI IMG/M metagenome (GOLD analysis project Ga0180007, IMG submission 121122) | Groundwater microbial communities from the Aspo Hard Rock Laboratory (HRL) deep subsurface site, Sweden - MM_PC_MetaG | ecosystem: Environmental > Aquatic > Deep subsurface > Groundwater... | reverse complement strand
GGCTTTCCTTTTGGTTAACGCCATAGCATATTCCGAATCATTAACAAACACCTTGCAATAAGGCGGCGGGGTATTGTTTTCCTATTTCACAGGCGGGGTTGGCAGGATAAACGCGGGATAGTGCGGGATAATAACAATCCAAATCGCGGGTAAGTCAGAGTATTTCGTATTCGGGCGGGGGCGGGCCGTCAGACTATTTCATTCCTAATATGCGTATCCAAATACAAAATGAATCCCGAATGATGGTAGAAGATGATGATTCTTCTGATATAAAATTGTCAAAGAGCGGCGGTTAGCTTAAATGCAAAAAGCTAACCAGACATTACTGGCTGATCTTAAGCTTTTTGAAAAAGTTACTCAACTGATTAAATATAAAGAGTTTTTTTTATTTTGGCGCCTGAGAGGAGATTTTAAAGTGGCTTCTCTTCTTCTTTTTTTCTGCATTCATTATAAAGAGGAGATTTGCAGGCCCTGCATTCGGGATTTTCCAGGGTAGGCAGGATGTGAGACAAGGCGTCCATCTCAGTTACAAAAATGTGATCCTCCCCGATTTTGTCGAGATACCCCCCGCGTTTTAAAACATTTCTGGCATTCTGTTTGAGGCCGCAAATATATAAATCCCCACGTAATCCCCGCCTGCGCCGTGCTTCGTTTACCAGCATTTCCGCACCGGTCACATCAATAAAATTTATGCCGCACGCGGATATGAGCAGGTTGCATTTACAAGGCAGGTTTTTATCTATGGCCTGTAAAAATTCCACCACATGATTCACTGCCCCGAAAAACAGGGAACCGTCAATTCGGACGATTTTAAATGCCGGGCACCGGGAGTCCTCACTGGGGATAAATCTTCCGATATTATTTGTGTCCGGGACAAGATTGATGACTTCGGGATGTGCGGTGCGGCTGAGATAAAGGAACAGGGACATCAGTACACCTGCGTATATGGCAAACTCCAGGTCAAAAAAAAGCGTAGCGGCAAATGTCGTCAAGAGGATAGCCGCCTCCTGTTTGCTGGTTTTGACAATAACCCTTATATGATGAAAGTCTATGAGATTGAACGCCACAAGCAGAATCACGCCGCCCATTGCCGGTATCGGCAGAAATTCGGTTATCGGTGCTATCAGCAAAAGGATTAATGACAGGAATACAGCGGAAAAAACGGCGGACAAAGGCGTCATGGCCCCGGTATGATAATTGATCCCGGACCGTGTAAAAGATCCGGACCCTGCATAACATGAAAAAAAACTGCCGCAGATATTGGACAGTCCCTGCCCGATGAACTCCTGGTTCCCGTCAATCATCTGGCGGGAGTGGGCCGCTATTGAACGGGCAATTGAAAGCGCTTCGATAAGGCCGATCAGCGCTACCGGAAACGCCTTGGGCGCCAGTTCCCGAATGGCAGCCAGTGAAAAATCCGGCATCGAAACCGGTGGCAGATGCCTTGGCAGGCTTTCCATCAACCGGACACCATTGGACTCGGCATTCAGAAATTCTGCAATCAGGCTGCCTATGATCATGGCAAACAAAAGGCCCGGCCATCGGGGCCGGATTATTTTGAACCCAACAGCACAGGCCAGGGTTCCGGCTGCGACTGTTAATGCGTATTTGTTGATATGACTAATTTCCTGTCCGATATTCATCCAGGCGGAAAAAAATGAATGAGAGCCGGCTGCGGGTATGCCGAAAACATGTTTTATCTGACTTGTGGCAATCAGAATAGCGGCACCGGCGGTAAATCCGACAACAACGGAATGGGATACAAAATTCACCAGGATTCCCATTCGCGCCAATCCAAAAATAAATTGGAAAACACCTGCCAGAAAAGTAAGCGTGATGACCAATTGAATATATTCTTCCGATCCAGGGGCGGCAACAGGGCTTAAAGAAGAAAAAATCACAATAGAAATAGCTGTGGTAGGCCCGGATATCAGGTGCAGGGATGAACCGAACAGTGCGGCCACCAGCGGAACAACAATGGCCGTATACAATCCGTATTCCATTGGCAAACCGGCAATCATGGCAAAGGCAACCCCCTGGGGTAATACAATGATCGCACCGGTTAAACCCGCCATGAGATCCGAACGCACGGTATCCCATCCTACAAAGTTCCACCAGCGCAGAAACGGAAAAATTTTCCGACGCAAACTGGCCTTATTTTGATTGTTTCCAGGTGCCATGCTTTGTCAGTATTCAATCAAATGCGGAATTATATTCACGTTTACTTTCTTGACCCCTTTCACCTCACGGGTCAGAAAACCGACTTTTTCAGTGATTCTTTTTTCATCGACCAGAGACCCGCGGACGCTGACAAAAACAATACCCTTTCCTGAATCCACCGTTACTTTCGGGAATTCACGCACCAGGGCAGCCGCCACCTGGGCGCTTAATGACAGGTTGTCAATCTGTTCGCGAACCTGGGGGGTGGTCTGAAAACACGGCCGCTTTAACAGATGCAGGATGTTGGATACGGCATCATCAATTCCCATGGTTTCGATATGTAATGTCATATCATAAAACCGCTGGTCCCATGTGTCCAGACCGTAGAGCGCCATGCTCCATTTGCGGCGCTCGGCATCATCTTTTACCAGGATGTGTCGGGCTTGATCCGCCGATATGTTCTCACGTTTCATCTCCTCTTTGATCCGGTCATCCAGGTTGGCGATAATTCTTACTTTTAATATATTCGGAATTTTCTGCACAAAGGCATGACCGGCCAGGCCGTGGTACACCAGATTGTCTTTCTGAAGCCGCCTGAAGAGAGCCGCACGAAAAAATGCGATGTACCTTTCCTTGCCATAGGTGAACCTGTCCAGAACCGACGGCGCGTCATGGATAGCCCGGATCAGTTTAATTTCCGGGATATTGAACTGTTCGGATGCTTCGAGGATGATCTCGCGGGAAATACATTCGTAGCCCATGCTTTCAGCCACTCTTTCGGCAATTTCCTTTCCCCTGCTGTATGATCCCCTGGAGATCGTTACAATAGACATAAAAAGATCCTTCGAGATGTGGTTTGCGGGCTGAAGAGTACTCGAACTGCAGATCAAAAGTGATCTTCCGGTCTGTTTGCATATAATTATACCCTGATATTATTAATTTAAAAGGATTTTTTGATCATGTCTTTAAAAAGACTTTGAGAAACCTTGTAATCATACCGATCACTCGATCTTCAGGTTTTGGGCAGGATGAAAAAGGACGCTGCGAAAATGTATCGCGGGTTTGGCAGACAGGTCATCATGTTTATTTTGTTAAAGCCGGGCGGCACATGCTGCCCGGCTTTCCCCACCCTCTTTTATTGAAACAAAACCCGGAATTTTATTTCTATAAGAGTGAAGTTAATGCCTGAAAAATTCAGGTAATGGAACCTTCGCATTACTCGTTTTTGTCAAACCCTTAGCTGGTGCAGGAACCGTCTTTTTTTCTGTCTTTTTTACGATCCTGTTTTTGATCGGCAGCCAAAAGCATTCCGGAATCATCAACGATCATGTTGTCAAGGCAGGAACCATCTCGCAGTCGGTCCCTGTCCTTATCCTGGGTGCGATCTCCGCTTCGTTTTCTGGACTGTTTGGCCATGAGCATGCCACCGGCATCAGAACCGGTGAAAATGATATTGCAGGACCCATCTTTTTTCTGATCTTTTTTCCGATCCTGGTCTTTTGCCTGGTCGGCAGCGATTGCAGAACCGATGGTAAAAGCAAATAATACGATACTGGTTACAATTAGTTTTTTCATGTGTGGTTTTCTCCTTGTTGTTTAGTATTACCGGGTTTTGAAACAAGCCAGAATGTTTATATAAGGTATAAAAATTCCTGTTTACGGTTGTTAAACCCGCCAGGCTCAAAAAAGTTTCGTTTTTTTCTCGTGCGCTTTAAAAATTTCTGAATATCACCCGTTTGAGGCCTTCCAGGGGATGCTCAATATGACAGATCAAATTCACCGTGAGTGTGGACAATGTCATTTTGCGATCCGGGAAGCATAAAAATATAGATTCTATTTTCAGTGAAATAACGATATAGAGAAACATTAGTAAAAGAGACGGCGTAACCAAGGAAAGACGCAGCAATTCAACCGGGGGTTTTACCATCGGCATTGACGCCTCCTACCTGCAGGTCATGGCAGATGGGTACTACCGGTACGAGGCCTTATTTACTATGGATTACCGATTCATTATAGATAGATACAATGATGATTGAAATGAATCATCGGTGACAAAAATGAAAACATGCACAACCATGTTTCATCCGCTTATTTCGGAATGGTTTGAAAACACATTCAAAAGACCGACAGATATTCAACAGAAAGCATGGCCGGAGATCGCCGGTGGGAAACATGTTCTAATTACGGCACCCACCGGAAGCGGAAAGACGCTTACCGCATTTCTCTGGGCCATCAATCAACTGGTGATCGGAGCCTGGGAAGGTGGGTGCACCCGTGTTCTTTATATCTCGCCGTTAAAGGCATTAAATAATGACGTCCGGAAAAATTTAAGAGAGCCGTTACTATCTCTGAAGGCGTTTTTTCAATCCAAAGGGGAACCGTTTTCAGATATCCATGTGTTCACCAGAAGCGGGGACACCCCTCAGGATGAGCGAAGGCGCATGATCAAAAGGCCGCCTGAAATTCTCATTACCACACCGGAGAGCCTGAACATTCTCGTGAGTTCCGCATCGGGAAGGCATATGCTTCGAGGCGTTCGGGCGGTCATTCTGGATGAGATTCATGCGGTGATATCGACCAAGCGGGGTGTGCATCTCATGACGGCGGTTGACCGGATGGCGCCGCTTTGTGGTGAATTTCAGCGGATCGCCCTTTCCGCAACCATTAAACCCTTGGATATTGTGGCCCGGTTCATCGGCGGGTATGAAATGACGGGAGATGTGCGCGACCCGGTTTATGAGAAACGGAACGTCAAACTGATCCAATCAGATATCGAAAAAAAACTGGATATCCGTGTGGGATTTCCAGAAGGAATCAATGAGGATGAAATTGGTCAGTCGATATGGCCGCCACTTGTTGCAGCATTTAAAGACATTATCCGGAAGAATACATCCACCCTCTTTTTTGCCAATTCCAGACGAATCACGGAAAAAGTGGCCCGGCTCATCAATGAGGGCGAACCGGACATGCTGGCCTATGCCCATCACGGATCGCTTTCCAGAGAAATCAGACTCACGGTTGAAAAAAAACTTAAAAAAGGAGAATTAAAAGCCATTGTGGCCACCAATTCCCTGGAGCTGGGCATTGATATTGGTAATCTGGATCAGGTGGTGCTCATTCAGGCGCCTCCTGCCATTTCATCCGCCATTCAGAGAATCGGACGTTCCGGCCACCATGTGGGAGGAATCAGCAAAGGTATCATTTTCCCCACCCATGGACGGGACCTGATTCATGCGGGCGTTGTCGCCGCCTGCGTTCATGAGCGGGATATCGAAGACGCACGGCCTGTTGAAAATCCCCTTGATATTCTCGCCCAGATCATCCTTGCCATGACCGGTGTTGAAACCTGGGATATGGATTCTCTGTATTCCTTTATCCGGGCGACGTCTGCCTATCACCTTCTCAAACAAAAGCACTTTGACCTTGTCATCAACATGCTTGCAGGGAAATTCGCGGACACACGGATGAAGGAACTCACCGCACGCGTCATCATCGACCGGATCGACAACACCATCCAGGCTAAAAAAGGCATGCTCCCTATGGTGTACATGGCAGGCGGGACCATCCCGGACAGGGGGTATTACAATTTAAGGCTTTCTGATGCCAAATCCAAAATTGGCGAACTGGATGAGGAATTTGTCTGGGAAAGACGTGTGGGAGAAACCTTTTCTCTGGGAACCCAGACCTGGCGCATTCAAAAAATCACCCCTAACGATATCGAAGTGGTGCCTGCAACCGAAAAACCAGGCATCATTCCGTTCTGGCGTGCGGAAGCGAGAAACAGGGACTTTCACTTTTCAAAAAAAATCTCACAGTTCCTGGAATATGCTGATCCGCTTATTGAAAAGGAAAAAAATCAACTCAAAAATTATCTGGTTAACGCCTTCTTCATGGAAGAAAATGCGGCCTTCAATCTGATCTCGTTTCTCAATCTACAGAAAACCGTTACCGGTAAACCCCTTCCCCACAGGCATCACCTGTTGGTTGAACATTTTGACGACGCCTTGAACCAATCGGACAGCAAACAGGTGATTCTTCATACCATCTGGGGAGGACGAGTCAACAGGCCATTTGCCATGGCCCTTTCTGCGGCCATTGAAGATACGTTTCACTATCCGGTGGAAACATTCGCGGATGATGACGCCATTCTCCTGATGCTGCCCCATGCCTTTGACACGGACATGCTTTTGAATCTGGTGACACCGGACAACATTGAATTTCTGTTACGAAAAAAACTGGAAAAAACCGGCTATTTCGGGGCCAGTTTCAGGGAAAACGCCGGGCGCGCCCTTCTTCTGCCGCGGGCAGGATTTAAAAAAAGGATGCCATTATGGCTGAACCGCCTGAGGGCAAAAAAACTGATGAATGCGGTGATGGCCACAGACGATTTTCCCATTCTCGTTGAAACATTCAGATCATGCCTGAAGGATGATTTTGACCTGGAGAATTTAAAAATCCTTCTGGATGAGCTTGCCACCGGGACTATTTCTGTCAATCACACGATCACCGGCCATGCATCCCCGTTTTCAGGCAATCTGATCTTTCAGCAGACCAATAAATATATGTATGAAGATGATACCCCGGATTCAGGGAAAATATCCAACCTGCCCCTTGACATGCTGAAGGACATCCTGGGTTCGATGGATGGATTTGGAGCCATATCCCCGACAATCTTAAACCAGCTTTCCCAAAAACTTCAGCGAACATATGAAGGTTATGCACCGGGGTCTCCGGACGATTTTCTGGATTGGCTGCGGGAGCGGCTCCTGATTCCTGAGGATGAATGGGAGACGCTTTTGGCTGCAGCTGAACGGGATCATGGCGTTGAGAAAAAAGATATCCTGAAGGGGATCGATCACAAACTCGTCTGTCTGTGTCTTCCCCATGCATCGGTTCCAACGATGGTTGCGATTGAAAACCTCCCCCGGATCGCTTTTGGCTTTTCCATAGAAAAAGAAAGCCTGCCTATCTTCCCCATCACGGGAAAGAAGAAGAATCTTTCCGTCAAAACCCTTGATGCCCTGGATAAAGCGTTTGCCATGCCGATAGAAAATGAACCGGAAGAGAATGAGCCTTTTGGAATCCTGTGCACGATTCTCGGTCAATGGCTTTCCTATTACGGTCCGGTTGAACAACACCGGATCACTTCTATATTCGGGTTTTCAGAAGCTGATCTTGACCGGTTGACCGAATCCCTGATCGGTATGGAGCGGATTGTCTTTGAGAGATTTCAAAAAGAAGGCGATTTCCTGGTCTGCGACCGGGACAATCTTGAAATGCTGCTTCGCATGGCAAGAAAGGAAAGGCGCCCGTCATTCAAGGCCCTGTCGTCGGATCATCTTTGTCTATTTGTGGCCGCATTTCAGGGTCTCACGGAAAAAGGGACAACAATCGAAGACTTGCAGGACAGAATGGACCAGCTTTTCGGATTTTCCATGAATGCCGGGTCCCTGGAAGAAAACATCCTGCCCGCCAGGATGAGTCCGTATTTCCCGTCATTTTTGGATTCCCTGATGCAGACAAGCGACCTTTGCTGGATCGGTACTGGTCACAAAAAAATCACGGTGGCCTTTAAAGAAGAGGTGGATCTGTTCAAAATTGACCATCACCTTGAAAATAAAGAAGAACAAAATGACCTTCTCCCTGAAAAATACGGGAAATACACATTCTCCGACATTGCCTCGCATACGGGACTGAACACGGAAGATACTGCTTTGAGAGTCTGGGATGCTGTGTGGGACGGCCGCCTCACCAACGATACCTTTGATGTATTGCGAAAAGGAATTTTAAACCAGTTCAAACCCCAGGTCATACAGCCGTCAGACAGGGGAAGGAAAAGCCAGTTCAACCGGTGGAAATCGTCGCACCCCTTTACCGGAAACTGGTATATGCCGGTAACCGAAGGGAAAGACCCGGATATCATAGAAGCTTCAGAAATGGATAAAGACAGGGTGCGCCAGCTTTTCCGGCGTTATGGTATCCTGTTCAGGGAAATGCTTTCAAAAGAGACGTCTATCCTTTCCTGGGGACGCCTTTTTAAAACCCTTCGCCTCATGGAACTCTCCGGAGAAATTCTCTCCGGCCATTTTTTTGAAGGTATTGAAGGATTGCAGTTTATCTCCCATGAAGCACTCCGGTTTCTTCAGTCGCCTTTGCCTGAAGATGCCATTTACTGGATGAATGCGACTGATCCGGCATCGTTTTGCGGGGCAAGACTTTCCGAAAAATTTCCGAATCTCCCTCCCCGCATCTGCACCACCCACCTGGTATTTCATGGTAAAGCCCTTGTCCTTGTCTCAAAACGTCATGGCAAGGAAGTGGATATTCATGTGTCAGAAGGCCATCCCCTCCTCCATGTATATTTTTCGTTTTTCAAGGGGCTGGTCGCCCGGGAATTCAACCCGTTAAGATTCCTCCGGGTGGAAATGATAAATGGCGTCAAAGCCGATGCCTCTCCCTACAAACCGGTACTCAAATCATTTGGATTTACAAGTGATTATAAGGGGCTGGAACTGCGAAAGCACTTCTGAAAGGGGACACTTCAAACCTTCCCGAGTAATATTTCCGAAGGCACCTGGTGTTCATGCGGGTAATGTTGCCTTTTTATCATCGTACGAGCCTTGCCCGCACACGTACTCACACAAAGGCCGCAGCCCATGCATTTTTCTTTTTTTACCCTGATGCTGCCATCAACAACCTGGTATGCGCCGAAAACGCATCTTGTAAGACACTTTCCACATTTCTCAATGCCCATGCATTTTAAGGGATCATTTGAAACGATCTCCGGCCCTTTATAGAGAAATTTGCCGGTATGGAAAAAAACCCTCGTGGGCACGCAGATTTCCGTATCACAATTACAAACCACAAACACCCACTTGCCCGATTGCATGCAAAACTCGATGGCATGGACAAGGCCGGCATCATGACACTCCCGGAGCCGTTCTTTTGCCTGTTCACCGGATATCAGATCATAGCCGATGTTTAAATGATGATAGATATCGGCGCCATAAAGAACGGTCATATCTTTTTTGCAAGGCTCCTTCCATTGGTTCAGCGCGCGCTGGCATACACAGGGGCCGACAGCTATTATAGCACCTTTGGGACCTTCTTTTTCAATAATGAAATCAACCAGTCGTTCTACAGCCGGTGTGGTTGCAATAATACCATGAGGGAAGTAATAGCTGGTGGCGGCTATCCCTTTAAGCACCCATTTCCCAAAAGGGGTTTCCGTCATCACTTTTTTTGAAAGAAGATAGTCAACCACCCTGAGGATCAATGGTTCTGAAATGCCATACAACCAGTGGATCGCGTATTGGACAGGGCCGACTTTGCGGAATTTTTTCCCATTCAGGCCGATATGTTCTGAAAATAAATGACTGGTGGTCAAAAACGTTGCCAGGTTTGTCGCATTGTCGAATCGCATCATGGTTTCTTTTCTTTAAATGAGGACAGGAATTTGTTTTCTGGGGACAAAGTGTGTCAAAGCCGGAAGTGCGTGTCAACGAAAAATTGATAAACAAGATGGTTGAATTTCGAAAAATGATTGGCTATTTTTTCCCAATTCAAATAGATATCGATAGTTAAATGGATATTATTTTTATGTATGGCATGTGAATATTGATGGAAAACAACACCTTATTTTTTCAGGAAAAACGCCTGCATTTTTTCAGTCCGCTCACAGGCAAATTCAGGGAAGCCACTGTTTCATGTATCCGAAACCTGTATTTGAGATTAAATGGCCCTGAAGCGGATTATTCCTATCATCTGACCAAAAAGGATCTCATTGATATTTTTGCTGAAAGCATCCGGGAGACACCGATTCTGGATGATGAAGATGAGATGACACCAGACACGGGCATGCCGATCCAGGAACGCTCTTTCTGGATGCTCCGAAGGCTGAAGGAAGCGGGCTGGATCGAGGAATATATGGATTCCGGGAAAATGCAGACAGCTTACAGGTTCACCTCATCCGGCCGCCAATTCGCCGTTCCGTTCGCCCAGAACCACTCCGAAATCATTACCAATACCCAGCATACCCGGAGCACCCTTTCCCATCTTCAGAGTTTTCAGACCCATTTGAATAACGGGGTGATTTCCGTGAGTGACCTGATGATTGCAACCAAGCTTTCAGGGGAAATTATCAGTGACTTCAATGAAATCATAGAAGATATTGTTGACGAAAGGCGGGAATTGATTTCCTCCATTGACCGGGAAATCAGGGTTGCCAAAGAGGCGGGGGACAATTTTTTCGAATTTATGGAAAAACGAATCATACCGGATATTTCGGTCAGGTTCAGTCAGGATTCGGTCGAACGGTACAAAAACGATATTCTGGATCACCTGGACGCGATCCGTGCAAGACCCAATGAAATTAAAGCCGGGATCGAACAGCATTTAAGGACCCTGTACCCTTCCCTGTTGCGTCCTGACCGGCCATCCATTCTGGTCTGGGCGTTAAACATAATCGAACAGCGTCTCATCGCTGCATGTGACGTTAAAATGCCGGAGCTTAGAGCACAGACAGACAATTTCATTCGAAGGGCCCAGGTGCTGATCAACCATCTGGCCAGTCTCGCTTTTGGAGAAACAGATGCGTTATCCGTTTTTTCACTGGTCAAAAAACTGTCCAATTTAGACACGGATGACATTTTTAAAGTATTGAGCGATAAGCGGAGCCGTTTGTCGAGACTTTCCCTGGAGCTGGTGAATCCTGAAAAGGTGAAGTTGCCAAAGGAACGTTTGAAACGACATATTGAAACCGCCCTTTTTGAACCTTCGGAAACCACGCCTGATGAACAGCGGCGTGCCGTTATCCGTCAGGAACTTGCTTCGGCATTTCGTGTCGATGGGGCAAGCGTGAGCGATTTTGTGATCGATCAGCTGGATAAATTTGAAAGCATTGAAGCTTCGAAATTTATCGTAAACGACGTATCCTCCCTTCTTGGCGCCATACATGCACCGATGATCGGCAGTGACGGGATCAGATCAAGCGACGGTTTCACCATATCACCGGCGGAGGGCCGTGTGGAGACCGATTATTATTCGGGCAATAATTTTAAAATTTCCTACAAGGGGCCCAAAACCGCAAAGGACGGCAGATGATAACCGAGGCACTTTTGCATGAGCTGAAAAACCGTGACCTTTCATTGGAAGACTTTAAACGGGTGGTATTGAGACTGCTTGACAGACAAGTCATCTATCGCAGGGAAAGTAATGTTGAGACGGAAATCTACGATCTGTATTTTCGCATGGAGAGCCTTGTCGCTGAATACCTGAACATCATTGGCATCCGGGTGGTCAATCATACCGATCTTTCCTATGTCATCGCCTATCCTCCGGGAAGCAGTATTCCGGGAGTATATACGGAAGATGAAGGGGATAATGCATTGCAGCGGCGCATCCGAAACGAAGAGGCAGGGCTTTTGATCACATTCCGGCTTCTCTATGAAGAAAAAATCCGGGAAGGCGAAATTGATGAAAACGGCTGTGTATATGTGTCGCTTGAAACGGTTTTTACCCGGTACCACAGCATTGTAAAACGAGAGATGCCTTCTTCTGAAACTGAAAGGAAGACGCTTTTTTCCACACTGAGGCAGTTTAGAATTATTGAATACAATGACCTTTCAACTCCGGACCAATGGATTGGCATCAGGGAGGTCATCCTCCATTTCACGCTGGAAGGTGTGCTTAACGCCCTGGATGAAATGGATTCCAAAGAAGATGACGCATTTGAATTTCAAAGTGAAGAAGAATAGGACACGGATATGAAATTATTTTCCCTGGGTTTATTGAACTGGGCGAACCTCAAGAATGACAATTATTCTTTTGGTGACGTGAATATGATCACCGGCGAGTCCGGTTCGGGAAAAACAACGCTTTTGGATGCCATTCAAACCATTCTGACCGGGACGACTTCCGGTCTTTACCAATACAATCCCGGCCAGGAAGAGGCCACGCAAAAGAGCCGCACAAAGGAAACAAGAACCCTTGCATCCTACATTCTGGGGTGCGATGACGGCTCCTATTCAAGGCCGGAAGGTTGCTACGGGTATGTCATTTCAAACTGGGTCCCCGAACCCGGAGAACAGGCAGAACCCTTTTCAGCGGTCATCGGCGTATCCGCCTACATCGATATGGCCGGAAGCAAAAAAGCAGCCAAAGAAGAGGAGCTTCTTCTGTCGATCATCCGGATGGCAGAGCTTGGTATTGAAGATTTTCAAACATCGGAAAAAGATGGCCGAAAAAATATCGTTCCTGTCAGCCAGATCATTCCCCATTTTAAAGCAAACAGGCCCAACCTGATATTTGATGTTGCCCGGGGAAAGGAAGAGTATCTCTGCTGGCTTTACGGGGCCTTTCGCGGCAAACAAAGCATAAACCGCCATGAAGCGAGAAACGCCGCCAAAGCGGTCTCCAAATTCATGGTTTACAAGCCTATCAAGAGTCTGGATGATTTTGTCCGAACGGACATTTTAGAACCTTATGATCTGGGAGACGCCATTCGCCAGGTATCAAGCATGATGAGAAATATCAGCGGCATGGAAAAGGAATCGATCAATATCAGCAACGGCATAGGCCTCCTGAAACAGGCTGGCAAAGGCGTATCGGATTTTATAGAGACAACCATAGATGAACAGCTCGCAGAATATGAACACACCGGACGTGACGTGGCGAGGCTTCAGGAATTGATTTTTCAGAGTGAAGAAGATCTCCAGATGTCCTTGAAGAAAAAAGAAGACCTGGAACAAAAGGAAATGGATATCAAGTCCCAATCAGGCGTTTTATATGACACGTTAAGGACGCTTGAGATAAAAAGCCAGGGAATCGATGTTCTTGTCCGGAAAAGAGAACTTGAGGCGCAGATAGGAAGATTGGAAAATGAATTGAGGCACGATATCATTTCATTTTTAAATGTAAATCATAAACGACGGACCAACAGGATAACCGCTGTCAAACTTTCGCAGATATTGAACCGAGACAGCGGCTGGCTTGGTGAAGAAAAGGGGGCGGCCTGGGAGATGCTCCTGACCCGGATCATTAAAAATGACACTTGGGACCAGATCTCTTTTGAACCGCTTTTTTCTGAAAGAAAGGGCGATGACCTGAAAACGCTTAACGACACTGCCCAGGTCATTGATCAGGCCCACAACGCCCTTTCAGACAAACTGCTACAGGATGGCGATTCATTTTCCGAACGCTTTTTTCACACGCAAGCAGCCGTAAAAAATATGCAGGATAAAATCAAAAAGCTGAGCCGTGAAATCGTTCAGCTTGAAAACGCCAATGAAATATCATATCCGCAGAATACGCGTAAGGCACTGACACTGATTCAAAGTGCATTCCCGGACGCAGATGCCCGGGTGCTGTGCGATCATATCGAGGTCATTGATGAAACCTGGCAGATGGCCATAGAATCGTTGATCGGCGGGAACCGGTTTCTGATCCTTGTTCATCCGGATTACGAAACCCGTGTACTGGCATTGATCGAAAAAAACGGTCTTCATAAAAGTGCCGTCATACAAGGAAAAAAGGCGGGCAGAGACATCCAGAACCGAACGCTCCCCCCCGGCTCTATCGTTCATCTTTTAAAATTCAATCACCAGCTGGCCGAAAACTATCTGAAAGCAAGCTATGGCAGCGTGTTGCAGGTGGATGATGTGGAAACCCTCCGAATGACACCCCGGGGACTCATGAAAAACAGCATGGCATCTGCCGGTTATAAAATGTTTGTTGAAACCATTTCGGAATCGGACCTCGTTTTTGGCACTGCCGCACGCATGCGTGCCCTTAAAGCCAAAAGAGACGTATTGCTGGATCTGGAAAAACAGCATGAATCGATTCAGGATGAGTATATTTTTTTTAAAGTCTTTCACGAATCGGTCAAAGACGTATCACCGATAAAGCTTTCAGAACCATTTTCAAAAATAATCCGACTGATATCTGCAAAAGAAGATCAATACCATCAATTAAACGATCTTGACCTTTCGGAGTATCAGGAGATTGAAACCAAGATTCTTCAGACCAGAGAAGACATCGATCATCTGTCAGATGCCCTGAGACAAATTAACCAGGAAGTCGGCTCCCTCACAAATGAAATAAAAGCCCGGAACATTCAGATAAAGGACGTTTTGTCTGAATGTGATCAAAAACGGCTGACCATTGAAAAAAAACAGGACATTCTGAATACGTTCGAAAGAAACTGGCCTAAACTCGATCTCGACAAGGCGTTAGAAAGCATTCATGGAAACAAGGGATTTGTCGAACCGTTAAGAAAATGGGAAGGGGTGAACTTCGGCGGACAGCTCAACATGCATGAAAAAACGGTTCAGAACGCCCTTGAGACATTCAACCAGATCAAGATCAGGGGCCGTTCCATCGATTACAGTCTTTTCTCCCAGTTTAACCTGAGCCGGGAACAAAGCCCTGAAGATAACATCAGATGCTTTAATTTCAGCTGTGACCTGTTCCGTCAGATCGACCAGGCCCTCAATTTTCTGACAAATGACATTCTTTCAAGTCACAAAGAAAAACTTCAGGATATGACAAGGCGGTTTAACACCACCTTTGTCTCCCATATCTGCCATACCATGCACAATGCCATTCGTGAAGGCAAGACAAGGCTTGAGGCATTGAACAGAAAATTGAGGAACCATGTATTTGGTGAAGAATACTACCGTTTTGAGTATGAGTGGATACCTGAGTACCGCGAGTATGTCAGGTTTTTCAAGGCATCCATGCTCATCAACCCGGATGCGGATGTCTCCCTTTTTGGGGAAGGACATCTTTCGGAAGAACACAAACGGATTTTCAACATCATCATTTCCAAGCTTCTGGATGACGATATCGAGCGGTCATTGAGGGATTTAAAACGCATTACCGACTATCGGAACTACAGAAGTTATGACATTAAAAAATGTCTGCCGGACCGGGAACTATCCCTCAAGAATTACGGCACCGGTTCAGGAGGACAGATGGAAACCCCCAGCTATGTCATCCGTTCGGCCGGCCTCTCCTCCGCACTTTATTTTGATGAGGGAGAAAGCCATCTTCGCATGGTCATGATCGACGAGTCTTTCAGCAAAATGGACGAGCACCGGATTCGTTCGGTATTGAATTACCTTTCCGGAAAAATGGGGCTTCAAATTCTCTTCGTGGTTCCCAGCAAAAGCGCAGGCGTTCTCCACGACTGTGTCGACAGGGTATTTCAGGTGACAAAGCTCAAAACCGGGTCGCCTCGGGGGGAACTGAATACATATGTGATGGTGAACACCAATATCATGAGAAAAGACAAGGTGGAAGAACTATGGAGAAGTAAACGCACTGCTGTTAAAAACAGGGCCCATCAGCTCGATTTTCTCGATTTACTGGAAAAAAAGAACAAACCGGCAGAAAATGTACCCATCTGATATAATAATCCAAAAACCGGATTATCTGGGTCATCCTTCCATTTGAATCTATCGCCTGATTTTTCCGAATGTTTTGATGGATTTATACATCCTGAAAGGATTGGTTCTCTTTTTTTCGGGTACGCCGTTTCTTTTAATATAATCGTCTGCGGCGGCAATCATCCGCATGCCAACCTTGCCGTCAAGGTAAGGGTCGTAATTGTCCACCAGCCAACGCCGTTTTTCTCTGAAAGGATCTTTTTCAAATACGTCGTCAAAAGCCGGTTTCAAATCTTCAGTCAGGCTCACATCCTGGCAGAATTTTTCCTTTGAGATATTTCTGAAGGTGATCACGGGTTTATTGAGCAGCAGAAATTCATGCACCACAGATGAGGTATCGGAAATCATCACGTCAGCGACGAGAATATATTTGGAAATATTGTGATCATCCATAAACAGGATATTTTCCACTTCGTCTGCCAGGTTTTTATAAAGATCCACCCATTGTTTCTTTTCAAGGGGATGAAATTTCATGATAAGAAGGATATCCCGCGTTAACGCCAGGTCTTTTATGGCATCATGAAGATAGGGAAGCGATGTCAGCCGCCTTGAAAACGTCGGGGCATAGAGAACTATTTTTTTCTTTTTATAGGTGGAGAGAAGGTATTCCCTATAACGGTCATAGGTATGAAGGTTCTCAAAAATCCAGTCCTGCCGAGGCCATCCGGTTTCCATCACTTCAAAAGTGCCATGCTTTTCAGCGAGTTTCTGAAAGCCTCTGGTAAAGTAGGGCCCCTGGGTCAGGTAGAGATCAAAGTAGTTTCTGATTTCCCAGTGATCCGGCTTTTCAGGGGCATAACCGTGAAACACCTGTATTTTTACGCCCGGTAGATAATAGGGTACGATATTCCCAGGCACATAAATCGCCTCCGGGTTGAAATCATAGACCGCCTGAATGCTTTCGGTCCACTCGACCTCGCCCTTGTATTCAAAATCAGGCACGCTTTTTTGGCCAAGATACCAGAGAACCTGATGGTGCCCCTGTTTTATGGCCTCTTTATAGATCGGATAAAGAATGGTGATCGAATACTTCTGCTGACAGAAAAGAACGATTCTCATTTAAAGAAGATGCTCCGGTATGGCGTTTTTCGCCTGATTGAAATCCGCTACCGTGTCGAGTTCCATGGAAAAAAGGCCGGTGATATCCACCGGATAAATGGATGCGCCGTTTTTGATGATTCGCTCAAAGGCTTTTTCATAAAAGACATTTACCAGGTTTTCCCTGAGCATCATGTGTTCGAGTTCGTCAAAAAGACGGTCCACCAGGGTTTTGGAAAACTTTTCAATGCCCAACGATTCACCGATGGCTTTGCTGATGGCGCAGACCTTGCTGATTTCGGTGATTTTGTTTTTGCCGTCCACGATCACCTTGATTTCTTCTTCACCCAGCTCATGACGGATCAAGGCAAGGCAGTTTTCATATGGAGAAGATAAAAGCGCTTTTAAAATCCGGTCATCAAACACAATATCACTGTCCAGAAGCATCATGTCGTGACCGGTCGCATGATCCCTGGAAAGCCAGAGGGAATAGATGTTGTTGGTTGTCTCATACTGGTCGTTATGAATAAAGGTGACAGACACATCCGGAAACCGGTCTGCCATGAAAGACCGTATCATATCACTTAAATACCCGGTCACAATAATGAGATCGCGTATACCATGCTTCAAGAGATTTAAAACCGTCCTTTCAAGAAGGCACCTGTCTCCGATTTCAAGAAGGCACTTGGGGAGATTATCGGTCAACGGCCTGAGCCGTGAAGCCACACCCGCTGCCAGTATGATTCCTTTCATCGTCTTTTTTGCCTTTCCGATCTTATCGGCTTGCATATTCCTTTATGGCGTCAATGACTCTCCGGTTCTGTTCCTGAGTGCCCAGGGAAATTCGCAAATGATGCGTAAAGCCGTCTTCGTTCATGAACTTGATAATCAACCGTTTATCGTTCATGAATTTTTTAAGACCGTCCGTTATTTCCTGCGGGATTTCAACCAGGATAAAATTCGCATCAGACTTGAACACGGTAAACCCGTCTATAGCGCCCAGCTCCTTTGCAAAAAGTGCTTTGTCTTCCCTCATTTTCCGGTTGATATCTTCATAGTAGGCGGTCTCTTCCATGGCAGCAATGGCGATCTCTTCTGAAAGCCTGTTATAGCCCAGATAGCGGGCGCTGAACTGTGCAAATTTTTCAAGGCCATTTCCCATGAATCCATACCCGATTCTCAAGCCTGCAAGACCGTAGTATTTGGAAAACGAGCGGACAAGAAGAAGATTGGGCGTATCTTCTATCAGGGGTTTGATATAGCTGATATCGGCATTCTCATATTGGGCATAGGCTTCATCAAGCACAATCACTGTATCCTGATCCACGACCTCAATAACTTTTTTCAGCTCGTCCAGAGAGAGGGAGTTGCCCGTGGGATTATTCGGGCTTGCGATCAGAATCATATCGGGTTTTTCTTCCTGGAATACCTTTCTCATCCCCTCAATATCGAACCGGAATGTGTCCTTGTCCTGATAAATGGGAAAGGTGACCGTTTTACCATCCACTTCATCTGCGATCGCTTTATAATACCACCAGGAATACCTGGGGACCAGAAGCGTTTTCTGCGTCTTGTCAAACGAAATATAGCAGTGAACCACTTGTTTCAGGATATCTTCTCCGCCATACCCCAACAGGATATTTTTTTCAGGCAGCCCGAATCTTTCGGAGAAATACGCCACCAGCTTGGACTTGCTCCCTGTCATGAACGATCTTGAATACCAGCTGATTTTGGTCAGGTCTGCGTTTTTAAGAATATCATACACGCACTTGGGCGGACCGTAATTGTGCTCGTTTCTGTCCAGATATACAATGTCTTGTTCCATAGTGATTTCCCGGTTAATCGGTATAAGGTGAATGAAACGGCCATGTATGGAATCGTTCATTTTGACATGGTTGTCTCTGTTAAAATTTCGTTAAGGTCTATAAATCAGAAAGAGTGGAATTTCAAGAATTTTGGGTGTGTACCCATTTAAAAAATTTTTCGTTTTATTTTTCCTATGTTGATGATATTGAATAAAATTCGTTTTATTCGGGCTTTGAAGTCAACAGAAATGGCTGGCTTGACAGCCAAAACCGTTAAACCCGGAAACAGTAATTTGGAGAAAAACACATGCCGAATGTAAAAGCCAATGGCATCCAGATAGAATATGATACGTTTGGAAAAAAATCGTCCCCGCCGATGCTTCTTATTTCGGGCTTGAGCTGCCAGATGGTCTGCTGGGATGAAGCCCTGTGCAAAAAACTGGCGTCAAAGGGATTTTTCGTTATCCGCTTTGATAACAGAGATATCGGTCTTTCGGAAAAGTTTGACGAAGCCGGCTTGCCGAATATATCCGAGGTGATCACTGTCTCACTGATGGGAGGACGAGTGAAAGTTCCCTATACACTGGACGATATGGCAGATGATGCATTGGGTTTGCTTGATGTGCTTGGCATTGAAAAAGCCCATTTCTGTGGATTTTCAATGGGCGGAATGATTGCCCAGGCTGCCTGCATAAAAGCACCGACCCGCGTGATCAGCCTGGCGTCCATATACAGCAGTACCGGTGATCCTATGCTTGCAAACCCCACACCTGAAGCGCAAAGAGTCCTTTTCACGCCGCCCCCTCGTGACAAGGAAGGATTTATTGCGCATTTTTTAGATACCCACAGAACATTATCCGGATCCGGTTTTCCCTTTGATGAAGCCTGGCATCGGAAAACCGGTGAGCAATCGTTTAACAGATCTCCATACGCCAAAGGAGTTGCCCGCCAGTTTGCGGCAATTGTGGCAAGCGGAGACCGAACACGGAGGCTCCGGACACTTGAGACACCGACCCTGGTGGTTCATGGTACGGAAGATCCTCTGATTCCGGTTTTATGCGGAAAAGAAACCGCAAGCGCCATCCCGGATTCAGAACTCATGCTGATTGACGGAATGGGACACGATCTTCCCCATGATGGTGCCTGGCCGGATATCATCGAGGCGGTTTCCAGGAATGCAAAACAGGCAATGGCCAATTAGCACCACACGTTTAAGATTATGAACAACACCCGTTTGAAAACGGATTTAAGGAAATGGCACGAGGTTTAATTCTATATATAACCCACAACGTATTTGTAAAAAAAAGGAGGCCTGTAAATGATCAGGAAAATTTTATTCAGCTTGTTTGCTTTGTTTGCTGTTTCAGCATTTGCTTATGCGGGTGACGGCCCGGACATGAAAGAAGGTCTTTGGGAAATCACCACAGAAGTTCATTCACCCGGGATGGAATTGCATTTCCCCCCATTTACCAACACACAGTGCATTACAAAACAGGATATCGTTCCCCAGGGTTCACAGCCAGGCCAGGACGCATGCAAACTTGAAAACCACAAAATATCCGGCAATACGGTTTCATGGACCATGAAATGCAACGATGCTGAAAGCGGTTATACATCCGGAAGTGGCGAGGTGACATACGCTGGTAACAGTTTCAAGGGCACCTTTGTCATAAAGGGCGAGGGAGACATGGAAATCACCAGCAAGATGAGCGGAAAATATCTGGGACCATGTAAGAAATAGGTATCTGATTCAAAAATTACCATCTTACCCGGATGATGCAATGCTATCCGGGTAAGATTTTTGGGTTTGTTGAGTTGATTGGTTAAATAGTCAAATTGATAATTGGTTGATTTGACCAATATACCATTTAACCATTCAACCCTTTTTTAATCATCTGCACCAGTTTTTCCCGCGTATTCAGCGACGGGTCATCAAGCACCTTCTTAAGAAGCGCCTCAAGAATCTGCCCGACTTTTCTTCCCTGCGGCAGCCCCAGTATTTCCATGACATCGTTTCCGCTCACGTTGAGATCACCGGTCTGAAACACGCCCTTTTCGTGTGACGGGTGCATTTCATCTGAAATATTCCTCAAGATCGACTTGATCTCCGTTAGGGCATAATTGTCCCGTTTCAGATTGGCTTTTCTGTCTGCAATTTTCAAACGGAGCCAGTCCCGGATATCCACCTGATGATCCAGAAGTCTTTTAATAAACTTACGGACCGCTTTTCGGCTTGAATCCGTTGTGATGTCCCGCATATGTTGCCCAACGAGATTTGCGATATAATCGATTTCCGCATTGCTGAACTTCAGCTTTTTCAACTCATCCCTAATCAGTTCAACGCTTTTACCCTCATGACCGACAAAGGAGCGCTTGCCGTTCCGCTCTGAAGCGGCTGCAGGTTTCCCCGCATCATGAAGATACCCTGCGAGCCTCAGCAAGGGATATCGGGGTGATATGGCATCCCCTGTCATCAGCAGATGATCCCAAACCGTCTCCCCGTGAAATGGCCCGCCATCACAGTCAACACAGGCAGACAGTGACGGGAATATATATTCGATGAGCCCGGTGCCAAGAAGCGCCTTAAAAAAAATGCCCGGCCGTTTCAGACCCATGACCTTCAGAATTTCAAGCCTTAACCGCTCTCCGGCAACATCGGTTTGTAAAAGGGCACGATATTCCCGGATGGCTTCAACCGTTTTTTCATGAAATTCCCCATCAAACGTGGCTTTGAAACGGCAGGCCCTGACCATTCTCAGCGGATCTTCAAGGATTCTGTCCCTGGCATTCCCGGTAAACCGGATGACCCCATCTTTTAAATCCCTGATGCCACCAAACAAATCGATGTGTTCACCGGTCAACGGGTTAAACGCAAGAGCATTGAAGGTCAGATCCCGTTTTGCCAAATCCTCACGAAGGGATGAAGAGAATGTGGCCGTCAATGACCTGTCCTTACGAAAGGTCGCCACTTCAATACCATCCACAAGGCACACGGAAAACAGTCTGCCCACAATTTTTACCATGCGGTTCCTGAAAATCCGCCGGATATCCTCTGGTGAGGCGCTGGTCACGATGTCATAATCATCAGGGGGTTTACAAAGAATCATATCGCGCGCTGCACCGCCCACCAGCCAGGACTCAAACCCCTGGTTTGACAGTTTCCGAATAATCGATAATGCCTGTTTTTCGGTGTCGAGGCTCATGCCGGATGCGGTCTCCTTTTAATATGAACTTATAAATAAACCAAACATACCAAAACATGGCACATCATGAAAACCAAAATCGATATCAAATTTAATGCACAAGGTGTAAATATAGAGACATCATAATTTCACCACAAAGGACACAGCGTGCACAGAGAAAAAAATTGAGACGTCCGACCTCTGTGTTCCCGGTGATCTCTGTGGTGAGTAAATAAAAATTAGAAAGAAAATTCAAACGATAATAATAAAACCCCCAAAATGAATCAGATATTGAAAAGCTTTTTTACAGTATGTCCCAAAAGGGCCTCATTGGGCGCTTAGGCAAAGAAGATAATAAATACATGGCTGCGAATTTTATTATCGGTATATGGGAATATCATGTTAATAATCTTGATGAAAAACTGATTCACGATGTTAATGAATATATTCCGCAAATATGGGAAAAAATCTGGGCAAAACAAAAGACCCAACAACTGAGGGTAATCCCTGTATCAAAAAGCATTTCCGTTGGGATGAACGTTATGCCCTATGAAAAGGCAGAAATTATTATAAAAAAACAGTCAAAAATGGTGGTTGCACCTTGTATATGCAGAAAAGAACAGAGTATGGTCGGACACGGATGTGACAAACCCATAGACACATGCCTGATGATAGGGGCCGGAGCATTTTTTTATGAGCAAAACGGTATTGGACGCTCTGTATCGCAGGAAGAAGCCCTGGAGATTCTGAACAAAGCTATTGAGGCTGGTCTTGTGCTTCAGCCTTCAAATTCTCAAAAACCCCTTGTTATCTGCATGTGTTGCGGCTGCTGCTGCCTGGTACTGAAAAACCTCAATAGGCTTGATGAACCTGCCAAAGTTGCGTGTACGAATTATTATGCCACTGTGAACACTGTACAGGATGCGGAAATTGTGAGGACATATGCCAGATGGGAGCCATAATAGTGGCAGAAGAATCAGAGGTTCTCAACATGGCAAGATGTATTGGTTGCGGCCTTTGTGTTACAAGGTGCGAATTTAACGCAATAGCGCTTGTGGAAAAAGAAGAATCTGAAAAATATGCCATTCCTGCCAATTCAGTTGATAAATTTATGAAAATGGCCCAGGAAAGGGGACTTATATAACCTCTGCATGTACAAAGACGCTCATAAACTCAGGCGTTATAACTCTGACCATGTAACAAAGAGAAAAATGAAAGGGGTGTCATATGAATAATGATCCTATAAATGAAGTGGATGAGGTTACTCCTGTTATTTCAAGAAATCATGCTGAATTCTCTAAAGAAAGAAAAAAAAGGCAGGAAGGAAGAACGCATGATGAAGCAGGTCAGCATTTCGACAGTCTTGCCCAGGCAGCGGAAAGAGCCCATACCCTTCTTGTTCAAACGGGTTCACCATACAGGTTCTGCGTTTATAGGGAAAAGGGGGATGTTTTTATCGATTTGGTTGTGCATGATGAAAACGGTAAGATGAAACAACTAATCAAAAAAAATATCACTCATCAGGAATTCACCATCTGGCTTGAACGGATCGAAAATGGTGATGGATTGTTTTTTGATGAAAAAGTTTAATTTCTCATCAGATGAGTTATATTTAACACAAAGATGGCCCCCTGAATCCCTCTTGATTTGGCCTTGCGTAATTATTATTTTTGCACTAATAGAGACCTAACATGATCAGACCCCGGGAGGATTCATATGGAATGTAAAAAAAAAGAAAACCTGACCCATTGCAACTGCAGCTATGACCCCTGCGCCAGAAAAGGCACCTGTTGTGACTGTGTGTCCTACCATCGGAAAAGCCGTCAGCTTCCGGCCTGTTTTTTTTCAAATGATGCGGAAAAGACCTATGACCGGTCCTATGACCATTTTGCCCGCCTGGTTTCGCAGAAAAAAATCTGATTCACTTATGCGAATTAAATATAATCTATGCGTTTTGAACAAGCTTGCTTCCCAGATCAAGGGCCTTGTGGTTCATCTCAAGCTTTGATTCCGGGAAAATGGTCCGGATGACATCTTTGATGTCCGATTTTGAAATCGGGAACCCGTCCATTTCCGACAGCGCCCCCAGCATGATCATGTTGAGCATGATGGCGCCGCCCAGGGAAATCGCCAGCTCCGTTGCATCCAGCCAGTAGAGTTTTTTGCCGAAGCACTCAAGGGTATTTTTCAGCCATCTATCATCCGGATATTTTGCGTCACCGGCAATGACGTTCAAGGGATGAATCGGACGGGAATTCACGATAAACACCGTATCTTCATTGCCGAATTCCTGCAATATCCTGACCGGCTCCAGGGGTTCCAGCCCAACCACCATGTGCGCGGCATTGGGGGGAATAATCGGACCGGGAAGAGCAGTATCAGACAGCCGGATGTGACTCAGCACAGGGCCGCCTCGCTGGGACAATCCAAATGTTTCCCCGATGGTCACAAACAAGCCCTTGTGAACGGCCGCATGCCCCAGAACCTGTGATGCAAGAACATTTCCCTGACCACCGACCCCTGTAATGATAAGATTTAATTGCATGGTGTCTTCCTGATGACCCTTTTTTAAGGGCTCTTGGTTTTAATTTCTTTTTCCGGTTTTTTCGATGGCCCCTCTGGGACAAATATCCGCACACATGCCGCACCCCACGCACACGACCTGATCAATGGTTGCCTTCATATTTTCCTTGTCCCAGATCAATCCCGGGCATCTGAAAATACGGGTGCAATAGCGGCCGCAGCCACAGGATTCACCCAGGCAGACATCGTGATTGACCGACATCTGATAGGGAAACCCGCCCTGCTTGCCCTGAACAAGCGCACATTTTCGTTTCATGATGAGGACACGCGGCCCTTTTTTCTGAAGCAACGCATATATTTTTTGGGCAGAAGCCTCAGTTTCATAAGGATCAGCCACATCGACCCCAATATTCAGCGATCGCAGGAGCGCTTCCAGATCCACCGGTTCGGTGTCCTCTCCCGTGGCAGTGCTGCCGGTTCCGGGATGGGGCTGAAAACCGGTCATTGCTGTGGCGCTGTTGTCCAGAACCAAAAGAAGGATATCCGATTTATTGAATTTTGCATTGATCAATCCGGGCAGGCCCGCATGATAAAACGTGGAGTCCCCGCACACGGTCACAACCGGCTGGTCAAAGCCGAACTGCGCCAGCTTGCCGTAACCGGATGCAATTCCCAGCCCGGAACCCATGGCATGCACGGATTTCACCTGATTGAATCCGGTCGGCCAGATACCCATGGTGTAGCAGCCGATATCTCCGGAGATGAACCCGTCCCTGTTGTCCCATGCCAGCGCCTGTTTGATGGCATAATACGATCCCCGGTGCGGGCAGCCCGGACAGAACCCGAATTCTCTCGGAAAAATAACGCCGTCCAGATGTTCACCGACCTTTTCCCGGTAGGTTTTGTTGATCAGGTCAAGACCAAACAGGATTTCAAAAAGATTCAGAAAAATAGAAGGGTTCAGTTCTCCTGTGGAAGGGATATGGCCGGAGGCCTTCCCCATGAATGTTTTTCCGCCGGCTTCCTCACCCAGGTCAGCAGCATAGGCCTTGATGGCGGTTTCAATGAACGGGTCCACTTCTTCTGCAAAAAGAATACGGTCGCATTTCCTGAGGGTTTCCCGAACGATTTTTTTAGGCAGCGGCCAGGTCGTTCCCAGTTTAAGAATGCCTATCCTGCCGGTCAGGCCTGCAATCTCGACAGCTTCAAGGACATAGCACCAGGCGCTGCCGCAGGCCATGATCAGAAGTTCCGGCTCTTCCGGCCCCTGATACGGGTTCCAGGACGATGATTCAAAAATTGTTTCTGCCGTTTTTAATTTTTCATGACGGATATTGTGTTTGGCAATTACCGGAAAGGTGTGGAACGGATTCCGGGTATCAAACCGGGCTTTCTTTTCGTTTTCCGGAAGCTCGCCAATCCGGACCACAGACCGGGTGTGGGAAAGGTGGGACACGCTTCTTAAAAGAACGATATTGTTTATTTTCTCAGACAGGTCAAACGCCCATTTGGTCATCTCCAGTGCTTCCTGCGGGGTGGATGGCTCAAGAAGCGGGGTGTCCGCAAGATCGGCAAAGACCCTTGCATCCTCTTCATTGGTGCTTGAAATCCCTGAAGGATCATCACACGTGACAAGAACCATGCCGCCTTTTGTGCCGGAAAGGGTCAGATTGACCAAAAAATCCGATGCCACATTCAGGCCGCACTGCTTCATGCAGACAATGGACCTCAATCCGGCAAATGAAGCGGCTGCCGCTGCCTCCACAGCCACCTTTTCGTTGATCGACCATTCCGTATAGATCGGCAGATGAGACGCCGCATCTGCAAGCGTTTCTATAATTTCGGAAGACGGATTCCCCGGATAACCGGAGCAGAAAGAGACATCTCCTTCAAGTGCCCCACGGGCAATGGCTTCATTTCCCTGCAGGAGAAGGTTTATGTTTCCGTTTTTCTGAAATATTTTCTTCATGACCCGACTTCTCCTTCCGTCATCTTCAGGCTGGCATCCGCACCCCGGTTTTTCTTGTTTTGCGCCGCATGATCGAGGTCCGACATGTTTTTTTCAGGAAAGGCTTCAATCTCGATTCGCCCTTTGGAAACAGCCAGATCAACCAGTTTCTCGCCGGTTTCCGTTCGGATAATCAGCGTATTCCATCCTTCCCTTCCTTCATAGGCACCTAAAGAAATATCTGCATATAGGGATGTCATATCCGTGCAGACCGAACATCCTTTCTGAATCATCTGCCGGATATCCGGCAAGGGGAAGTCGAATGTGCCGCCTGTTGTATATACGCGAAATATCTCTGCAGGCGGGGGCGGAATATCGCATTTGATAACGGTGCCGGTCAGTCCTTCCTGTTCGAGATATGCGGCAAGCTTTCGATAATCAAGCGCCCATGTGCAAAAAAGACCGATTTTCAAGGTCACCTGATCGGTCATCTGTTTTTTTATATAGTACTGATGCCGTCTTTCAAGGGCTTCCATCTGACAGGGAAGGCCGACAACACCTATTTTTTCCACACCCTTGCCCACAGCCCGGTTCAGGGCTGAAAGTGCACCGGAGGCTGAATATCTTGACCCGGAAAAGGCAGAGATCATTTCTTTGGATAAAACCATTTTTCCGGACGGCGCGTCATCATCTCCCCTGTCTGTCAAGATCGCGCCCTGAATCATTCCCGTTTCCATGGCAAGTGTAAGCAAAGCCGTTGCCATGCCGCCGTTTTGGGATGATTCCCGTTTTTTTTCATCACAGGCGCGTGCGGCAACTATTTTCCTGAACGGGCCGATACCTTTTGCCGCCATCTGTTCAGCATCGGCTGTATTCATGCCCGGAGGAACGGCCCGGGGACACCATTTAAAACACCTGCCGTCCTCGGCCTGGCATTTATCCATGACAGTGACCCTGCCGTCATGATAGTGCATATACGGGCACAAATCGACACAGGCCCCGCATGTGACACATAATCCTTTCTTGAATACATGCTCAACAAGGCCTGTCTGTCCTTCCGGATTCTTTTTGTCCATGGTTTTTATTACCCTATAATGTTTCCTGTATGATCGTGATACAGGCAGGTTCTCTTTTCCGGCATATGTTTCATTTGCCGGTCATTATCTGGCCGGCATCTTTTTGTAAATCCCCTCATTACATGGATCACCTGAAAAATTCAACTTAAAATCCACATCCGTTTCCATCGCATGACGGATATTTTTTTATTGCCTTGGACGTAGTAAAATATTATGGTTAACAAAATATTTAATCTATATTGCCATACCCCCATCATTCAAACATCCGGGCGTGAGCGATAAATCAACTGGCAAATGTGACCTTCAACCATCTTTTTTTTCAAACGCATGATATCTGTTCTCTAAAAAGGAGGAGATGTGAAATCAAACCGATATTCCGCCTTGATTGTATGCCTGGTTATCCTGCTTTCCGGATATCAGACAAACGGATTCGCCGAGGAAAATATTGAGCTTCATGGGTTTGTCAGCCAGGGTTATCTGAAATCAACGGAAAATAACTATCTGGGGAACTCCAAAAAAGGCAGTTATGAATTCAACGAAATCGGTATCAATATCGCCTCCGCCTTAACCGATGATCTCCGTTTCGGCATCCAGTTTTTTTCCCGCGATATGGGGGATTTTGGAAATAATGAATTGATCGTCGACTGGGCTCAGCTCGATTACAACTGGCGGGACTGGCTGGCATTCCGGGCCGGAAAAATTAAAATGCCTTTTGGCCTTTACAACCGCAAACGAAATGCTGACATGCTTCGAACCGCCGTTATCTTTCCCCAGAGCGTCTATCCCGAAGGCATGAGAGATTTTGTTGTGGGCCTTTACGGCGCCAGTTTTCACGGCACCAAACGCATCGGACCACTGGGATATCTGGATTACGAACTTTTTGGGGGGACGTTCAACCTGCCCGATGACACCATGTATATCCGGGAACTGATATATCGGCACAGAAACACGCTTGAAATATTAAATTTGGATTATACCATCGTAGACCTTTCCATCGAGCACATAGAAGGGGGTATGCTCATCTGGAATGCACCTTTTCCCGGATTACGAATCGGGGTCAGCGATTTTACCGGAGAAGGAGAGGCTGTCCTTGAGGATGCCACGATTGATGTCTCGTTCGATGAAATCAGCGCGCTGTCACTGGAATATGATTTCAAAAACATCACCTTTGCTGCGGAATATATGAGCATGAAGATTTCCACTGAAGTCTATGCTGAAATCAATTCAAAAATTATCAAATTGCTGAAAAATCATGCCAGATTGGAAGGCTGGTATGCTGAGATCGCCTGGCAGGCGACAGACTGGTTTGCTCTGGGTACATCCTACGGTGAATATTACCCAAATGCCAAAGACAAGGATGGCTCTGAATTGGTCGAAATAGACAAGACCAATGAGGACTATTTTGGCTGGCAGAAGGATTTGACCATCAGCACCAAATTCAATATCTCGGAATACTGGTGCGTCAAATTCGAAACCCATTTCATAAACGGACTGGGCCTGGCAAGCCTTGAAGACAATCCGGCAAACAAAACTGAAGAGGACTGGGTGCTTTTTGCGGTTAAAACAAGCCTGAACTTTTGATTATGGAATAGATATTATAAAAAAGGAGGTCCGCAGGAGCAGGATCAACAAGGGAAATGGTCAGAAAATCCATTTTAAATTGCCATCCATGCCAAACGGCACCCTGATAGATATTTTTTTCATTGCGGTCATGCTCTTATCATACTATATTCCAAACGTGCTTATTTTATCCAATAAATAGTTATATCATTTGAACATACATTTGAAAAAACGGCTGTGTGCTTTTAATGCATTTTCAAATATGCAATCATCATAATACATGGCCGTCATCCGTCAAAAAAGGAGGCGGTGTGAAATTAAAATTTTATGCGGCTCTAATGGCAGGCCTGTTCATATCACTTTCCGTAAACCCGGCCAGAGGGTTTGGGGAGGACAATGTGGAACTTCATGGGTTTGTGAGCCAGGGATACCTGAAATCAACGGATAACAACTACCTGGGCAATACAAAAAAAGGAAGTTACGAGTTCAATGAAATCGGTATTAACATCGCCACGCAATTAACAGATGATTTCAGTTTTGGTATTCAGTTTGTTTCCTTTGATATGGGAGATTTCGGCAATAATGATTTGGGAGTGGACTGGGCTCAGCTGGATTATAACTGGCGGGACTGGCTGGGGTTTCGGGCCGGAAAAATCAAACTCCCCTTTGGCCTCTACAACAGGAAACGGAATGCCGACATGCTTCGAACCGGCATTATTTTTCCCCAGAGCGCTTACCCGGAGGGCATGCGTGAATTTGTGGTGGGCCTTTACGGCGCAAGTTTTCATGGCACCAAACCCATCGGAGCGCTGGGCTATCTGGATTATGAACTGTATTGCGGAACGATCAACCTTTCCACAGATAACATGTATGTCCAAGAATTAATGTACAGATACAAAGAGCAGCTTGAGATATTCGGCATCGATATTTCTCTGGCTGATATCATCATCAACCATATGGAAGGTGGCATGCTCACCTGGAATACACCTGTTAACGGTTTAAGATTTGGAGCAACAGACATTATGGGGAAAGGCGAGGTTGTTCTGGATACCCTGTCTGTTGACGTTTCCCTGAAGGAAATCAGTACGCTGTCCATGGAATATGATATCAGAAGTGTTACGTTTTCTTCAGAATATATGAGAATGAAGATTCATACTGATATGGCCGGATTCGAAAAGAATAAAACCGAAATGGAAGGCTGGTATGCTGAAATTGCCTGGCAGGCCACAGACTGGTTCGCTCTGGGCACGTCATACGGTGTGTATTATCCGGATTCAAAGGATAAGGATGGTTCCGGATTGGAAAAAAAAGGAGACCGGGATTTCTTTGGCTGGCAGAAAGATTTTACCATCAGCACGAAATTGAATGTCTCGGAATACTGGTGCATCAAATTCGAAACGCATTTTATAAACGGGCTCGGCTCGGCAAGCCTTAAAGACAATCCGGCAGACAAGGCTGAAGAGGACTGGGTGCTTTTTGCGGTTAAAACAAGTTTGAACTTTTGATCATATAGTAAAAGATTCTGAAATAGCAGGAGGTCAGGATGAAGATCACGGCATCGGTTTCTATCTGGATAATAGCCATCCTATGCTTCTATGGCACAGCAAGCGCGGG
>Ga0180007_10001568_pt1 | contig 30359 bp, 11 predicted proteins | sample MM_PC_MetaG_FD_121122 | JGI IMG/M metagenome (GOLD analysis project Ga0180007, IMG submission 121122) | Groundwater microbial communities from the Aspo Hard Rock Laboratory (HRL) deep subsurface site, Sweden - MM_PC_MetaG | ecosystem: Environmental > Aquatic > Deep subsurface > Groundwater... | reverse complement strand
TTATTTTTTGGTAAATCCGGACTAAAAACCGTCTTGGGATTGTTCTTTGTTTACTTGATTTTTGAAAAATATGCCGAATTTTTAAAAAATCAGTATTTGCTGATTCTATCTAGGAATTGGGGAAAAACGCCGAAAGGTTGAAAAAATGAGTGGAATATGGTATACTTCATTGCTTTTTTATTTTTGGGAAAAAGGGTGTTAACTTTAATTGTTTAAAACAGTTAAGCACAACGGGCAGTTAGGGGAGAGTTTTTCCCTATAAAAACCTATTAATAAAAGATACGGACATTGTTCGGCAAAAATAAAATCTGAGGAAAGAGCTTAAACCGGGAATATTCATAGGAGAGGCAGGGTGTAATATGCGTAAATTCAGAATTATGGTGTTCGTATTGCTGGAAATGTTTTTGTTTCAATCCAGCGTTTTTTCTTGTCAGCCTGTTTTTAATCCCGATAGTTCTGCGTACCGGGTATCATGTCTTTCCCCCCGTCTTATTCTAAGCCCGCAGCTGATTGTCCAGGGTATGGAGATGGTCAGCTCTCAAAAATTGCCGGATTTAACCCGCATAAACGAAAATATCCCGCAGGACAGGATACCGGAGGAACTGCCGACGGATAACGCCTTTAGTAAACTTACCGCGGCAATCCTTGCCCCCATAACTATTGTTGGTTCTCTGGGCAGGCGTATGCGCAATGTCATTAACTGGGTGAAAAAAAGCGGATTTACAAAAATTATGCAGCTGCCGACAACCGCGAATATGGCACGTTATGGAGAACCTAATCCCTATATATGTAAAAGCGCTTTTGCCCGCGATGTGTCTATTGTTGATATTAAAGATGTAGAGGAAATGAAACATGGAGAGGCGAAAGAATGGCTTAACGGTAATTTAGCAGAATATGATAAATTTTATGAGAGAGGTAAAGATAAAAGAAGGCCTTCTAAAGCGATCGCTGAATTTATTTATGAAGGGTTAAAAAAGGGGTATGAGGAGTTTTTGAAACTGGATAAACATAATGCGCGCAGAGAGGCATTTGAGGATTTTGTAAAAAAAGAAAATAAACGCATGGAATGGCTGAATATTTATGCTCAGTTTTCCGCTTTAATTGATTATTATCATGAAAAGTACGCCAAAGAAAAAGAGAAAATAATAGCAAAATTAAAAAATGAAGGCAAAGAAGACAAAGAGATAGAAAAGATATTAAAAGAAAAATATGCTTATTTGAATCATCCTGAGCAGCAGCCATACTGGGAAGAAGGGCATAAAGACCGGGAAGGAGAGGTAGTTGCGAAATTTAAAGAGAAACATCGTAAAGAGATAGAGTTTTATCATTACGAACAGTTTATCGCGCATGAAGCTTTGGCTAAGGATGTTGATTACGCGCATAGCCGTGGAGTTGCGCTTTTAGGCGATATGCCGATTTATGTTTCTCGGTTTAGCGCGGATACCTGGGCTTATGGGAATAAACTATTTATGGTGGATAAAAAGGGTAATCCGTTGAAAGAGTCCGGCGCTCCGGTGGATTATTTCTCGGATAAAGGGCAGAATTGGCAGACAATCCCTTATAATCTGGGAGAGTTTTTTAAGATGTGGATGCGCATGCGCTTAGAAAAGGAGCTTGAGTTTGTCGATGAACTGCGAATAGATCACGCGCGCTGGTTCCAGGACTTATGGTTAAATATACCGGGTAAGGAAGGGATTTACGGTGAATGGACAGACGGGTTATGGCTGGATTTCCTTAAGCAGCTTTCTGATCTTGCCCAGCGTAAGGGAAAACGTTTATTTGCCGAGGACTTGGGCGGAAAGATTAATAACGCGGTGCAGCTTTTGGAGATGGCCGGGATCCCGGGTATGCGGGTGGCGGTATTTGCTTATGATCAGGGAAATAGTGATGATAAAACAGCTAGTCAGAAAAGAGATAAATATCATACGGTTGATGTTGCCGAGGCGTTTAAAATGATGGGCACGCATGATACGCGTACCTGGAAAGGTATCTGGCAGTTAATGGATCATAAACTTGTTCAAACCGGTAAAGGGCCTTTGGATTATAAGTTAGAAGAGTTTGATCAGGGGCAGCGAATTGCGTTGATGCGGGATATCGCGGAAAAAATCGGACGCGAATTTGATTTTGAAAAGTTGAAAAAAGCGGAAAATTTTCCTTTTGAGGTTTTAGTCGGGCTTCTGGATATGCTGCTGGGGTCAAAAGCAGACACAGTGGTCATTCCTTACTGGGATATCTTTGGTTATGGAGAAGCGGATCGGCTTAATTTCCCGGGATTCCCGTGGGATTGGGGATTGCTTATTTGGGAGGCTACAGAAGATTTAAATTTGGGGAAAGAGGAGAGAATAGCGCTTGTAACGAAAACTATTTTCGACTTAATGAAAAAGCACAAACGTGATCCGAAGCAGTACGCACAAAAGGGTGAACCGCGTATTGTCGGGGTACTGCCGAATATAGAAAACCATGTGCCTCAGGTGCAGGAAACAGGCAAGAATTTTACCGTATTTGTCCAGATTGCCGGGGAAATGCCGCGAAGTGTTTACGCGCTTACCAATATGCCGGGGGAACAAGGCGACAATATTAAAGAGAGAAAGATAAAGATGGCATTTTTAGGGCAAATGCCCTCCGGAGCCCGTCTTTACGGCATAAAGATAAAAGCAACCGACCCCGGACCGTGGTGGCTTAACTTTGAGGTTAACGGCAGGCGGACTGGCAATATCGCGGGAAATACGTCCTTGTTTGTCAGCTCCGGTAATAAGTGGGAAAACAGATTCAGTATGCTGAGTGATAATAAAGATGTCGGGCTTACGGTTAACTATAATCAAAGCGGTAAGCCTTTTGAGATTTTTGTAAGTAATTATGAGGAATTTACGAGACGGGAAGATGATCGTACCGGTGAAAAAAACGTTCAAAGAACCCGCGGCGGTTATGTGCATTTTGCCATGGATAAAAATACCGGGCAAAGAGAAGGAATAACGCATTTAAACTTAAGGCAGAATGAATCCGGTAATTATGAGATAGTGATAAATTTAAAGGATGTTCTGGGTATTAAAGGCGCGGATAATGAGTTCTTTATGCTGGTTGACCGTGTAGACGGTAATGTGTATCTTCGCAGCGGTAAAGAGCTTCTCGAGGAAGGATTATTCTTTAAATTAGGGCCGGAACAAATTCATCGTTTTTATGTGCATCCTTTGATTAACTTAAGAAGAGATGACGGCATAATGTGGAAAATATCGACGATCAGGGAAGGGCTCAACGGCGACACGATAAGCTCGTTAAAGGATATTGACGAGTTATTAACCTATTTTAGGATAAAACTGGATTATCTTACTTACGGGAATATCCTGCATGCGGCGCATTTAAGAAATATTCAGCCGGCTTTGCCTGAAGGAGTGCTGCAGGAGCTGTTCAGCACGAGTGGGCTTACTATCGCGAAAATCAGCGAAAAGGTTTCGCAAATACAGATAACGGAAAACATTAACGCGGCGATTTAAAAAGGAGTTACGGACAGTGAGATTATTCGGCATCGGGAAATTTAAATTGTTTTCGCGTGTTATTTGCGCGGGATTAGCTTACACTCTTTTATTCTCTCCGGTTTTATCCGCCAATGATCTTGGAAAATCCGGCGTTATCGATTGTAAAACTGCCACGCTTTCTCCGGCCCTGCATCTAAATATGCCTTTACTGCAGGCGCTCATGCTTAAACAGCTTAGCCTGAAGCCGGAGCCTGCTGTCGAGATTTATCGCAAAGAGGCATATAAGGCAGATATCCGTATCTTTGCCCGGCCTGAAGGCTATCGTGTAGAGATAAAAGCCGACCATGAAAATCCGCTGACCCTGCATTGGGGAATAAATAGCTGGGAAAAACCGCCTGAGGCAATATTGCCGGATCGCAATCATTTCCGTAATTATTTTGATGATAAGACTAACTCAACCCGTACCGAAGTTTTGTCCGCGGCCGAAGCAGGCAATACTTTTGTTATTGATATTCCTAAAATGCTGATTGATTCCATAGAAACTCTTAAATTTGTTTTTTTTGATAATTATACGCCTATTCAGAATAATGCGTTTAAGAATTATGAGATCCCGATAAAAAATGCCTTGGATGTAAGTATAGATCAATGGAAAATGTCCAGTGGACCGGAATCTGAAGGGGATAGATCAAGGCTTGAACAGTTGCTTAAGCATAGGCTGACCCCGCCTATCGGCCCGGGTGATCATGACCTGGATACCAGTGTGCTTTATTCTAAGGTAAGCCCCAATGGTAATGTTATCTCTGAAGTTAAAAGGAAAGAAGGCGGGTTTGAGATCAGATTCTGGGCAGTCAGTGATGATAAACCGCGGTTATACTGGGGGATTAACGGCTGGCAATTGCCTTCATTGGCTAGGAATATTATGCCTAAAAATGGCATATGGGAAATTGAAGGAGATAAAAAAAATGTCTATGTGGATATGGAATTAGCCTCAGAAGAGGGGTTATATATGACGTCCATGTTTATCTCGGATGAGTTTTGGCCGCGTATAACACAAATAGATTTTAATATCCATTATCCGGATAACGGCCGACAAGATGATAACGGAGGAAATAATTATGATATCCAGCTTGGCGGGATGGGGATGATCTCTTCCTTGGTCAGAAGATTGAATAATATATATATCCCGGAGGCCCAGCATCAGGAGACCGCCCTGCTTTTAAAGAACGCTTTGAGCGCTTTTTCAAAGGAAATATCTTTTGAGGAATTATTGAAATTATTCAAAGAGATTAAAAGCGTTTCTTTTGAAGATAATGATGCTCTGGGATTTATCCTGATTGCTAAGCTGATCAACGAAGGCGCGGTTTGGGACGAGGCGCGGGAAAAAATGGTTGTGGACAAAGATAAGGTCTCAACTGCTGTGGCTGAGATCATTGAGCGTCTTGATCCGCTTTGCGTGAACAAGTGTCTCTGGCTGTTTGGTATGCTGGAAACATCATGGATCTCAAGGCTTGTGCATGGGTTGGATTATAAGCAGTTGTATGAAGGTCAGGAAGACAACAGTATAACGGATATGAATCAGTTTATTCAGAATAAAATAAACGCGTATAAAGATGATGATAAACCTCAGGTGTTGGAAGCAAAGGCAGTCAGTAAAGACCGTTTGTTCTTGAAAATGAATTTTAACGGCAATATTATTTCAACATTTATAGGCTATACGACTAAAGAAAACAAATATTATTATGAGGGTAAAAAAATCGTTTTAAGGGATACACTTGGTAATGAATTTTCAAGGATGAATTTGCGTTTAGGCGCTCATGTGGATAGAGAAAAAATAAAAGCGCTCATCGAAGAAGGCCATAAAAAGGGTATAAAATTTATGGTCAATTTTTTTGACTGGCATTCTCCCGAGGTGTTGGATAAAGATAATTATATGTACTATCATCATCGGTTTCTTAATGAGGGAGAAGATGATCTGACAGTATTATCTGGTTTGGGTAACTACGCGGCTATTTTATCTTTGCCTGAGGGCAGAAAAGTTTTAGTTGAGCACCGTCCCGGGAGTGCGGATCAGTTAAAACCGAATTTAACTCCGGATAGCGATAGCGGTGCTTACTGGAAGGAAAGATTTTTCGAGCATGTAAAATATTTTATCGATGAATTTAATGTGGATGCTTTTCGCGTTGATCTTCCCGGGGAACTGCAGGAAAACGATAGCCGGGAGGTATTCCAGTCAGCTTGTTTTGAAGCCGTGAAATACGCGGCGGAACAAAACAAGCAAATATTCTTTTGCCTTGAGACATATGAGCAGGGATTTTTTGGCGATGAATGCGCGTTGTTTAACAAATGGAATGAGCATGCCGCGATAACAAAATACAACTATGAACCTTTTCGCCCCTATCATGATATGGTAAATAAAAGCCTGCTTACAGGTGATAGCGGGAAATTAAAAACAGCCTATGAAAGGGTCGCGCGGCGTGTAGAAAAGCTTGTTTTGTTTTTAACTAATTTTGATGAAGAATTGCTTAAAGATATGATCCCGGATAAAAAAGTGCGTGAGAAACATGTCCTAATTTTGCATAATTTCGTGCGTGCCGGTTATGATGGTCTGATGTATTTAAGGGACTTCGATATAGGTGATGTGGCAAGTATGGCCGGCGGCAAGAGAACCCTTTGGGGGGGTGTGGGGCGTTATTTTACCCATAAACCGGCAACCAAAAAGCAGTTTCGTGACAGGATGGAGAAATCTACCGGTGAACTTGTGGATGATGCGGAGGCTTATCAGCTGCTAAAAAGCGCGCCAGTACACAGTTTTTCACGGGTGTTTTTTAGCGGCAACAAGATTGTTTTTTACCGGCCGGGCTATAGCCCGGAGGTCTTTGACCTGGATAAAATGGTTTCGCCTATGCCGCCTATTGAGCTTTTGGATATGGAGCATGATGTTAATTTATGGCTTGCGGAACATGTACGTGCTGTGCCTGATGTGGCAAAAAATTACGGGAAAGCTATTAAGGTCATAGATTCCGCGGTTGCTTCCGGCTCAGGAGATAATTCCCAATCATCGAACGCGCTTTATAATATGGTTTGTCAGCAGGGAAATGAAAATTTTGCCCGCTGGGACTGGACCAAACATAAAACCGCTGCATTGGTAATGCGTCATGACCAGGTGCTGACGGTTGATAACGGCCATCCGTTTGTCGTGACTGTGCGTAAAAAAGGCCAGGAGGAATTTGAACGCGTTGAGTCTTTGGAGGTAGAAGAGAATAAAAAATATATGTGTATGCTTTTCGGTTTAGAGCCGGGAAAATACGAGATAAATTTTCTCTGGACAAGGAAGCATGAAAATAATGGGTGGGAAGAAGGCGGCTGGTTTGATGTAGAGGTTTTGAGCGAAGAACAGGGTGAGAAATTAAAGTCCTATTCATTGTCCAATCTGCCGAAGCCTTCTTTTTTAGTGCCGGAGTTACGGACTGTGCCCAGAGCGCAGATTTCCTCGGTTAAATACCGCAGAAAAGACAGGAACTTTATTCTGCAACTACCGGTTTTTGCTTGCCGCCAGAAAAACGGCGAAGATAAAGGCGGCGGGAAATTTACGGATTTAGCCGATACATGTAAGATGTATAATAATGCTATGGGCGCGCATGAATTTCTTTTACTGCCTATCCATCCTACCCTTGATGATGAGTACAGCCCTTACGCCCCGGCAAGTAAACGCGCGTTAAATGAACGCTTTATTGACTGGGACTCGGTTATTGATGAATATTTTCCGCATTTAAGAGATCGAAAGCCTCCTTATCTTAAGGAAAAGGGGCATATTAATTACGACGAGTGGGAAAAACGCGATTCTATTCTTGCTTTTATGGTCATGGATGAATTGCAAAAGCTTGAGGGATCCAGTGAGTTATTACAGCATGTAAATGCTTTTGCCGAAAAAGCTGATTGGCTTCATGATTACGCGCGGTTTCGAACGCTTACGCAGATGTTCCAGAAACCGTGGTGGGAATGGTCCGCAGATGAAAAGCGGATACATCAGGCTGAGCAGGAAGATGTTTATAAAGAAACAGTGCGTTTTTATAAATTTGCCCAGTTTTTTGCCCGCAAACAATGGAACAAGGCAGAAGAGGAGATCCATACTTATGGCCTAAAATTAGTTGATGACAGACCCTATTTTAGCGCGGTTAACAGTGCGGAGGTCTGGTTAAGCTGGCGGGATAATAAGAATTATTTTCTAGATAGAAACCGGCATCCCGGGGTACAAGGAAAAAAACTGCAGATTTTTGATACTTTGAGTTTATATAATTACACAGTCTTAGCGGAACAGCCGAGGCCGTATGATTTTTTTCTAAGTGATATCGAGTACAAAGTCGAGGAGTTGAAGTTTGACGGCAATAGGTATGATGCTTTGCATTTGGCCTATGACTGGAACGCAGAATGGCTAAGAAGCGGTAATGAACCAGGAGATGTACTGGTTGATGCGATGACATCCTTGTATTCGGATAAAATTTTTATCGCTGAACAGCTGGGCGCTACTGGTAAGGTGATGCAGCATATCCGGGATAAAGAGATCACCACAATGGAGCATCTGGAATGGCTGTGGCCGAAAGACAATGTTCCTTTTAATATAATGCTTAGCCTTACTTCTCATGATGAAGCGCGTGTGAGTGAAAGATACGGCGGCAGGACGGAAGATGTCTATAGTAAATCTTTTAAGCAGGTGTTTGACTATGATGTCAGATATGTTAGTACTACCGTAGGCGATGATTTTCTGGATAATCATCGTATAAATAATCCATATATTAAAGAAAAGAAATATCGCCGCCGGGTTAATTGGCGTCTTCGTTTGCCGCATCCGCTTGATCCTGATTATAACCAGCGTGTAAAAGAGGATTTGACGCCTTATATCCGTTCCCTGTCCGCGGAATATCTGGGCGACTGGGACGCGATGTATTATGAGGGAATGGATAAGGGCAGAGAGGTTTTTATTAATGGCTTGTCTGATCAGACGCGAAGAGACATTGAGAACAAAATTAATTTTAAGCTGCTCTATAATTTTGGAGATAATGAACTTAAAAATATAGAAGAGGTCAAAATAAAGGCTTTGTTTAAGGAAATTTATAAAGAGCTTGCGACCGCGGAGAAAGGTGAAGACAGTTTGTCTCATCATGGCCATCATGGGGATTTCTTTTCCGTGAGCAAAAATATATTGGAAAAATTTTTAGGATTAACCCGGGATGGAAATCCAGAAGTCTGGGAATATATTGATTCTTTAGAAGAACAGATGCTCAAAGATAACCGCAGATATAAAAGAGATGCCGCGAATATTAGATTGCTGGGATTTATGAGCGGGATATTTGAAAAGATAGAAGAATCCGCGCGAAACAGTACACTGGATACCGCTCCTTTATTACACCGTTTAACCCCGGATGCCGAAACTAATTTAGCGGAATTGGCGGGGCAGTCGGTGTGACCCCTTTTTCATGCGGAATTCCTGATCAGTCAGTCGATATAAACTCTGAGGCTTATCAGGGTGATAAATTACTCATTACGATTTATCCGCTCGCTTTTTGTTTGCATTCCGCGATATAACTACTTATAATAGTAAACATGTCAAATCCTTCTCAGAAAAAATTAATTCCATATCCGATTCTAGTGATTTTGCTTACTGCCGGCGTGCTGGGCATGCGGATGGTTTTTGACTTACCGCCAATCAGTGCGCATGAAAAAGCGCTGCTCAAGGATTTTATTATTATTTTGCTGTTTATTCTGGTTACTTATTTTATTCTGAAAAAACCTTTAGCTGATATTCGGGATAAGTTTTTGGAAAAAGCCGGTAGTAAGGCGTTTGACCCAGAGGAAATTAAGGCTTTAGTGCCTGAAAATTTTAATCTGGAGATTGTCCAGGATAAAGGTTTTGCTTTTGCCTATCCCAAAACCTGGTTTATTACTGCGGCCAGTGATCCGGCTTTGTATAAAGAAGTCAGGGAGCAAATGGTTGATCCGGGGATTCTCGGTGCCCGGAATTTTAATATCTCAATACATGATATCCGGGTTGTGTCGAATATGGATAAGGTGTTTCAGTCAATTATTGCCGAAGTTTTAAAAGCTTTGAAAACTGGCAAGCTGGAGTTTAAACAAAAATTCAAGAATCCGCGGACTCAGGGCATGGTTTATAAAGTAGCGTATAAAAATATGCAGGGATTGGATTTGGCTTGTTATCAGGTAGTGATGACGACTTCTCGCAGGAAAAAAATGCTGATTTTTACCTTTACTTCCCAGATCAATGACTTTGCTCAGTCCAGGCTTTTATTTGATCAGATTACTGCTTTGACCCGGATTTTTGATTAATTTTAAATATTCGGGAACTTTTACTCAGGAGCTTTGTCTAATATGAAGTAAGGACGGAGTGACTTGAAGCCGCTAAAAAAAGCTAATAATAAGGATACCGAAAATGTCTGCTAGGCCGCAGTTATTTCGGCATTAATTCGCACAGGCTGACTTGATGTCGTAAAAAAACTCCATAAGTCAGGTGTTCATTTAAGGGGAGGTTAAGATGAAAAGATTAAGCTTTATTTTTTTAGTGTGTTTATTCCTGCCGAATATTGCTTTGGCCGGAGAATATACCAGCACTGAGCAGGATCAGAAACAGATCGCGGTCACAATCTACAATAATAATCTTGGCTTGGTAAAAGATCTGCGCCAGATTAAAATTAATTCTGGTGAGCATTATCTGAAGTTTATGGATGTGGCCAGTCAGATCCAGCCGGTTACAGTGAACATTAAATCTTTGACCTCTCCGGATAAACTCTCAGTCCTGGAACAGAATTATGAATATGATCTTTTGAATCCTCAGAAACTTTTGGATAAGTTTGTCGGCAAGCAGGTAAAGCTGATTGATAAGAATTATTATACCGGCAAAGAAGAGATTATGACTGCCGAGCTGTTGAGTAATAATGGTTCTCCGATTTATAAGATCAATAATGAAATTCAGATTAATCCTCCGGGCCGGGTAATTTTGCCGGAAATCCCGGAAAATTTAATTGCCAAGCCAACTTTGATCTGGATGCTGAAAAATTCTAATCCCAAAGCCCAGGACATCGAGGCCTCATATTTAACCAATGGAATCAACTGGAAATCCGATTATATCGCGGTGATCAATGCCGATAATTCAATCGCGGATTTAAGCGGCTGGGTAACGATTAATAATCAAAGCGGCGCTGCTTATAAAAACGCGCTGATAAAACTTGTGGCCGGAGATGTAAACCGGGTACAGGAAAACAAAGGTTATAAGGGGCGAGCTGCGACCGAAAGGCTGATGGAAAAAGATGCCGCGGGAGACTTTCAGGAAGAATCTTTTTTTGAATATCATTTATATACTTTGCAGCGGCCGTCAACAATTAAAAATCAGCAGACCAAGCAGATTGAATTGTTAAAAGCCGTGGATATTCCGCTCAAAGAAAAGCTGGTTTATTATGGCGCGAATTATTATTACCGTAGCCAGAATACCGGACAGGTGCTGTCCAATGAGAAAATCGGCGTGTTTTTAGAAATTGAAAACAAGGAAAAAAATAATCTGGGTATGCCTTTGCCCGCGGGAATTATCCGCGCTTATAAAAAAGATAAGCAAGGCAGTCTCCAGTTTATTGGTGAAGATAAAATTGATCATACGCCAAAGGATGAAAAGATCATAATTAAAATGGGCGATGCTTTTGATGTGGTTGGCGAAAGAAAGCAGCTGGATTATAAAATTTTATCCAGGAATTCCAATCAGCGGTTTGATACTGAACAGCAATGGCAGATAAAACTGCGCAATCATAAAGACAAAGAAGTGGAAATAGAAGTTATTGAGCCGATTCCCGGAGACTGGCAGATTATTGATTCTTCAGAGAAATATATTAAGACAGAAGCCAGTACGATAAAATTTGTCGTAAAATTAAAAAAAGATGAAGAAAAAATAATTGATTACAGGGTAAAAATTAGATATTGGTAATAATTAGATATTGGTAATAATAAAGCAGTTATTAGTGACGAATTATGAGTTAATAGTGGTTAGCTGATATGAGATTTAAATAATCGAATAATTTTATAAATCTTGGTGGCGCTGCTTGCCTGATCCCGGTTATCAATTATTTTGTAGGTTTTCGATAATTGTATATTATTGCGGGTAATTTTTGCCACATATAAAATTTCCCTAAGCCAAGTAAAATAAAATCTTTTGGTTATATATCCTATTAGTTCTCAACTCATAACTATTAATTCGTAATTCATAACTTAGTGCTATACACTATATTGTGTTTTATTTAAAAATTTACCAAATATGTTGCATATATTGGGGAAATCTGTTATAATTTTAAAATGCAAGGGATTGCCCCTGCTGAAGATAATATAAGGATATAAAATGTATTTTAAAAAGCTCGAACTCTATGGATTCAAATCTTTTGTTGATAAAACCGCTCTTATTTTCGAACCAGGCGTAACCGCGATTGTTGGACCCAATGGAACGGGAAAAAGTAATATTTCCGACGCGATTAAATGGGTTTTAGGTGAGCAAAGCGCGAAATCAATGCGCGGCGCGAAAATGGAAGATGTTATTTTTAATGGAACAGAGACCCGTCCTCCGGTAAATATGTCAGAAGTTTCTCTGACCTTATCTAATGAAGAAAGAGTTCTTCCGATTGATTATGATGAAGTAACGATTACCCGCAGATTATATCGTTCCGGAGAAAGTGAATATCTTTTAAATAAAACTCCGGTTAGATTAAAGGATATAAGTGAATTATTAATGGGTACTGGTATTGGTACTGAATCATATTCCTTGCTTGAACAAGGAAGAATTGACGCGATTATCAGCTCCAAGCCGGAAGAACGCAGAATTGTTTTTGAAGAAGCCAGCGGCATCACGCGTTATAAAAAACAAAAAAATGAAGCCATGCGCAAACTGCAGGCTACTGAAGAAAATCTTTTGCGGGTCAATGATATTGTTGTCGAGGTTAACCGCCAGCTGAATTCGATTGCCCGTCAGGTAAGCAAAGCGCGCAGGTTTCAGGAAAATTTTGATGAACTTAAAACTCTGGATACTCAATATATCTATTTTCAATATCAGCAGCTTAAACAAAAAAATGATCAGCTGAATCAGGAAGAAACCGGTTTTCATCAGGAACAGACTGAATTAGAAAATGATCTGGGTGTTTTGTCGCAAGAGTTTGATGTTTTAAAAACAACCCTTTCGGAAGTTGAGCATAATTACAGTCATTTAAATAATCAGTTTGTGCGTACAGTTTCCCAGATCGAGCAGAATATTCATTCCGCCGGCGTAAATAAAGAACGCGTTCAGGAATTTACGCAAAGAGTCCAGGATTATACTCGCGATATTGAAAACGCTCAGAAAAAAATCAAGGAACTTCAAGAGCAGATCGATCAGCTCCAGGCGCGGATATCCGCTTTTTCAGACGAGAAAAATGAAAAAGAGTATAATCTTAATTCGCGTCAGACCGCGATTATTGAAATTGAAAATCAAATTAAAACCATTCAGAAATCCGCTGAGGAAAACCGGAGCACGGCAGTTAGATTGCTCAGTGAACACTCCCAGATTAAAAATGAACTGGCTAAACTATCGGCGAATATCAGCAATGCCAATGCCCGCTTATTAAGACTTAATCAGGAAAAAGAAAAAACCAGCGAAGAATATGCCAGGATCAACACGGAATTAAGCAGTAAAATTCTGGAAGTGGAAAATCTCAGAGGCAAAGTTAATAAAGAAGAAAGCGATGCCCAGAATCTTAAACTTAATTATGAACAGCTGAATGCCCGGATCAAAGCATTGGAAATAAGTATTCAGGATAGTCGGCAGGCTTTGGTCGGCTGTAAATCCCAGCTGGAAATGCTGGAAAAATTAAACAAAGAATATGAATGGTTTTCCAGCGCGGTAAAATCTTTTATGCTCCAGAAAGAACATTATCCCGAGACTTTTAGCGGAGTGCATGATGTTCTGGTAAATCTGATGGAAGTAAAACCCGGTTATGAAGTCTGTGTGGAAACCGCATTATCGGAATATCTCCAGGCGGTAGTGGTTGACAATCGGTCTGTGGCTTTAAGGCTGAGAAGTTTTCTTAGCGAGCATAATATCGGCAGAATCCGCTTTATTACTTTGGATTCAATTCCTCAGAGTAGTGTTCAGCAATCCCAGATTGAAAATGCCAAGAGCTTTTTAGAGGTAATCAGCTGCCAAGAGCAGTATACAAAAGTTTTAGCTTATTTACTTAAGCATAGTTTTATTTTAGAACAGAATATTTTTGATGATCAGCCGCGAAGCGAAGATCAATCAGCTCCAGAGCTAGTGATTGAACAGCCGGCGCTGGGTGATGAATTTGTCTTTTCCTTTAGCAGTGAAGCCGCTAATCAAATAAAAATCGTGGGTGATTTTAATCAATGGAATTCTTCTCTAGACAGTGATCTTGAACGCAAAGAAAATAATCTTTGGCAAAAAGTTTTAAATCTTGCGCCGGGAAAATATATTTATAAATTAGTGGTTGATGGCCAATGGACAATTGATCCGAATAATCCGAACAAAGAAGTCGATAGTAATGGTTATGAAAATTCAGTGATTATTGTTCCGGAAAAAGCTGAAAACAGAGTGCTTGTTTCGGAAGTTAAACAGCCTGAGGCTGAGTTTGTTTTAACCCAGACGCTGGTAGGTTTAGACGGCGAAGTGCATTCACCTGTGGGCTTGATCAGCCGGCCGCTTTCTGATCAGGCTACTGGCTTGTTCTCGCAAAAAGCGAAAATGCGTCAGCTCAAAGAACAGAGCCTTGAGCTTGAGCAGGATGTGATTAAGTATAAGCATGAAATCGATAACAAAGCTGAGCAGCTGAAGTATATTGAAGCAGAGTTCACGCAGTTAAGTCACGCGCTGCATGAAGAAAAAATCAGTCTGGCTAATCGCGATTCAGAAAGATCAAGTATTGAAAACAATCGAAAAAAACTCGTGGATGAACTGGCTTTAGTTGATCTGGAAATTGAAGAAACGCTGCTTGATGTTCAGGATTTGGAAACTAAAGAAACCGCGAAAAAACAAAGACTGGAAATTGTTGATCAGGAAATAGTGGTCAGTGAACAGACAATTGCCGCTAATCAGGAATTGGTCGCGGTTAAAAATAAAGAACGTGAACAGCTTTTAGTAGTTATCGCGGAAATGAAAACAGAATTTTCTCTGCTTAATGATCAGGAAGCGGCTTTAAATGAAAGCTTTGCTTTGCTGAATAGTAATTTAAAAGAATTAAACCAGAATTCAGAAGAGTTTATCCGCTATAAAGAGGATAGTATCAAACGGATTGATACGCTGACTATTCAGGTAACTGAGCTGGATAAATTAACAGTGATTCTGGAAGCGGAAAAAGAAGAAATCGGCGGCTCTTTGGAAGAATTCAAAGAAAAGCGCGGTCAATTATTAACCCGCTTTGAAGAGATTCAAAATAAAATCAAAGAAAAAGAAAACCATTTAAATTTTACCCGCAACCGGATCCGCGATATTGATGTTAAAAAAGTTGAGTTAAATTTTAAGACCGAGTCCTTGATTACTTCTATGCGGCAGGTTTATAAACTGGAACTGAATACGCTTGAGCTTGAACTTCCGGAAAATATCGACTGGGCTATGCAAAAAGAGCAGATTGATGCTTTGAAAGGCAAAATCGATCGAATCGGCGCGGTAAATCTGGCCGCGGTCGAAGAAGAACAGGAATTAAGAGAAAGAGCGGATTTTTTAAAGAGTCAGTGTGAAGATCTGCTGGCGGCAAAACAGACTTTGATGCAGGCAATTCACAAAATCAACCGCACCACGAAAGCGCTTTTTCTGGAAACTTTTGAAAAATCAAAGATCGCTTTTCGTGAATATTTTAAACTTTTATTTAGCGGCGGTGACGCGCAGCTGCAGCTGACTGAAGGTAAAGATGTTTTGGATTGCGGTGTGGAGATCGTTGTCCGCCCTCCAGGAAAAAGACTGCAAAGCATTACTTTGCTTTCCGGTGGGGAAAAAACTTTAACCGCGATTGCTTTATTGTTCGCGATTTTTAAGATCAAGCCAACACCTTTCTGCGTGCTCGATGAAATGGACGCGCCTTTGGATGAATCAAATATTGATCGGTTTACCCGGGTATTACAGGAATTCTTAAAAAGCTCGCAATTCATTATCATTACCCACAATAAAAAGACAATTGCCATGGCTGATGTGATGTATGGCGTGACAATGGAACAGCCGGGTATTTCCCGATTGGTTAGTGTGAAATTCAGTGAGTTTAAAGATGAGAATAAGACGAAAGAAGAGCTTATTCCTGAAGAAATTTTAAATTAATTGAGTTCAAACATTATTTTAAATATCCGCTGATTAGATAAAATCCTTACTAAACATGCATACCCGATTGCGTCCGGTTTCTTTGGCCACATACAGTGCTTTATCAGCATAGGCAATTAGATCATCTTTGTTCGAAGCATCCTGGGGGAAACTAGCCACGCCAACACTAATCGTTATTCGTTTTGAAGGTTGACCTTCTTTATAATGGCAAGGATGCGCTGCGGTTAATTTGCGGATTCTTTCCGCGGAGGAATAGGCTTTTTCTTTAAAAGTTTCCGGGAGAATTACGGCGAATTCTTCACCGCCGTAGCGGGCAACCAGATCAACTTCCCGGCAGGATTCCTCAATGATTTCTGAAATCTCCTTTAATAATTTATCTCCGGCTACGTGTCCCAAACTATCATTGAATTTCTTGAAATGATCAATATCAATCATCAGCAGACTAAGATGGCGGTTAAAGCGATTGGCTCTTTTTACTTCTTCAGCCAGTTGATGCTGGAAATAGCCATAGTTCCACAGTCCGGTCAAGCGGTCGGTATTAGATAATACCAGAGTCTTTTCAAATTCCTGGGAATTGCCGATTGCAAGGCCCGCATTATTGGCAAACATTGTTAGTTTCCAGAGATCGTCTTTTGTAATCTCGCGTTTGGAAAAAAAATTATCAACCAGCATAACCCCCAGCACTCGGTCTTTGGCCATCAGCGGTATACTCAGGCAATAATCCATATTAAACAAAGAGATGATCGGGTCTTTTTTGGCAATCTGTTTTTTCGCCTCAGCATCGACTATTTCAAATGGTTTTTTCTCAAGTACGGTTTGCGCTAGGATTCCAGAACTTTCATTTATCGGCAGCTTTATGTTTTTAACATTATTATTAAAGTGCGAATCCTGCTTGCGGCCGAATTGTTTGTAATCACTAACCAGTTCATCCAGTGTTTTATGGGTTTTTTCCATAAACTCCCAGATGCTTTTCGCGTCAGCTTCTGAATCCGGACCAATGCCCATACGTCCTTCTAAAAGATTATCCTTTTCATTTACTAGAAAAACCATGGCCCGATTAAATCCCAGACCTTCTCCGGAGGTAACACTAGTCAGGATAATGTAGAGAATCTCATCCAGCCGGAGCGTGGAACTCATGGCCATACTGATTTCGTAGAGCATTAACAGCTCGGCGTGATGCCGATCTTGTAGGTTTTTTTGAGTTTCTGATTTTTGCATAGTCCTCATTGTATAATTAGTGTCTTTAGTTTGTCAATATCTTAGTGAAAACAAAACAAAAACAAAACAAAAATCTTTAGAAACTGTTTTTAGTTAAGATAAAAGAATTATTCAAATTTAGTTAAAATATGTGTAAAATGTATCTAGCTTAATCCGCGCTAATTGCTTTTGCGCGAATAGCATAGTCAAGCAAAGCTGGTTTTGCGAATATGTTGTTTGCAGTCTGAATCAGCGCTGATAAAAAATATTCTTAAAATTAAGTATGGGGGATTTAGTGATTAAAATTCGATATGATTTGGTTGTAGTACTGTTTGGGTTTTTCTTGTTTCAGTCTTTATGTTTAGTCTGTTTGGGTTTTTCCGCCAGTGAAACGGAGTTTCAGTCTTCGATAAAAGAGTATGAGCAGAAATATGCTTATGATCCTTATGATCAGAATATAAAAAAACAACTAAGTGTTTTATATCATAATTATGCTATGGAGCTTTCAGATCAGGGATTATGGGATCAAGCGATTGAGCATGAAAAACGGGCAGTTGAAATTGCCCCGGATATTGAACAAATAAAAAAGGCTTTGGCTTATTTATATAATTGCCGCGGCCTTGAGCTTAAAGACGCTAAAAAATATGATCCGGCGATCAGAGATCTAAAAGCCGCGCTTGAGTATAATCCGGAAGAAGCGGTGCTTAAAAAAAACATTGCCTCGATTTATCTGGCCTGGGCTTTTGATTTTTTTGAAGATAATGAATATTCTAATGCCGAGCGGATGTTGGTGCATGTTGAGTATTATGATTCGGAAAATCCCTATTTATATGTGATCAAGGGTGATATTGCTTATGTCCGGGATAATTATTATTCCACCCGGGATAATTGGCAGAAAGCGCTTAAATTAAACCCCAGTTTATATCAGCTGCGGATGAAATTGGAAAAACTGGAAAAAGAGCAGGATGTGGAAAGAAATTTCAGTGTCCGGGAAATTGAAAACTTTAAATTAAAATTTGAAGGCATTGACACTGAGGGCTTGGCTGATAAAGCCGCGGAAATATTAAGAAACGCTTATAAACAGGTGGGCAAGGATTTTGATCTTTATCCCCGGGCTACTGTGCCGGTTATTATTTATCCGCCGGTTAAACTGAAAAAGCTCGATTATTTTCCCGACTGGGCAGCGGGAACCTATGATGGAAAAATCAGATTTGGCGAAGATCTGGGCAAAGATTCTTTGCTGATGCAGGCGGTTTTATATCATGAATACACGCATGTGATTGTCCGGATCATCGGGGCAGACAATGTGCCTTTATGGCTAAATGAAGGCTTAGCGGAATTTGAGGCCAGGCAGTTTAAAACTCCGGCAATTAAAAAATCAAGAAAAGAGCTTATTGAGCGGGCAATTGAAAAACAAACGCTTTTTTCTTTGGATAAATTAGGCTCCATGGATTTGAGTAAATTATCCTATCTTTCCCCCAACCGGATTGAACTGGTTTATGCTCAGTCAGAATCTTTCGTTCAATATATTATTGGCCGAGCTTCTTTATATGATATGAAAAAACTTTTAGAACAGCTGGCTAAAGGCACGAATATCTATAAGGCAGTCAAAGATATATTATTTGTGGACTTAGATGTTTTGGAAAGAGATTGGCTCAATGAATGCAAAGCCAAAACCAAGTAGCGTCAACCAGGTTTAACAGGTATTGTTTATGAAATCTTTGGGCATTTATGTGCACATTCCGTTTTGCGTTAAAAAATGCGATTATTGTAATTTTAATTCTCAGGTGCCGGCTGATTCGCAGCAAATAAAACAATATATTAATGCTTTGCTTTTGGATATTCAGCTGTCCAGTGTACTGGGGCAAAACCAGGAGGTAGGCAGTGTTTATCTTGGCGGAGGAACACCTTCTTTTATTGCCGCAAAATATATTTCGCTAATAATTACGCGGATTCGGCAATGTTTTAAGCTAACAGTTAATCCTGAGCTGGCGATTGAGGTTAATCCCAGTAGTTTATCTGAGCAAAAACTTTTGGTTTATCAGCAAGCCGGGATCAACCGAGTAAGTGTGGGTGCGCAGTCATTTAAAAATAAGTATTTAAAATTACTCGGCAGGCCGCATAATCCGCGGCAGGCTTTGATTGCGCTAAAAATGTTTAAAGCTCATGGCTTTGCAAATATCAGTGTTGATTTGATTTATGGATTGCCTGGTCAGAGTTTGGCTGATTGGCAGGATGATTTACAAGCCGCGGTGGACTCTGGAGTCAGTCATATTTCTTTGTATGATCTGGTTATTGAAAAAAACACGCCATTTTACAATATCAGGAATAAGTTAAAGCTCGCGGACAATGATCTTCAGGGTGTAATGTACAAAAAAGCCGATAATTTTTTAATTAAAAACAAGTTTAAACATTATGAGATTTCCAGTTTCGCGAAAAAGGGCAGGGAGTCAAAGCATAACTTAATTTATTGGAATAATTTAGAATATATTGGGCTGGGTGCTGGCGCTTATTCCTATGTTAAAGGAGAGAGATTTAGTAAGTCTCGTGATCTCAAACAATATCAGCAGCAGGCAAAAAAAGCAAAGTTTAAGCATTACAGCTCAGAAGTCCTAAGTTCGAGAAAATCGCTGGAAGAAACTTTGATCTTAAGATTAAGGCTTTTAGGCGGTTTTAGTTTAGAAAATATGGAAAAAGCTTTGGAGCAAAAAATTCCTCAAGATATAATCCAGGTTTTAAATCAATTTGTCAATCAAGGGTTTATTTTGCTGCGGAATAATCGCTATAAACTCAGTAAAAAGGGTTTGCTACATTATGATACCATTGCCAGTGAGTTTTTATCATGATAGCGGACAGGGAGATTCACAAGGCACCAGGACACAAAGTCACAAGTCGATAGCTGATAGTCGATCCGCTGGGCCTGCACGATGCAGGCTCAGGCTTAGTGAAAAGATGTGTTTTTGCCTGTCGAACAGCTCTTGCGCTTTCGCAAGTCAGACTTAAATAATAATGATTCACAAAAAACAGCTAATCGCTGCTTTTTGTGCTAAATTCCCCGCTATAGAACAGCGGGACAAGCGAGCAGGTTGACTTGACCTCGTAAAAAACACTCCGTAAGTCAGGCACTCATTTAAAGTCCTTGAAATTTTATTTTGTTCATGGTATAAATAGACAACTTAATATATTGCGGGGATGGTGGAATGGCAGACACGCTAGCTTGAGGGGCTAGTGGGAGCAATCTCGTGAGGGTTCAAATCCCTCTCTCCGCACCAAAAAAAACTCGAGAAATCGGGTTTTTTCTTGTTTTTAGCGGTTTTTCTCTTAATAATTGCTTTTTAAAAAAATCCTGTCCAGGCTTGTAATTTAAAAAAACCTATGGTATACTTACTTTCCGCTGAAGATTTGGCGTAATTATTAACTAAACAATCATTTTGAAATTTAAGGGAATGCGAAGTTGAAACGCTCTTATTATATAAGACGTTTACGAAGACCCCTACTTCCCCCGTTCTTCGCATTCCTTTTTTTATTGCATATCTTAAAAACGCTGCAAACATTGAAATTATAGCGAAGATATGATATAATTCTAATAACAAAGTAAGATAATTATAAAAAACTGGGTTTTTTTGTTTTCAGAGATTAAATGATTTTAAAAAGCAATTTAAAACTTTTGTTTTAATTGGGATACGAAGACCACAATCGCCTTATCCCCTAAGGTGGTTATTGGCCCCTACTTCCCCCTGTCTTCGTATCCCTATTTTTTTTAAAAAATCTGCTCTTAAAGCAGATGGCGGATTATTTAAAAGGCAAACATGTAACCTATATTGTAATTTAGATACTGATGATACTAAATGATTGAAAGAGAAGAAAAAGCCGCTCCTGAGCAAGAAATCGCAGAAGAAAAATCAGATCCCTGATAAACTTTAAATACTTCTAATATATCTCTTTATTTATCAATGGGTTACAATGTTAAGTAATTCCCGAAAATGTTGGCAGAATTCAAGAATATATGGTATACTATAATACTTTTTTATTATCCGAGAAATGATGCTTAAAATACTCTGAATTATAGCGTAGCAATACGTTTAGAAAATTACAATCTTTACCTGTTGGAGTGATCTTAAAAAAAACCAAAGATGACGAACAGGTAAAGTTATGCTTATTAGCTAAAGGAACTTTAAAATATAAAATGAAATATCAAAAATCAAAATTCAGTCTAATCTTTAGAATAATATCCTTAATGCTGATCCAGGCATTTCTCGTGATGGATATTGCCTGGTCAGCTGTCGGTTCGCTGGACATTTCTCATCAGCCAACTGAATCAGCGACTCTTGCGCCTAAGCTTAATTTAAACACTGAAGACATATTAAACTCATATATTTATAGAGTTAATCTCATTGATAATATTAATGCTGTTTCCCCACAGTTAAAAGATACAGGCACGAGCAGCAATCCAAGCATTAACCCGTCAGAGTCTGGAAGTTTTTTAAGCACTGTTGGGAAAGCTATTGTGGAAACTGGTATTATTGTCGCCATTGTATTAACTTTTAGTGGTTTATGGTCAGCTCCTGCAGATGCTAAGAGAACCGTGGATTTAAGCGATATTGTGGTTAGCGCTAATAAAGCAGATCTGAATAAATATATTGAGATTATTAATTCACAAAATGTTCAATATGTCGTGGAAGAAAAACAAGATCAGATGCTACTAATTAGAATCAAAGGGTTGTTTTCTTTGAACGCGGAAAAATTATCTAATTCGCTTAATCTTCAGGCTCGAGCGCGGGATATTTCAAATGCTTTTATCGTGATATCCAGTGACGCGAATTGGGAGCAATCTCAGACCTATGGCTTTATGAATTCCTATGCTAATCAGGTAGCAGGTATTTCCGAAGAACTGAGATTTGAGAGGATTGATCAATCAAAGCTTATGCCGCTTTATGAGGGAGTTACCAGAGTTGAAAGTAATTTTAGGCAGTGGAAACTGGATGCTAATGGCAAAATTGTAATATTAAAGTCCTATACCAATGCTCAAGGAGTTACGCAGGTAATTGAATCTCAGGCAGTAGAGGAGCTGGCAAGATTAATCGTATCGCATAAGGGGGGAATCTCTGGCTATGCTGAAATTATCAATGAGTTAGAAAGAATGATTTCTAGTGATCGGGAAAAGCTGAGCAAGGCGATTAAGCAAGGTAAGCAAGTTATTGAGGAAACTGAAGAATTAAAACAGTTTAATGTTTACAATGATTTTGTCGCGTATAAGAACGCGAGTTCAGCTAAAGAGAAAAAACAGATAATTCAAAAGATTCACAAAAAGATAAACAGCAATCCTAAACTAATTACAGTGAATTTGTATTACGCGCTGGCTGTTTGGGAATATTTGCAAAAAACCCAAAATCTCCAAGCTGGAGTTAATTCTCAAATTGCCGAATCTATGGGTAAGATTGGACAGGAAATGAGTATTCAATCCGAATCAGGAGGCTATAAGCCAGCGGATTTTGAAAAAGCTGGTTTGCAGTTTGAGCGTGATTATTTTCGGGCAAAGCTGATTAATAAAATGCTGGATAAAAAGAAAATTGACGCGCTTTTGCAAAGCAAGGAAGGTAAAACATTAGAAAAAGTCATGGAGTATTTATCTCAGCAGATGATGCGAAAAATAGGCAATCAAAAGCTGGGTTATACTTATCTTACGCTAAATTGGGATAGATATCGGCGCTTGGAACTAAGAAAAACCGGGAAAAATAAATATGAGTTTATTGAAAGGCCTTTAAGTTATTTTCAAGATTATCCGCATGGCTTTTCAGTTGAGCTTGCGACTGTGGCTTCATATAATGCCGGTTCTGGCAGTATTGATACTGCTTTGCTGAATTTTGGCAATGCTGTAGACGAGCGCCATGTACCAGTTTGGATAAAGAATATGGTCGGAGCTAATCCGAACAATGTAAGAGAACCAATAGATTATTTAGGTACTTATTTGGCCGATCGGTCGATCCATAATGGTGATTTGACTCAAGGTAATGAAAATATTAAGAATGAACTTATTTTAGAGCGATATAAGCGAATATATAAAGTAAAAGGCGGTTTTTTACAAAAACGAGATTTAACTGTAGTAGACGGGGTAAAACAATATAAGTATTATAACCGAACTGATGGTTTTAATTATAAGCTGGCTGCTTTGTTTGCTCAGGTTGCGGGGATTGATTATGTTAATAAGTTTTTAGGCAGCTATGGATTGGGTGAAAAATGGGAAGCTAAAATTCTTAGTTCTTCCCAGACATTTGAAATTTTAGCTTCTGTTTTGGCTGATAATACCTCATCGCGGTTTAAAGCCGCTAAAGCTTTAAAGCGGCAATTAAACAGCCCCCAGCAGTTGGCTGCTTTGGCCGCGGCTGAACAAGAGTTAAAGTCTAGAGAGCAAGCTCGGCTTGCCAGAATTGAGTTGGCTAAGCAAATGGCTGAGAAAGAACAGTGGCGCAATACCGTAGATAAAATAAAAAACTGGGCAATGGGTTTTGCTATAGTCACTGCGGTTATCTTTGTTGTTGGCGCGATCGCGGGTTATATGAAACGCCGCGTTGATCAGGGCAAGCAGGCAGTGCCCGCGCCTGTATATAGAATCCCTTTGCGGGCATTGGGTTGGACATTCCAGGCTTTATTAATCAGCGGAAAAATTATTATTAACGTGTTTAAATTATTTATTGGTTTTTTGGGCAAAGAAAAATCACAAGTATCTAAAAGAAGAAGCAGTGTTCTGGATGATCAAAAAGCTGTTAGCGCGAACCGGAGAATTAAAAATCAGCGAGGAAACAACTTTTTCTCCATAACTTTTTTTATTGGAATAAGCCTTGCTCAATTTATCGATCCAAGTAATATTTTCGCTGGTTCAGTATCAGATCAGCTGGCCATTATAAATACCGGAAGTAGTTATTTTGATACAGTGATCAGGCTATTAATCGTGGGATTTAGTTTAACAATATCAAAAATGGCAATACAAAGGATCCATGATAGTACGAACAGCATAAAAAACAGAGAATTAATTGATCGTGCCCAGGGAGCAGACGTCAATACTCAAGCTGTAGTAGCTGAAGCTAAAGACAGAGAAACAAGTTTAAAAGATAAATTTAAAATCGGACAGCTGGATTCAGTTGTTTTTGTTGATGTTGATTTAATGCGGTTGACCAATCAGTATGTTGCTAAAAATAATGTAAATGCTCTGCTTGAAATTCTGGAACAGGAATTGCAAAATGCGATCAATGATCTGGGCGCGGAAAATGCTGTTAGTCTGCGCCGTGGCGGAGACGAATTTGTTCTGGCAATTAATTCCGGAAAAAACAAACAAAAGGCTGTGGATATCGCGGCAGGGATTAAGGCTAAAGTCCAGAATACAAAATTTTCCGTTGCCTCCATTGGCACAGATAATTTATCAGCTGAAAAAATCGCGGGAATTGAAAATTTTGGCTGCAGAATAGATAAGCTGGGTAAACATAATATCATAATCATTGCCCAGGAAGTAAACGGAAAGACTGGCAAGGCGCGGGTACAGGAATTTCTTGATATGGTTAATCTGATGATTCCGGACGCGAGTTTAAGTATTGCCAGTTCCTGGTTGAATCGGCCGGCTGTGGGCAATGAAGTACGTTTTACTCTGTCAATTGGTTTGGCCAATAGCACTGAGATCGCGGTTGCCGAAGGCAATAGTATTTATGAGAAAATTCGCAATCTGGCTGCGCAAAGAAAAGATAAATCAAAAGATATTTTTAAAAAACTTGGGGATGGTCATATTGAAAGTCAGTCTGATTTTGAGCACTCTGGAGCATCCGGGGAAAGTATCCTGCTGACTGATTCAAGCCGCGCTGATTTTAATCAGTTTGAAAATATCCAAAACTCCGCTAATCAGTTAGAGTCAAATCAGATTACTGATGGTCTTAATTTGGAAGCTTATCCTGATTTACGCTACTTTTCCACGGAAACCGCCGCGCGGACACAGCTTAATCTGCTGCTTAAAAATAAAAAACTTAATGGCGCGATTGCTTTTTCTTTGCAAGGCTTGGATTATTATGATAAAGTTGGCAAGATTGATAAATATCAAAAAGAATACTATGATGCTCCCGGCGCGGTTAAAGATAATCGAGTGGATATTCGGGATTTTAAAGTAGTTAATGAAGCGCATGGTTATGTTGCCGGAGATGAAATCCTGGCGCGTCTTAGGACCGGAGCAATGCGCTTTGCGAAAATCTTTGAAAACTTTGATGTGATTTTAGCTCGCGGTCCTCCGGCAGGGCCCAATGGATTTTTAGTGCCGAAAACAGAGCAGGCCAGGCAAATGGAGCCAGCGGAAGTTGAGGCATTGTTTGCGCAGTATATGCAGCAGGTGAAGAGTTACTTTAATCAGTCTGGTGAATCAGTAGTCAAAGTTGGGCATTTAAGAGTTCTTTGGGATCGGATAAAATCAGCTGATCAAAATATTGGAGAAGTTATGGAGCGAATAAGTCAGGCACGGGCTGTGCATGAATATACCTCTAATCCGGAAAAAGAATCAGACCGGGTTTTTCAGTATGGCGATAATATTCAAGAAACCTGGATGATCTTAGAAGAGAAACATGCGAACCAAGCTGTAGAGCAGTTAGCTAATCTTCAAGCCGCCTGGCAGCAGAATAAGCAGCAGCTTGATGCTCTGGTACAAGAAGCGGAAAATTTCAATTCATCAAAGATGATTGCTCCGCTGGGTTCAGTTCTTCTAGACCGGGATATTGCCCTAAAGTCAGGACAATCAATATAATATTGCTCATTCAGTGTCCTGAAACAATCTATCTTATAAATACTTTCTTATTGAGGGGATAACATTTTTGTTTATTTTGAGTTATTAAAAAATAAGCGGAAAAATCGGGCGATAAATTTATTAGGCTTAAGTTTTTAATTGGTGAAAAATTATGAACAGCTTTAAAAAAATTATAATTCTTATTTTAATTCAGGTATTTTTGATTGTGAATTCTGCTTGGGCAGGTGGTTTTGAATTATCGGCTAATCCGCAGACTGCTACATTAAGTCCTCAGATTGCCATAGATATAAACTCGTTTCAGGCCTCATATAATGAGTATTCGCGAATCAGACAGTTAGGTGCTGATATTGTTCTGCCTGCCGGGTGTATCAGGGATTCAGATATTCTTGAGCACGGGGTAATAATCAGTGATAAAACAACTAATTTTAAGATTGGTAACAGCAGCTTTAGAATTCCTCCTTATCTGGCAGGGCGGGTAGCTCGTTTGCATGTTACCGCGATAAATCAGAATAATTTTGAGTTTCAGAAAATGGGGATTGGCGTTGGCCAAAGAAAAAAAACAATAGCTGTTGTTTTGGTTGATCTTAATGATCAGAATAATCAATTGCTTGTTTTGGCTCAGGAAGACAGGGCTTGGCTGAAAGCTTTAAATAAAACAGAACCGGAAGAAACGATCGCTCTGGGAAATAACGCGCGATTTGATTCAATGGCCAGACAGGATTCATTTCTCGAACGCTCAAGATTAGGGAATAATTTTATTGAACAGGTTTTAGGAATTGATCAGACCAAGCAGAATAAAGTCCGGGAATGGGTAAACGCTTTAACCATATTGGCCGGGGAAAATCCCAAGTTAAAAACTGACTTACCGGTTAATCTGGCATTTTTCTCTCAGAATTATATGCTCAACTTTTCTTTAAACCTGAAAAAACACTCACATATAGCGGTTTTAAAAGATCGGGAGCAAAGAGGCCGGTTTATTGCCATTGTCGATAAGCTTAATCCGGATAATTATGTGGTATTTGAGCGCAGAGGCGATAAAGTTTTTGTTTTAGGCGAGAATGAACAGGAACTTATTCCAAAACTTGAAAAGCATGAAAAAGCCCAGGTAATCTATTTTACAGATTTTGATCAGGGCGCGCGGTTTTGCCGCAATGTAACTCGCGATCTGATTAAGCTGAATTTCTCTAAAAATTCTAATAGTCTAACTCTTGGTAAAAATGTTCAGCTTCATGTCGGCGCGCACAATCCGGGTATTACGGTTTTAAAAGCAAATCAGGTTACCCAGCCAACTCCTACCGGATATCAGGTAAAACAAAGAGCGCTTGAATTCAGTGAACAGTCTTTGGCAACATATCCTTTATATGTTCTTCCTGCTGATTTTGACCAGGATATTTCTGTAACAGAGGCAGCTATTGATTTTGATAGCGCTGATTACATCTTTTTTAGTCCTCAAGAATTAGCTGAATGGCCGCGATATATAAGTTATGGCAGCGCGGAAAATTCAGTTTATTATCAGCATCTCCCAGGGGCTTATGAACACGAAGAGCAGCTTTATACGGTTTATCGAGCGATTAATAAACAGGATATTCTCGGAGCCTTGTTGTTTAATAATGACGCTAGTTTTACGATCAGCGGAATTAACTGGAAAGATGGCAAACCAGTTGTTTTCCGCAATGTTAAAAATATTGCGCTTAATAATATTGTTAGCCAGCTTAGTCAAAGTGAATTTATTAAAATCGCTCCTGAATTAAATGAGTATTTTAATGTTTCTGGCCTGGATGCGGGAACCAATCCTCTGCGCTCAACTTATAAATTTAAAGCCGGGTTTTTCGAGCAGGCGGAAAATATAAAAATGGATAGGGAAATTGATTATGCTGATGTGCAAAAAGAACAGGATGAAATTATTGAAAAAAACAAATTTGAAATAGAAACAAGAACCAGTCGTGTCCCGCTGAGTTTAAATAAACCGTCTAGTGTGGAAAATAGCAAGGAATTTCTGCCTGAAGTTAAGCTGGAGAAGTTAAGTCAGGATCAGGCTTTTATTATGGCCGAGATGCTGGATACTGTTTTAACAGGTAAAAAAATTAGTTTATTGAATAATGCCATGGATCTTGATCCAGACTATGCTTATTCTGTTGATGTAAACGATAAAATAAAAATAGTGTTTATCAGCCAGGATCCAGATGCTGTTTCTAATGTTTTTGAAGTATTGAAGCCAGATACTTATTATGTAGCAATTATTTATGAGAAACAGCTTATTGGCTATGGCTATATTGATTTTGGAATTATGCCTAAAGATGAAGATATCCTTGTTACTTTTCGTTTGTTTGAAGAATACCGACACCAAGGGGAAAAGCTTAGCGCGCGGATTTTTAAAACAATGCTTTCCGGAGCAAGGGAAATCTTTGGTGATAAAGTGACAGGTTTTGCCCTGGCAAATAATCAAATTAATAATCAATGGGGGCTTGAATCCGCGGCAGTGGTATTTTACTTAAAAATGGGGTTTAAGCTTGAAGATGAGCGGTTGCAGAATTTATGGAAAAATAAATACGAGCCTCAGATTCAGCAGGGGCTTACACTGGATGGAGCAGTAATTAGTGAACTTTCTCAAGGAAATATATATCTTAATTTAAATTCTCCTAATGCTTCATATAATGTTGTTTTTTCTGGTGCCCCCCTTTATCCGGAAAAAGAGATTGTTCAGTTTTTTATTGAGCAGGCCATTTAGTTTAATGATAAACTGGGTACCGCGATTTTAGATCTGGAACTTGTGGTTAAACACTACCAGTCGATTTAAAAGCAAAATATAATAATTAGAATTAGAGTTTTAAGGAATGAGAATGGTTAATCTGAATAATAGAATTCTAAAAATATTTTTAAAATCCATTGCATTGCTGCTTATCCAGGCATTTTTGCTTTTAGATCTTGCTTTTTGCCCTGAGGCAAATGAATTGTTTTCTAAAACTCAGGCTGGACAAATCACCTGCCTGAGTCCGCGATTATCCATGGATATCAGTTCATTCCAGAGAGCGTATAATTTATCTCAGGCCGCGCTAGCTGAGTCTTTGTCCTTTGATCAGTTAGATACTGCCCCTGACGGCTGGAAAAAAAATCAGAAACAAGAAGATATAAACATAAATAAATTTCAATCTAAAAATAAAGCCGGCTTAAAATTAATCGCGGGTATTTGCGCGTTGATTTTTACAAAACTATGCCTATTCCTATCCATATCAGAATCGGCAAATAGGATTAGTTCTTTTGATCATGCTTTTATAAATACATTTATTTTCGGGGCAGCGCTTATTGCGTCAATAAGTATTTTCCGCTATTTTACGGGAATAAGAGACTTTGCCCAAGAACAAAAAACTTTGGAATTTAATCCCCAAATAAGAGAATTCCTAAAAGACGCGCTAACAAAAAACCGGACAGCAGCTAGCTGGGTTTTTGCTTCAATAATTATCGGAGGAAATCCTCTGAGCGGGGCAACAGAGGCTGTTAATGGAACAAAAATAAACAATAAGCCTCTTGTCAGCCGAAAAGGAAACGTTCTTGAACCCAAGGATCTTGATAATCAGAGAAAAGAACAAGTATATGTGCCCAGGATAAATCCGATTAAACCCAATGAATCGCGATTAAGAAATACAGACACAGTAACAATAAGTGAACAAGCAAGGCAGTTATACAGCCTTCTTCTTATAAATCAATCGATTTGATTTACAGCTAATATTAAGAGTGCACAAGTTAGGTTTTAATCATGAAAGCGAAAATACTTTTTAAATTTATAGCGGTTTGCTTAATTCAAACAATAGTTTTAGCTGATGTTTGTTTAGCTCAGACAGTGTTTGTGAATTCCCCAGAGTTTAAGACAGAATATCTGGCTGCTAAGCTCGCGATAAATATTAGTTTATTTGAACAGGCTTTTGATGAAAGTTATGCTTCCGCTTTATCTGCTGATGAGCCTAAAAATTTTGATAATGTTATATTTAGCATAACTAAAGAAAATATTAAGGCAATACAAGCATCAGATACTTTTGACCTAAAATTAGGTGTATTAGAGCATATGCATAATGATCTGCTGATGAACCCGCAATTAAAGCTGACCAAAAAGCAATTTAAAGTTCTAATAGATATTGTCTGGGCAATGGATGACAGGGAAAAGGATAAACAAAGGGTATTAATTGTTCTTTCCCTGGCTATTGTAAGGAATCATGATCTTTTACCGCTAGCTGTTGAGGAATTAGCAAAATCAAACAGCATGGATAAGTTCTCGGATTTTATTACGATTATCTTAGGCGCTATAAAATTGGATAATTCAATAAAGTTTTCCTTAATTGATTTTCGGCTTTTAATCAAATCCCTGAGGTTAGCCAAAGGCGCTGTATTAAAATCAGTTGCCGCGGATTGTATTAATTATACCATAAGAAAAGACGGGTCTTTGGCTCAGGAACTTATTTTTGAATTGGCTAATGTGCCGGATGATCTTTCAATAAGCGCTTTAACCCTCGCGTTGCTTGACGCTTTGTCTCAGAATCAAGAGATTCTGATTACTCAGCAAATGCTGAATAAACTGCTTGAT
>Ga0180007_10001567_pt1 | contig 30373 bp, 30 predicted proteins | sample MM_PC_MetaG_FD_121122 | JGI IMG/M metagenome (GOLD analysis project Ga0180007, IMG submission 121122) | Groundwater microbial communities from the Aspo Hard Rock Laboratory (HRL) deep subsurface site, Sweden - MM_PC_MetaG | ecosystem: Environmental > Aquatic > Deep subsurface > Groundwater... | reverse complement strand
GGATATTATTGATAAGGCAGTTCAGGATGCCCTTATCATATTAAGTCGAAAGACGCAATTGTTTAATACTAAATCTGATAACAAATGAGAAAATTTTTAATTGCTATTTTTACATTATTTTTCTTGGTGGGATTTAGCCAGGAAAATTATAAACAGGGGAATTTTAAAAGTTCAACTGTAAGAATGAACAAGGCTCAAATTGGCAATGACTGGAAACTCCAGAAAAACAATGCTGATGGTTCATTACAGATTACAAATAGAGGTACGTCTGTTTGGACAATGTCTTCTGTTGGATATGTTACTACAGATGATACATCATTTGTAAAGACTACTGGAGCTGATAATATCTATGATGTGAAGACATTCTATTCTGCTCCAATGACTGCTGCCGGGACAAACGGAAACAACATCCGGCTTGGAACAAGTGCCTTGAATGCAGTTACATCTGGTTACGGCAACGTGGCTATCTCTCCAAGTGCGTTGAAAGCGAATACTACTGGTTATTCTAATATAGCAATAGGTGATAGTGCGTTGAGGCAACATACTCTTGGCTATGGAAATATTGGAATTGGAAGCAGGGCACTTGCCGGGGCAATAACTACTGGTGCATATAATGTAGCTGTTGGGCATCAGGCTGGATTGAGTGTTCAGGGAGTCGGATCAAATAATGTTCTTGTTGGCCCATTTTCAGGAGATGCAATTACAACGGGAGATGGTAATGTATTTATGGGATATAATTCAGGGACTGGAACAACCGTAGCTAATAACAATGTTGGAATAGGTAAAGACGTATTAAAATACAATGTTACAGGTGCATCAAATGTGGCAATAGGTAATGGAGCAGGTACATATGAAACAAGCTCTAATAAGCTCATTATTCATAATACTAATGGCGGCGCAGACACCGCTATCATCTACGGTGATATGAGCGCTGTAGCTGGAACAAGAGTTCTTCAGGTAAACGCCCCCCTTCAGGTTATGAGGGGAGATACTGCCGGAGCAGGGTCAACAGCCATGATTGGGTGTATAATTTATAACGTAGCTGATGGTGTGTTTTATGGGCTAATCGCCGGTGCGCCTCCGACTTGGACGGCCTTACATTAAGTGTGAATGTAGGGGAAAATTGAATAATTAAATTTTAAAATTATGAAAAAGATACTTTTTTTAACCGGATTCCTGTTTTTCTCGGTCTTTTTATCAGCGCAGGAGAAATTTGCAAAGATGATTCCCGTTTTTGCGGTGCAAGATGTTACGACGAGATTCGGAAGGCCAATGCCTGATTCCATATATATTTATAATATAGGAACGGGAAGGCTTTACTTTCTTTTGGAAACGGCGACGGCGGTCGAGACATTAAAAAATGTTCTCGCTTGTGATACCTGTTATAAGAGTGCAATAGATTCTATGACTACACTATACGTAGACACTCTTCTGGTTGGGTTTATATCGGTAGATTCAGCGGTATTTGTTAAACTTTTCGCTGATAGTGCGGCATTCAACAAGGTTCATGTCAATGATAGCGCCCTATTTGATGCTGCGGCAGAACTTTATTGGGATAAGGATGAATATATTGGTCGAAAAGATGCTAATGGATTAGTTACAAGCGGATCATGGACTACGACAGATACTGGCTTTGTAGCAGTAGTAAGCGCTACCGGAAATATTCTCGGTCTTGGAACGCTTAATCATTTATCGGGGGCGGGAGGCGGCGCAGCTACCGGGGTATTGACCCTTAGCTCAAATGGAACGCCTCAGCTTGTCCTCAATGATCTGGACGCTGCCGATGCCCAAGAACCTATGTGGTATATGCAATCTGCGAACAACGCCTCAAAGGGTATCTTTTATTTTGGATATGGTGATCGTTCTTCAGGAACGGTAATGACCGGATATACCGATGTGATGCTGGTGGATGCAAGTTCATTCACGTTAGGCTCTACAATAGGAACCGGGACGCAGACACTTTATTCTGGTAAAATTGTAGGGAATGACAGTGCAAGGGTAGAGGGATCGTCATTATTCAAAAGACCAATAAATATAAGGCAAACAAATACTGATCCTCAAATCATACTACGAGATGTAACAAATGATATTACGGCAAATATATATGCCGATTCAGTTGCTAATTTATTTATTGGTTTAAGTAGTGGAGTTGCATTAACAAGTGGAATAAGTAATACGGGGGTTGGTGCATACACGTTGGAACATCTAACAACGGGAAGTTATAATTATGCTATTGGGACTGGAGCACTTGAGAGTAATACAACTGGATCGAACAATGTAGCCATTGGTAATAGTGCGTTAGTCTATAATGTCGATGGGAGTAGTAATGTAGCTATTGGGAAAGCATCTTTGCAATCAAATACTTCTGGTTCAGAGAATGTTTCAATAGGAAGAGCATCGCAGTGGTACAACGAAACTGGGACAAATAATGTTTCAATTGGTAATCATAGCGGCGAGTTTAATGTGACTGGATTGAGTAATGTAACTATTGGAGATAGTGCTGGACATGATAATACATTGTCCAATAAACTTTATATTGAAAATTCATCAGCCGATTCAATTAGTGCTTTAATTTATGGTGATTTTTTAAAGAACTGGCTTCGGTTAAATGCTGATGTCGTTATTAAGAATAGATTATTTTTAATTGATATTCCGACAGCAGCAACAGAGGATACCATTATAGGGAAGAACATTAATGGAAGTCTTTATGCAATACCAGTAGCAACAGGTGTGCTTGACTTAGATACGGCAGTGGTCTTATTCAAATATGACACAATACCGAGTGTTGCTTCTGCGAAAATTGGGACTCGATTTGACGTTGATACCTTAACCGGTTCAATATATGATTCTCTAAATATTCACTGGGATACGCTTGTTTCACACAATACCCGGATACTCGCTTTAAAAGATACGGCTGCCATCCATCTGGATTCATTACAATCTCACAACACACGCATTAACACGAACCTTGACAGTATATCTGCTCATAACACAAGGATAAATAATAACGTAGATTCTTTGGCGGTTCATTTGGACAGTCTCCAAAGTCATAACACAAGGATTAACTTAAATGTAGATTCAATAGCGGCGCATAACACAAGGATACTTGCACTAAAAGACTCTATTGCTGTTCACTTAGATACGTTACAAAGCCACAATGATAGGATCAACCTTAACCTCGACTCCATCACAGCTCACAATACACGTATCAATGCCATCATTGACAGCCTGGGTGTTCATTTTGATACAGCCGTCGCAATACGGAGTGATTTGAATGATCTTACAAATGCAGTGGGGGATACAGCAAATATTGCCTTTTTAGATCAGGAAAATACCTTTACGAAAGATCAAACAATAAGCGCCGACTTAGAAACACAGGGGCTTACAGTGACAGATTCCACTTCCGCCTGGGGGCCAACCTCTGAATACAGTACAAAATATATGTTTTATCAAAGAAATATTGTGTTATATGACGATGTGTTACTGACGTTTTTCGAGGCAGTTCATGGATGGGGATTTATTTCGGGAAATGATGGGGATGCATTTGCAGCATTTAGATTTAAAATTGACGGGACCGTTACATTGCTTCCTGGTCTTAGTACAGCAGATGTAGATAATGCAGATACAGACACAAAATTATGTATCTATGATCTCGGAACGCAAATCGGTATAAAGAACCGTCTTGGAACAAACGAAGGGTTTTTAATCAGTATTCATTATGCAAGTACTACCTTCCCATAAGAAAATAAGAATAAACCATGCTGATCAAGGAATTATACCTTTACGTACTTAACACCTCGAACAAAGATAACCGGGGGAATGCCTGTACGCCCGTGATGTTCAACAACTGGATCTCTTTCGTCGTTATTGATAAGTTCCAGAGTTATTTTAAACAGGCACAGGCAATATCACAGCAAGATAATGTTGATCTCTCTAATGTTATCATGTCCTTGACGGATCTTCACAGGTTCATATCTACGAGGTCTATTAACGCCGCAAAGTCTTATATTTATGAGGAGGCAATATTGGTTGGAGATACTGCTGCCCCGGCTCCTGTTCTTGTTTTAACAGTAGGGATTGCGAATTACCCAAGCGATTTTCATTATGCTCTATCGCTTAACTCAAACGGACGCCCGGTCGAGATAAAGTCCCCACTGCTTCTTAAAAAGTACAGAGGGGGGATGATAGTTGAATCCCCTGATGATTCACCAGTAGCTTTTATTGAGGATGGTAAGATTGAGTACCTGCCAAACGATTTAACGAGGCTCGTACTTACCTATCTCAGAACACCGGTGAAGCCCTTTTATGATTTCTGCATGAGTTCCGCAGATATAGAGATCTATATGGAGATCGGGACTTACGTGAAGTATGACAGCACGAACACGAGATACAACTTGTATAGTTCTAACGGGGGCGTGCTCTATAATGATGTGTCGCATAGCTTTTTTGAAGGACTGACGCCGAATCCAGTGGTTAAATACTACTCAAAAACCACGGAACTGGACTGGGACGAAACAAAACACAAAGAAATAGCGAATGCGATCCTTGAGAAGATGGGCGTTAACCTAAGAAGCCCGGAGGTAACTCAATGGGCGGCAGCGAAACAGCAATAAAGTATGAACAAACAGGAAATTATCGAGTTAGTCGTAACGAGGTTCCCGCAGGTGCATGAGCGTGTCGCCGAGGCATGGATCACGCTCGCCTTTAACCAGATACTGTACGAGGATTTCAGGAAGGATCCATCGAACTTTGACTTTTATTCAAAGACGTATAAGAACGTCGCTATTCTGAAAGACCCGGATACGGATATTTACTACTCCACCCTGCCGCAGCAGGTAGTTCAATTACCGGATAATGCGGAGGGAGTGAGAAGGATCAACGCGATGAAAGGTCTTATGCCTGAGTTCATTCCCTTGCAGAGAGATAGCTGGGATGTTTTCGCGGGACTCGACGCTGGGAAGATAGATCACTCAATAGGGTTCTCTCCCACAAATGAAAGGATAGAATACGAAAGGAATCCTGGAATTTCAAAGGTAAGGATGGATCTCGTGATCCCATTCGATAAATACGACGACGATGATTTTATTAACATTCCGAGCGGGAGCGACCTGAGAATAATCGCTATCGTGGAGCAACTGATCAACGGGACGCCGCCGGAAAGTAAACTAAATAATTGATGGATACGCCAGCGGTAATCCCCGTAACTGAGGTTGTGAAGAGTTATCTTAACTCAAAAGGAACTTATACGAAGATAAATTCCCGCCGTTACCTTCAGATGTTACTGGAAGGCTTCGGGGATCTGAATATTTTCACCTCCGGCTCTTTTAAGACTTATTACCCTACTATTGATTCCACGAATAGGATCAGCGTCCCATTGGAATATATTGACTACGTGCGGATAGGGTTCCCTATGCTAGGGGAGATATGGACGCTGACGAAGAACGATAATCTAATCCTTCCCAATGCGATGGATTGCGGCGCCGAAGTCGGGGATTCTGAAAATATGACACCGATAGATTTCGCTAATCTCAACTGGGCGGATTACGGCGCTACCGGCGGGGCGAACTTTCTTTATTACAGGTGGGATAAGGAGAATAGAAAACTTGTATTTCAAGGTGACGGCGTAGGCAGGCAGGTTATTGTTGAATATCTCTCTACCGGTGTAAGTCTTAGTGGAGATACGATGGTTCCGAGAGAGATGCTCAGTCTTTTAAAGACTTACCTCCGTTGGCAGGAACTTTCTTACGATGACAGAACGCCAATGAATAAAGAGGAGATAGCGAGAAGGAATTTTTATGATGCGAAGAATCAATATAATAATTTCAAAAATAGTTTCACCGTGAATGAATTTTTAGATGCTTTATATTCTACTTACAGACAAACACCGAAGAGATAATGGCCCAGTCAACTCAAACGCTTATTCCACAGAGAATGAATCAGGACGTCGACGAGAGAGCCCTGAAACAAGATGAGTGCCGCCGTAAGTTAAACCTGCGAACGGGACTTACCGATGGGAGTAACGCTATGGGGAGTGAGAACTTCAAGGGCATGCAGGATATAACGAACCCTTACTATGAGGTGGGTGACGTCATTATCGGATCCTTTGAGGATATCAGCAATGACTCTATCATTTACTTCGTTTACAACCCGGATATTACAAAGAATAAGATATTCCGCTACTTCCCCTTCGAGGAGGTGGTTGGCGCGGCCTCACCATTACTGCCGGCAGGTGTTGGCCAGGGTGGAAGTTACAGTCCAAAGATTGAACTTGTCCTGAAACACAGCTATCTGAATTTCAAACTTGATCATAAGATAACGGATATTGACGTCATCGGCGGTATCCTTTACTGGACGGATGGCTATTTCAATAGTTATCTCAACAACGATTACAATCCTCCCCGGAAGTTAAACATCGCAAAAGCGGTTAAGTTCACTCAAAAATACCGGGGGGATGACCGCTGGAATTTCCAGACGATAGCGGAAGCCAGTGGGTATTTTACTAATCCAGAGTACGTGGGAATGACCGTATTCATAAGCAATGAAGAGTACAGACACACCGTTGGCGCTAAAGTAGTATCCTGGTGCCCGGATGGGGACTTTATCGGTTGCAGGTATAAGAAAGCGACCGGGTACGGTGTTGTGATAAACAGGTCTTTCTCTGGCGGAACGTATAAGGTTTTAACCGACAGGCCGTGGCAGGAAATTAATGATAATGTAGCCATGGACAAGCCCGGCCATATGCTTACCTACGCGACGGATTGTTACTTCGGGATCGACTGGCAGGTACTAGACGCTATCAAGTGGCCACCGTCCCTGGCGCCGAGCGCTTCCTATATTGATGATGCCTCAATAAAAGTTAATAAGCTGAGGAATAACCTCTTCCAATTTTGCTATCGCTGGGTTTATGACGATCACGAGAAGAGCGTTTTCTCGCCTATCAGCGTTATTCCGCTTCCGAGCGTACCCGAACTTCTGAATGGCGCTTACGATGAGACTACGGTAAAGGATAACGTGATCAACGTCTGGACAGATACCGGCCCGATGGAGGTAGTCTCAATAGAACTTGCAGTAAGAAAGGGAAATACCGGGAACCGGATTCTTATAAACAGGAAGCATAAGTACGATCAGGACGGAGATTGTATTCTCAATAGTGATATCTATGCTGTTTATGAGTTTTACAATAATGAAGTAGGGGAGCCGCTGGATCAGGATGACGCTTCAAGGCCTTTCGATTTCGTGCCGCAGATAGCCGGCAGGCAGGAGCTCATTGAAAAGAACAGGCTTCTCTACGGGGATTACGTGGAGGGATATGATAATATTGATATAGATGCAAGTCTTTCTATTATAAAAGAAGAGTTTGATACAGGAATGATCATAAACACCGTTACATATGGTCCTTATTATCCCCCAACGTATGGCGGTCAGTATTTTTGGAGCGAATGGCTAATGAACCATTTTTATACAGATAGTGAGTTTGACACATATTCTTGTTCTATCATTGACATCAGGGCGTTGTATGATCGCGGCGGGATTGCTGTTATAAGAGTTGGTTGTCAGCCATATACATATAAAAATATTCACAATACGGTTTCTTATCCGACTGAATATCTTGGAAGAGGAATAGGGGGGATTGCTGTCGTTGATACGAGTAGTAATACGTTTGAAAAATTCAGAACTTCAATAATTGTTCAATTAAGATATTCTGGGTTAAGAAGCAGCGTGATTGCATTCTCTCCAGATGATCAAAGTGGTTACTCAATGTGGGGTGGGTACATAAGGATAGAACCAAATGGCGGAATATGGCTTCCTTCCCCCTATATGGCTACTCGTGCAAATATTATATACGTTGTCGCACAATCTTTTGATCTTGAGGCTGGCCTTGGGCAGGAACCATCGTATGCTCAATATCATATGTACACAAGAAAAACGAACACAGGAGATGATTTTTATAAGGCATTAACATTTATGTCTGGAAGTGCTCATAGATTTGGCCTTGTCTATTTTGACAGAGCAGGGCGTTCTGGTGCTGTGCAAGTGAACGATGACACATCTATTTATATTCCTTTTCAGTCGGAAAATACACCCGGAGAATTAAGAAGACATGAAATAAGATGGCAGATTAATCATTTACCGCCAGCGTGGAGCACGCAATATGCGTGGGTGTATGCCCCGAATGGCTCTTTTTCTTATGCTATTTATGCGAGCGTAAGAGGGTTTGCCGCTGGAAGAAAAGCCGGGACAATTTCTTTGGACATAAACACAGATATAGGAGATACGCTTGATATAATTGAATCTTTTAATATATTGCCGTATGAGTGGCAGCGAGGAGATCGAGTAAGATTTTGTTTATTAAGAATAGCCGACAATAAATACAGAACAGTAAATGGTTATTATGATTATGAAATACTTGGTTCATATATTCCTGCGGAAGATGAGCAATATTATATAAAAAACAGAATAGGGGATCTTATCCTTGATGAGAATGGGAATAAAATACTGGATGTATCTCTTTCAAGAATACTCATTAAAGATATAAATTACGCCTTTCTTGGATTTACTGACCAAAATGTTATTGTTCAGATATATAGGCCAATAAGAGAAAGCGATGAGGTTGTTTATAGTATTTTTAGCCCTATTTATGAGATAAGAAATCCGCATACAATCGAAAGAAGGCACGGTGTTGTTATAGGAGATGTCAGTTGGGATAGGGTCCAGACTAATTCCTTGTCCTGCAGGGGAACTTTTGATAGAGGGGATGGTTATATTTACAAGCGGTTTGCTATTGAGATTTATTCCGTTGAAAGTGATCAGTTTTCTGATTTTTATGATAGTAATGTAATTTCCATAGGACGCCCGAATGTCGAAAACCGCGACATGCGCCGCCAGCATTTCATATCATATCAGCGTTATTCTGAGGTATTTATAGAGAACACTTTAACTAATGGTTTAAGTACGTTCCAAGCGAAAAATTATGATACCTTGCCGGAAAAATATGATTCTATTTATGGCTTTGCAGAGAGCGGGGACGTTCTCAGGGTTCTTCAGAAGAATAAATGCACCTCTATCTATATCGGGAAGTCTGGGCTGAAGCAGGCTCAACTCGAAGGCGGTGATCTGGTGACAATATCCGATAGCGTGATCGGGACGAAGATGTTTCGCCCGGAGGGGTTCGGGACGGTATTCCCTGAAAGTATTTCCCAGAGCGTAAACTCAACCTATTTCTTTGATATTTACAATGAGTGTTGGTGTCGCTGGTCGAATAACGGGATTCAGCAGATCACGAGAAAAGAAAGCAGAACCGGCTGGGATTACGGCATGGGCATTTACTTTCGGAATAAGTGCAAATCCTTGCTGACTTCCGGGATAGAGAATGTAAGGGTCTACTCAATATTCGAGCGGGAATTTGAGAATCTGATCGTGACCTTCATAGATAAAGCTAACCCTGAAAATAATGAGACTATCCTCTTCCACGAACCTACTAATTCATGGACAACTTTCGCCAGCTTCACGCCTGAGAACTACGGGCAGGTAGGTTTAGTTATAACCTCGTCTAAGGACGGGAAACTCTACCTGCATAATGTAAACAGTTACAGAAACTACTTTTACGGTGTGAATTATCCTTCAGAGATACACTTGGTCTCAAACGAGAATCCGGGAAATATCAAGGTCTATGACAGCTTAGAGATAATGACGAACTCAAAAGAGTGGGAAGCGCCGGATGCGGGAGATATCTACGTTAATGAAGGCGTTGTTACTATGCTCTCAAGGATCAAGAAGCAGAAATTTACGCGCAGGGAAGGCAAGCAGGTATCAGCATTTGGGAAGGATATGAGCTCATCCGGGGCGATAAGGACATCGGATATTATAAATGGCAGACCACTGAGAGGGCACGCTATAAATATGAAATTAAGAAATACGGATACGAAAGAAGTTACTATATTTGGATTAAATATTCACAGCACAATATCGGAGTGAAATGGAAGCTTTATTAGCGTTGATACCTATAGCGATTGATCTCATAAGCGGGATCTTCGCAAAGAGTGAGTCGGATGAACTCGCGGCGGAAATCGCAAAGAAGAAAGTCACGGAACCGCCCGCAATGGCACAGGCCGAGGCCGAGGCGAAGCGATTATCTGCCATGGGTATGCCCGGTTATGAAACATACAAGGAAGAGATCGGGGAGATGATGCCGAGGACGATAACTCAATTTAAAGAAGTAGCTCAGGGCGGAGCATCCGTGATTGATTTGGCGGCTAAGACGCTTCGGGAAACGAATAAAGCATACCGTGATCTGGCTACGCAGGAAGCGGCGGCGAAAATATCCAATATCAGGGGATATGAAGGATTTTTAGAACGCAAGGCTGGCATGCAGATGGGAATTCAAGAGCAGAATATTGGAATTGATATTGCCGCTTTGATGCAGGAGGCACAGGGGACTAAGGATTTATTACAAAGCTTCCAGGAAGCTGGAGCAACGGGGGTAAGCACATTCGGGATGATAAAGAAATTAGGATATGAGAAAGAGTATATGGATTATCTGAAAGGATATTACGGCCCGACAGATGAAAAGCTAGCCGCACCACAATTCGGGGATGAAGATTGGTTTAAAAAGTGGATGAAGTCAGGAGGGAGAGAACTTGGATATGAAGAACTTTTTGGATAAAGGTATAAAAACTAAAAAATAAATGCAACCTATCTCATTTTTACCGGAAGAGAAGATAACAGCGGCCATTCAGGGTCTCGGAGAGAGCCTCTCGCAGATAAATCAGGCCAGGATAAAGAGGCAGGAGAAGGATATTGAGAATATTCAACAGCTTCTCGACGTGTCCTTTCAGGGCGTAATGGCCGCTAATCAAGAAGAGGTGATGAAGGACTGGGACGGTCTCGCTGATCTATCCGCTAAGTATGCTATACAAGCACAGAATGAGAACAGGCCGATAGCCTTTAAGCAGCAGAGTGAACTCAATAGGATGAAGAATGATATTTTATTGAAAGTAAACTACAGTAAGAATTTAAGAGAGAGGTATCTTCAGGCAGGCGTCGAGGCGGCGAAGCTAAAAGCACAGGGTAAATTAACACCCGAAAGTGAGCAAGCATTGATTAATTTTGTAAAGCCAGGAACATATAAATCCATAAATGATATGCCAGATCCCCTTTTGCTGATCGAATCCCAATACTCAGGCAAGGAAGTGCTTGATATTGAGCGCAAGATCATTGATGATGTTATGAAATACCCGGAAGTAACAAGAAAAAAACTTCCTTCTGGCGAGTATCGTGAGATAAAAACAGTGAGCCCTAATAAGGTTGGGCAGTTAGCGGAGATGTACTGGGACGCAGATCCGAAAATACAAAAATACTATTCAAAGATAGGGAAGCAAGGTTGGATTGATGCCATGAAGGCAGCACAGGGCACGAGATTTGAAGAAAAGGATTATCCTGGTCGTGCAGAGAGAGTGACAAAGGAGAAAGAGCTTATTCCTATTGAAATAGGTGTAGACGAGTGGGGATGGGATACGTCAAGTATAAACATCCCATGGATGGGACCATTAACATTTGACGATCCGCAAGAGCCGGGGGTCAGTATAACTTCCGTCGTCACTGGTAAAATTGGAAATATTTCAATACGAGACGGCAAGGCTTATCAGACCGTTTCAGGTTTCTATACTCATCCGACCGTTCCGGGCATAAAGCAATCAATAACACAAGAGATTCCGCTAGGTAGTTCCGCTATTGCTAAGATAAAAGAGAAGTATCAGTTGGAGGGATTTGGGGAAGCAATGAAAGAGGCGGGAAGACAAAAACCATCTGTAAAACCAACTGGAATCTCAAAAGAACAGGCGAAAGAATTATCAAAAAAACAGGCGAATCTTCAAGTCGAATTGGATAAAGAATTTGGGAAGGGGAAAGTTAGCCCAAGCACGAAAGTAGTAACACCAACTGGGGAAAAAACTATTGCTGATTTGATTTTAAATAAAGGACTAACTGCCGGACAAATTAAATGGGGGATAGATAATAAAACAATACGTTTCAAATGAATGAGGACTGGGTAACGGCATTAAAAACCAAGGGAAAATCTACTGGGAAACAAGACAAAGTTCCAAAGGAAGAGGACTGGGTATCTGAATTAAAAAAAAAAGAACCTTTACCTTCAGATTCTTTGGCTGGGAAATTACCTTTAGAAGAACCCGGTGAGATTATTGAAACTGCGGTTGCAGAGGAGCCAAAAGGGAGAGGTGGGTTATTAGGCGTATTAGGCATATCCGAAGAGAAACCCGAAGAACCTAGGCCAGTTCCCCCTGAAAAAAAACCTGGGGAAGCCCCTTTTCCTGCCCCAGGAGCGCCGACTAAAGATTATCTGGGCGATACCATCATCCAGCCGGAGCCAGACCTTGTAACGTCCGTAAATCAAAAAATCTACATCGCTTCATTGGAAGGTGATGATGAGCGCGTGAGCAAACTCATCTCTGAATCGCTTATAAGCAACCCCGCCGATCCCTATGCCAATAAAATGATCTACTACTACGCAAAGCGTGGGAAGGCAGAAAACATAGAGCCAATACTCGATAAAGCCCTTGCGCACAATCCTGGAGATATAAACCTTCTGATAGATAAATCCCTGCATTCTTACAATAAGGGGGATTATAATAGTGCACTTCTATTTGTTCACGAATCCGAGAGAAGGCTGAGAGAGGCGTTGAAAACCACACCGGATGATATCTCTCTGAACATGGCTTTATCCGAAGCTTTAAATGTTAAGTATCACACGCTAGGAAATATTGGGGATATGCCGGAACTTGAGATGGAACAAGCGAAGGCGGTAATAAGAGAGAAGGTCAGTTTAGATGAAAGAGTAGAGGATCTCAAAGATAAACAGGCGACGCCTACTTCATTGGAATACATGATACAGAAAGGGACTGAGCGCACCGCTTTAGGATTTGGCCTAATGGCGGGCTTACCGCCGGGATCGGTTGATTACAGATATGATCGGTTTGCCGGATATGAGCCTACATGGTATGAGGAGGCCGGAGCCGGGACGCTTTCATTGTTGCTTGATCTGCCATTATTTGCCGTTGGAGGGACAGCCGCTTCGTCGGCTTTCAGAGGCGGACAGGCCACATATAGTATAGTTACGAGAGCTGTTCCTAAGCTCATTGAGGGTGGAATGACAAGGACTGCCGCTGAGGGAACAGTAAAAAAACTTGCAGAAGAGGCACTTAAAAAATGGCCTTTATATTATACGAAGGCATCGCTTGAATCCGCCGGCGCGCTCGGTTTTTTTGGCGGGGCGAGAGATTTCCTTGAACAATTATCTGATCCGGACACAGACCTGACTGATGTAAATTACAGCCAAGTTCTAAAGACAACTATGAAAGATGCCGCTATGGGCGCTGTAATAGGGCCGATAGGTGTAGGTACTGGGAAGATAGCGCGGGCTATCGAAGCGAGAATCCCCGGAGTAACGGGTTTTATAGTAAGCGGCGCGGAAAGGGCAGCAGGATTTGGAGCGGAGGTAGGTGTATTTACTTATGGCGGCGCGGGAATGGAAGGCAGATCACCTTACGAGGTTACTATCGAGGAATTGCTCATGACCGGGATCCCGCTCTTAGGCCCAAAGATGGTGAGGTTCGGCAAGCAGATACTGACGCCGGAAGGAAGGGAAAAGTTTTTTACATCAAGAAGCTTCTCTCAGAATAAAGCTAACCAGGGAGTGTTCCGCGTTGAACTTGACTTTGATGAGCTTCAAGCTATGAGATATCCCAATACGGACGCAGCGATAAAGGGTGTAACCTCTTCCAAGCAGTCTATGATTGACTTTCTCGGCGATGAGACTATCCCGCAAAGTGCGAAGGTTAAAGTTCTCTGGGCTTCACAGGGGAAGGGATTGAGTAATTTCCCTACCGCTTCCGCCGTTGAGGTGATCCAGGCCGGGGAGAGGGCTATACTCGTAGGGAGAAACAGTGAAGGATCTATCGTAGTGGCGAAAAGTTTTGATTCTAAAGCGGAAGCTGATGCTGAAGCGGTCAATATGGCTGCCCTGATAAAGGAACGCGTGAACAGAATGAAGGCAACTGCGTTAAATCCTTTAGGAAAGAACCTCGTGCTAAATATGCTTCGTGGGAAAGGAGTTGATATGGAAGCACTCAGGGGGGGATTAGAGAAATTTGACCGGCCATGGGAGAGGACGCAGGAAGAGGTAAAAGCGGTTAATAACTTCGACTCAGAGGTAGATGTTCTTTTCGATAAAGCAGGAAAATACCTGAATAAACAATTCAATGAGCCTCCCGCGCTGAAGATGGATGATCTCGAAATGGCGGATGAGTTCAACGAGAAATTAAGTGCTATCGAAGGGGCTAATGAGAGATTTGCTTATATCAAAAAGGAGTTGCCTTTCGGTGTTTCATTCGTGGCGGATGAGAATATCTACTGGAAGGATCCTGGTGGCGCCTTGAAGTGGCGGAAAGTTACGGAGGGGGTTCCACCCACTAAGGAGGTAAGACCAGAGGCTCCTCTAGAAGAAATAAAAACAGAACCTGAAAAACCAGAAGTTAAACCAAAAATGGAGGAACCAAGTGATGCCGAAAAAATTAGAAAAGGAATTGAAGAGAGAGGTGAACAAAAGCCACCCGAACTGGTCGAAGGAGAGGAAGGACGCTTACGTTTACGGGACCTTGAGAAAGAGCGGCTGGAGGCCGAGCGGCCAAAAGAAGAAAAGGTAGAACCCGAAACGGAGCCAACGTTCATAACTTCAAAAGGAGAGAAGGTACACATAGTTGAGGGCGATCTTAATATATTCGACAAGGCAGGGAAAGAGATTCCAAAAATATTAAGGATTTCTATTGACAAGAAAACCGGTAAAAAGAAGCCTATCTATAACCCTAAATTCACTAAAGCAAAAAGAGAATACTTCGAGAACCTTGAGATAGATAACGGAAAACCCAAGCCGGAACCGCCGGAAGCCTATGATGAGCATATAGTAAGAAACACGGAGAACCCATCGCATTTGGTTGATATCTGGGAAAAAACCACGACCGAATACCAAGAAAGCATCTACGGAGGGAAGGAATGGTGGATAGCGGAATATCTAAATAAAGTAAAGGGAACGACAAGAGGGCCGGATAAAAAGTTTGTTCCGGGCAGTTTCGCCGCCGTGGATGATATATCGAACGTCACGCAGGGGATAGCAAGAGCCTATTTCAACGAAAAGACCGGCACATCGATAGATTTGGTAGCTCAGGAAGCTTCCATAGGGTTTACCGGGAACCCGAATATAACGGACGCGATAAAACCGCAAGAGGTAACTGACTTTATCAAGCGCTATCCCAACGGGAAGCAAGGCTTCTATAACTATAAGTCCGATCTGACAAAGGAAGCCGAGGCGAGGTTCAAAGATCTCACTGGACTTAACCTTGATAAGAGCGCAAGGCAAGCCGCCGAGAACGAAAGAAATAGGAAAAAAGAGGAATCGGAATGGGAGAGAAAAAACATAAAACACGTTACTGATGAATTTCCCGCTCAATTATCCGAACCGTTAACGCTGGAAAATTTACCACTTTACAAAAAAGTCTTTACAAAGGAAGAGTATAAACAATTAGAGGAGTTACTGAAAAATGAAAGATTTACCGAAGAATATAAAGAAGAGGTTAGTCCTCCGAAAGCTGGAGAGCGCCCTAGAGAGGGCGAAGAAGTTCCAAGAGCTAAAGAAGCAGAAGTTGAACCTAGCGAACTCGAAAGAGAAAGAAGAAAAAAGTTAGAGGATATCGAAACTGAGATAGTGCAAGTCGAATCCGACATGCAGAAAGAACTCGACAGAAAGAATAAAGAAATTGAAATTCCCTTCGAGGATCTCAAGCCAGCGGATGAGCTTTTCGCTATGCGCAGGGAGATCGAGGATCAAAACAGGCAGGCAATAACAAAAAAATATGAGGATAAGATTGCTAAGCTGAAACGCGACAGGGCCCGACTGATGGCGGAAGAGGAAAAAGCCAGAGAGGGGGATGAGCGTCAGCAAGCGATCCCCTTCGTGGATGAGGACATCTTCCCGCCGGGAGCAGCCGTAGGCGACTTCGCGGAAGGGAAAAAAGCCAAAGCGGAAGAATATGAGCCACTGAAACCAATGGAATCACCGGAGCTTGTTACCATTGCTCAGGCAATTATTGATTATTTCGGTGTTAGAAAACTTCCAGGAAAAGTAAAGGGCCAGTTCAAGGTAGAACTTGATAAGTTGAAGATACTCATTAGCCCTGAGATGCTAAAGATAGAGAACCTTGAGCAATTTGTAAAGGCTCTCGCGCATGAGATTGGGCATGCTATCAATTATCTGCCAGATCATATCATAAAGAGAGGGAATATTCTCGGTATGCTCGGAACGCTAAATAAATACAAAGGGAAGTTCCTTCCATTTAAGAAAGGTTGGCCGGGGGAGCTTACGAAGGAAGATATTGAACGCCTCAAGGCTTTGGCGAAGGAGACGTCCAAGGATATGATCGTGGAGAAGGAAGTAGATGAGGAGATCATAAGAACGATAGGGATAGAACCGCAGGACGTTCTCGATATCTGGAACAAGACCGCCGGAAGCAGAAGCCCTAAGTTGACGGAATTTGTCAAGGTACTGAACGCCGCTCAGAAGAAAAATATCGTAAAGGAAGCGATAAAGGGGAAGATAGCGGAAGAGTTGAAGGGGTTAGTTGACGAGGTAAGAGAAAAGACAGGAAGAAAGATCAAGGTCAGTGAACTTATCAAAGGCGACTGGAGAAAGAAATTGAGTGACCTTATCAACGGGGAAATAAAGAAGCGCAAGTTATTTTCAGAGAACGAGATTTATTACGAATTATACGATCTAAGCAGAAAATGGAGGCCTTTCGACGAGAGGACGGCCTCGCCACGGTTATTAAAGTATCGCCGTGATCCGAATGAGCTCTACGCTGACGCTATATCCGTTCTTTTGAATGATCCCTCCTACCTAAAACAGGAAGCGCCTAAATTCTACCAGGGATTTAAGAATTATATGGAAGAGAAGCCGGAGTTTGAAAAGGCCTATCTTGAAATACAGGATCTTCTCAGAGACCCGTTGAAGGTAAAAGAGGCGAGGCTTGAACAGGTACATGAGGATTTTAAGGAAGGCGAAAGGCTTATGCAGGAGTTGATCACAAAAGATAAGAAACGCCCTAAGCTCGGAATTGTTGGGAAATTCATCAATGACTACATCTCTCAGATCAAGCCTAGTATAAAGTTCATCCCGGATAAGGTTGAGCTTGGCGCTTATTTATCCCCGCGACAGATTCAGAGAAACGAACTTGAGCTTCTTAGGTTCATCAACAACCAGGAATATCTCTTCGCTCACTCACTAGTAGCGGACGTATTGGTCCCACTTGAAACATTCCGGATTAATTACAATGATGTCGGAGCGATAATGATGACAGAACGGCAAATGGTTGAAAGGCTTGAGAAGGCTAATCCTAGAGGATGGCAAGGTCAGATAAACCAGGAGATGAAAGATTTCATCTATGATAAGTACAGCCCTGAGCAGGCAAAAATAATTGACCAAGCAAAAAAAAGATACCATGAGTTAATTTGGGAGAAAGTATTGGATCTTTATAAAGAAGGTGGTTATACGGAAAAGATATGGAAAGAAAAGATACTGCCTTATGAACACGTATACGCAACTTATTGGGTATTAGATTACATCACCAAAAACTATATTCCAGCCGGAGTTCAGGAGATAGTAGGAACTTTTAAGCCCATAGCGAACCCGCTTATCGCTACCGCCGTTAAGGCGAACGCAATAATAAGGCTCACACAGAGGCAGAGATCTGTAAATACATTAATTGAAAATCTTAACCAATATTACAAAGGTGAATGGAGCGAAGCTGAGCCAGTAATTACAAAGAAGGGGGAGAAAACTGGTCTCTTTAAGAACCCGCCGGAGTTTCAGGGGCAGGTAGGGTACTATAAAAAAGGGGTATGGTCAGCTATCAATGTCGATCCTTTTATTGCGGATATGTTTAAAAAGTTTGACACGGGCAATCTCGATTCAATAACGAAAGTATTCTGGTATTTCAATCAGGGGTTTAAGCCGATAGTTACCAAGTACAACCCGGGGTTTGCTTTTGTGACAAACATATTAAGGGATATGTCGAGATCCGCAAAAGACGCCTATGCTATTATTAATCAAAAAACCTCATTAAGAACTAAATTAGCTGATCTGGGGAGGGTGCCTTTCTCATTGACGAAAGGTTTCTTTCCTTCTTTAAAAAGAGGTCGCGATATTCTAAAGGGCAATCTCGATGATCTCTCAAAGGAGATGATCGGATCAGGCGCCTTTTCCGTGAGAACTGCTATTATGAATAATTACGACTCTTCCGTTACGGATGTCTCAGATATCCTCTTCTCTAAGTTTGGATTCGGCAATTATAAGCTATCGAGGCATGAGAGAGCGAGAAAAATGAACAAGTTTTATGACTTTATGGGTAAGATACATGACGGGTACGTGTTGGCGGGCTCTTCAGCGGAACTTGGCTCAAAGATCAATGGCTATAAGACTATGCGCAAGAGGATAAAAGACGCGAAAGCGCTTGGATTCTACACCAGAAACTACATCGGAACGCCAAACTTTCAGGAGACAGGAAAATATACTCACGTCACGAATAACCTTCTGCCTTTCAGTAACGTGATCCTTCAAGCGTTAAGAACGGATTTTGAACTTATGACCTCGCCGCGGACGGCAAGTGGTTACTGGATGTATATGGCCGCGTGGCAGGTGATCCCCTCAACCTTTATAGGTTTGGGTGCGGCAGGTGTATTTGGGGATGACGTGAAAAAACTTTACGATAAGATCGGAAGATACTACCTGAATAATTATCTCGTGATCCCTCTCGGTGAAACCCAGGACGGAAAGGCGAAGTTTATATCCATCGCTACTGATGAAATGTCGAGGCTCATTCACTCTATCGTTTTTAACCTAGTGAGAAACACCGCAGACAAGACGGAAGGATTTAGCTTCCGCGGATGGAGCGAGATAGGCAGGATCGGCGCCAATATGACGCCGAGCATGTCGCCTCTAGCTGAGATAGTCGCCGGTTGGCTTCAGTATTCAATTTCCGATGTCAACCCTTACGATACTTACTACGGCAGAAACGTGGTTCAGAATATAAAGTTCAAAGCCGGAGGTTGGTTCGCTACCATGCCTATGATCGACTGGACTTTTAAAAAATCAGGACTTCAAAATGTTGTAAGCATCTATAGCACGGACAAGAACGAGCAGACGCAGGCCGAGTACTGGATCAAGGCTATCCCCGCCTTTAACAGGATAGTGAGAGTAAGCGGAAGCGGTGTTAATGAGTTTTATAATGAGCTTATGAGACCACGGGAAAAGGAAAGAGCGAGAGAATCCATAAAAAGGACTGAGATTATTGATAAGTACTGCATGGAGACTATGGACGGAAACGGCAGTAAGCTCTCTAACTTCAAGAAAATGATAAAAGAACTGGCCAAGGAAGGGATCTACGATAAAGCGGATTATACAAAACTTTACAAAAAGTATGATGTGGGGATCACAAAAAAGATAAAGAGCCCTTTCACTCTCACCGTGAGAAGGATAATAGAGGAACCAATAAATGCGGACAAAGGATACATCCTCGTGAAGTTCAGGGATATTGAAGGAGAAGAAGAATATAAGGAGTTAAAGATGTACCTTATCAGTAAAGGAATAATTACTGCAGGTCTTTATAACGCCATATACGAGGAGGGGAAGAAAGAGTTAAAGAGGCGGGAAGGGGAAAAGAAGTAAAAATAGAATTGACAAAGGGCTTATTAATATCATAAATTTGCAGTTAACATCTAAAATAGAAAACCATGTACTTAACGATCAGAAACAATGAAATAGTCATTGAAAACCCTAAAGGTACAATTACAAGTATCAAAGGGCAGAACGTAGTATCTTATGATCTACAAAATGATAGAACGGGTTTTTCGTTCAGGCAGAATAATGGTGTTATCTCGACGATAGTTTACGCAAATATCGAGAAGTACAACGGAAGCTTAGTAATCCCTTCTATCAACACGATTCTGGCGGATATTCTGTTGAACACCGGATTTAATGCTATCGCATCGGGATCTCCCTCTATTTGCCCTGATTTTTATTCTTCCGTTGCTTTGGAAGCGAGCGGAGTCGCAAAAGCCTCCACCGGGGTGTTTTACGCTTTACACGGGCACAGCACGGTAGATCAGTTTGTGCAACTGCATGATGCGGCTTCATTACCCATAGATACGGCAATACCCAAGAGCTTGCTTGCGGTAGCGGCTAATGAGAACTTTTACTTTGAGCCAAAGAACCCGATTTACTTCTCAAGCGGGATTGTAGTATCAAACTCTTCCACGCTTGCGACTAAGACTATCGGCGGCTTAACGTGTTGGTTTAATCTTCAATACAAATAATCATGGTATCTCAGGTAAATTCACGGTTCGCACAGGAGTTAAGGGTCTATAATGCAGCCGTATCAGCAAATACACAACTTGAATCTGTCCCTATCGGGCGGGTACTGGAAATGTTTAAAGTTGTCAACACTACCGCTAACGCCGTAACGATAAACATTGGCACTTCAGCGACCGGGGATCAGTTGGTATCTGGCTTGGTGATAGGAGCTAACGCGGTGGAAACGGTAAACGTAGGAGCTATGTACTCTCTCTCGGTAGCGAAGGATATCTACATCAGTTCAGCAGCGTGGAATGCTGCCGTGTTAAAGGTAGAATATAATTGTGCGAAACTTACAATGACTTAAAAAAAAGGATATGAAAAAGATACTTTTAATTTTCGCCTCTTTGTTAATTTGCGGGGTGGTTTGTTCCCAACAGAACCTGGTGGGGAAAAGCCTCACGATAAGGGCAAGCAAGACTTCAAATAACCTTGCTACATTCAGGAATGATATTATAGGCGATGACAGCACAGTGGTTATTCTTCCTTCCGGGAAAATTCAATGGAGTACGGACGTGAACTTATACCGTTCGGCTGCGAACACGCTGAAAACAGATGATAATCTTTCGGTGGTCGGGAATATTTATACGCCTGATTATGTTTCCGCAGCGGGGCGGTTCCTGTTGGATTCTTTGGGATTTTACGTAGGGGATAAAACCGAGTTACTGTGGCGGTTGCTGATGTCGAGAAATACGGCTGGAGCGGATGTGGTTTATGACATGGATTATTTCGGCAATATCACAATGCCTTACAGCTCAACAATCCAGACCACGACCGGGGCTTTGAATATCACATCAGGCGATCCCGGCACTTCGGCAAACTCAGGAACGATCACAATGGTTGCCGATAATTCAGGAACGCCACAAACCGGGACGATAGCTGTGAATTACGGAGCGAATCCTTACTTCAGGCTTTCTCCTCCAAACTCTGCCGGGACAGCAACTCCGGTGATGGATGCACGAAGTGATCTTGTGAGCTGGTTCAATGGCGAAGCAGGAGTGGATTACTATTTTAACTTCAACGGTGAAACCAACGATGGAACGATAACTTATATGGAGGATGAGGACAGGTTTGACTTTGATAATGATGTGGATGTTACGGGAGCTTTGACGGCAGGGACAATAGCCTCCGATGCAGGAGTATCTGGAACAACTGTGACAGGATCGACAAGCGTTTCAATTGCTTCGCAAACGATAACTCAAACGAACCCCAACAAGGCTTCATTCAATAATTCTTTGAACATAACGGATACGCTTTTTGCAACGTATGTCAATTATGCTTTGCCAAACCTTTTGACCAACACAGATTTTTTGGTGAACTCTCAGAGTACGACAGCCTATTACACCGATGCAAATACAGGCTTTGTAAACAAGTCAGCATTGAGTAATTGTGCAGATAGCGTTACGGAGGTGAATGGAGTTGCAAACTGGAGTGTACTTGCCTCTGCGACTTTATCAAGTCAGAGTGCAGGTGGTGGAGCGGGCGGTTCAGCATATTATTTACAGATTTTGGAGAATGGCGAAGCAAATCCGGGTGCGAATAAACTTGCTTCATTAATTTCTGGTCGCTTATATCGTTTTGCTTTTTCAGTAAAATCTGGTACAGAAGCGACATACAATGCGTATGTTTATGACGGCGTTTCAACATATGGTAAAGACGGCAATACAGAATCAACCGGGGCATGGGTTACATTTACTTATTATTTTGTATCAAAAAACACAACAGGATTAGGAAATCTCGTAATTAAACAAATCTGTTCCGCCTCCGCAGCCACCACCATCTTCTTCGACAACGTATCCCTCTCGGAAGTTTCCCAAGCCTACATCGCAGCCAACAACAAGGCTCCGGATGGGTACACTAAAGATGCAACACTGGATATTTATACAGTAGATTCTCCTGATTCATTAGTTGCTGGTGCAATTAGAGGGTTGAGATTTAAACCGAGTGCCACAAGTGATTGGATGACTTTATATCATGGTACACCAACATTACCGAGTTGGATAGCAAAATTCAAAAGTAGAACAGTAACATTAAGTTTATGGGTAAAAACTGCCACGGCATCACATTGCAGAATAAGCTCATGGGATGGGTCTACAAATACATACTCATCATATCATACAGGAGGGAACACATGGGAACTTTTAAGTTTAACGAGAACTTTCGGAAGTTCTATAACAGGAGTAGGATTTACCGTATGGTGTGATAACGCCGCAGGTCAAGTCCTGATCACCGAACCGATACTAAATTACGGCACTTCGATACCATTGTACTCGCCACAATCAGGACTGGTAATACTTACCTCTGCAATTCCATTCCTTGAATACAATTCCGTAACTATCTCTGCAAGCGTGACGGGTAAAGATATCACTACGCAGACATTGGGAAAGATAGCACCGGGGGCAAAAGCATTTCATGGTCAAATATCGGGTGAATGTGCAACGGCAGAAAAATCTATTTCGGTTATTAACGGGAATACAACGGGTGACGGGATTGGGATGTTTTCGCAGGTTGCAAACATACAGATAAGAAATTCCGGGATCGTTGGTATTGATGGAGATAATACCGTTGATATTACAAGGGACGACACATGGAATTTATTTAAGGTTTTAATCAAAGGCATAATATATTAAAACATGAACATAAACTTTAAATCAGGCAACAGTGTTTTCTTTTCTCTTGAGGTTCAAGGAAAGACGCAATACTTCAATTATCCAATAATTGAACCAACAGAAATAACAGTTGAGCAACTCACAGGAAAGCCAGAATCGTTTTTCGTTCTGGAAATCCTGAAAAACCTCTACGGGACCGAAGCTCCATGTTACAACCAAGGCATTGACGAATGGGCTTATTGGATTTCACAGGGTTGCTGGGTCGTACCAGTAGAGGGCGAACCGTACAAGATAGCAGCAAAAGACTTACCACCTCATCCACCTCAAACCAGAATGATTGACGGCAACCAGATCAGCGATGAAACTTATGCCCTACTGGATGCAGGAAAGACCAAGCTGTTCATTGAGACGGTATTCGGGAAAATGAAACGACCGAAGAAATGAAAATCTTTATCGCAATATTCGGAATCATAATGCTTCTTTATGTAGCCATTTTCATGGGAATGATCCTGCGTTGGAATGATGAAAAAGGAGATACTAAAGTAAAATGGGGCAAGGCGTGGCATGGATGGAGTTCAATTCTCAGGTTTGGCGTTATAATTCTCTGGATTCCTTATTTCTGGATAGAAATATATTCAGCCATTTTTTTATTCCTGATCTTTTCTAACCTGAGCTGGACGTTTTATGATGGGATATGCAACTATTTCCGTAATCTTTCATTCTGGTACATTGGATCAGCTTCATCCGGTACTGGTTCATGGTGGGATAAAATCTGGACGCAGAAAAGTTCAATGATTGTGAAGATTATTTTAATGACTTCGACAATTATATATGCTGTAATTTACATTATTTTATTCTAAACTATTAAAAAAATAATCAATGGCTAAACAATCTAATCCAACTGCTGGGATCACAACTAACGGATTTAATGAGTACAAGCGTGAAATTATGTATAGACTTGGAGTATTAACAGATCAAACAACAGTGATCGAAAAGAAAATTGATGGGTTAAAAACGGATATTATAATACTCAAAACAAAGGCAGTCATTTACGGATCAATAGCCGGGTTTGTTATTGCTGCTGTTTTTCAAGGTATAATTGTGTTAGTGAAATTTTTATGAAAGAAGACTGGAAAACACATCCGCTATCTGAACCCTTCGAGCAGGAGGACACCCTTGAACCGATTGTTACGTTGGATTTGTTCCGGGATATTGTTTCGCCCTTCCGCAAGTTCACAGATGAAACTCTGGCAAATCTTACACTGGGGCTAAACTCCACGCTCCGACAATACGAAATTAATACACCACTGCGGGTATCTCACTTTCTGGGACAGACGATGCACGAATCTATGTGCTTCAAATATTCAAAAGAGATATGGGGGCCGACGCCTGCACAATCAGGTTATGAAGGCAGGATGGATTTAGGAAACACACAATCCGGTGACGGAAAACTATACATGGGGCGGGGGTACATCCAGATCACCGGCCGGACAAACTATACACAAATAACAAAAGAGATAGGCGGCATATTTCACGTTGATTTTGTAAGTTATCCCGATTTATTGCAACTTTCGTACTGGGCAATGCTATCCGCAGGATGGTATTGGAATAGCCGGAAACTGAATAAGTATGCCGATCTGAATAATATCCGTGCAATTACATTAAGAATCAATGGAGGTTATAACGGTCTTGAAGACCGGATAAAATATACAGATCATTGTAAATCAATATTAATTTAAAAATGAAAAAATGAAAAAATTTATCAAATGGTTTGCTGGCTTTTTTGAAGATCAAAAAGGCGCAGCGTCAAGCAAACGTGCCGTTCTCTACTGGGCAATGGCATTAGTGACCTACATGGTTGCAAAAAGTGTTTCCGGGGAATCGACAATGAATATGGAAATTTTCTGGGGATTAATCGGCCTTGTTATCGTTGGGCTTGGATTAACAACGTCTGAGTTCTTTAAGAATTTACCAGGCAAGGAAAATGGGAAATAAGATTCTAAATTATGGATTGCTTTTCGTCATCCTGATATTTTCAGGATGTATCAATGCGAAACGTTGCGCAAAGTACATCCAACCCGTTCAGGCAGATACTGTAATTAAGGATTCGATTGTTGAGCGCATCCGGGATTCTACAATTTATATTGATGCTGATACAAGCGTTTTAAATGCACTTCTCAAATGTGCCGGAGATAAGGTTAAGTTAGTGGAAATATTGCATTACACACAAGGGAAGTTAGCCAAACTCCCCATAATTCACATTAAAGACAATATTCTTTATGTCAAATGCACGATTGATTCGTTAGCAATATATTTCCAATGGCGGGAAAAAGATGTATTTCGATCTTTGAAAACTTCGCATGTGTATGTAAAAATCACAAACGAGCTAACTGGCTGGCAATGGTTTCAAATATGGTGTGGGAGAATCTTATGGATGTTAGCTGGCCTATTCATTGTTTGGATTGTAATTAAAAAATACCTTCCATTTCTAAAGTAAGCCGAAGCTCAATTTTTGATCAATTTGAAGTGAAATATAATACTTGAGAGTAAAAAGAACTTCCGTAAAACTTTCGTGTAGAAACTGTGGTCGGGAATGGGTTACTACTATGCTCATCTGCCAAGCTAAATGCCCTTACTGTTTTTCCAGGAATTTTGTGTTGGTGAGGTTAAGAGGTAAAATCCTGCCCTGATGTTTTATTTACGCCCCGAAGGGTGGTTGTTTCAACCTTTCTGCTATCTGTTGCATCTTCGCACTTCCAAATACTCCTACGCCGTCCCAGCTTAGGATACGATCACAGATAAGCTCTGTGTAGTCGTTTTTTAACTTGTCGTTATCTTGCCAGTTTTCGGGTAGTGCTTCAAGAAGTTGCTGGATCATGTTTGCTCTTTTCGGCTAACTTGATTAGTCTGTCTAATTCTTTATTAAGGTCTTTCATTGGTTTTTCCCTTTCTTTTTTGTTCCCTTTTTATTGAGACTTTTTTCATCTCAGGCCTTGGCTTACCATCTCTCCCCATTTGTGAATGTTTGGAGCATACACACCAATAACCACTATCACTCCAGCGGGACTCCCTCCCGCCTGATTCGGTCATCAAGTCTTACCGATGTTGCACGTTCAGAAGTAGTGAAAGTTCTGTCTACATCTTGATAATCATAATCGTCCGTATCTGCCTTCTTTGGTGGTTCTGTTGTAAGAGCGAGTTCCTGTCGGTGATTATAGAAAGTACAGGTAACAGGTTTTTCTTCTTCTCTTGTATAGACACAAAATCCTCTGCCATACTTAATAACAGTATCTCTCCTTTGCTCATCTGTTAACTCATCGAAACTATTAATAAAATCGTCGTTTGTATTTCTTGCATAACGACCACTTGTTCTGTCCGATAATCTGCCCAATAAAGCAGCACTACCATTTCTGTAATATCTTGGTATTCTTATTTCAAACCAATTCTTACAGGTTTTACATAAATGTTCTTTCATTTGTCTGTCGGTTTGGAAATTACTTTTAAAACTGATTCTTTAACTTTTTGTCGAGAAATAGATGTTTTGCGTTCACCTGTTTTTAATGCAATTTTTTTATATCTTCGTGATTGTCCTGTTGCTCTGTTATCACGAAAGGGTTGAAATTCAACTTTCCCTTTTCTTGCCCGGAAGTTAATTTGATGAACAAGCCCACAATCACAACATCTAAAGCGGTGAAATCCGTTCTTAACTGTTATCCATTCTCCATCATATCGTTGTGGATATAGTTTGCTCATTTTGTTATCTATTAAAGGTTATCATGACAGTCTTCACAAACTACTGGAGAACCAAAAGCATCTCCATTTATAGGCATCTTAACCTTCTTATCAGTTCCTTCAATGTAAACTGTTTCATTCGGTTCAAGATAAACTCCGCAATAATGACATAATTCGCCATTGATCATTGCATCTGCTATTTCTCCCATTTTATTCTCCTTTCTCTTTAGTTTAATTTGTCCCCACCCGGCTCCGATCACCGGGTAACGGATTTGGGGAATACTCATAGTTGTTCAATCAACTCAAGTATTTTCTTTACAACCTCTTCAGTAGCATCCTTTTTTTCTGCTCTGTTCAGAGCATCAAGCACTCCGGTAAGGACTGCGATTTCGTTAATTACTGTCTGTTTTTCCATTTTTATTTGGTTTTATGCCTTTTGGGCTGGTTAATATTCGTTATTCATTCAACGCCCCGCACGATATGAGTTTCACAGTAAGTTATCTGATGTTCAACACCACACACTGCCTCTGGATCACAAGCACAGCAGTGTTCTTTTTCTTCTAAAACATTAAGAATAGATTTTGCTTCCAGTGCGTATAATTTAGGTTCGGAATAAACAGAACCGCCCATAGCAAACTTATCATCTCTATACTCATAAGTTTCGCTTGTTCCTTCAAATTTTGTTGTTGGTAATTGTTCCCAGTCATTATGAGGCATCCCAACATATTCATCATAACGTTTGTAAAATTCCTTAGCTTCCATTTTAGAGCCATCTAAAAGTAGTGTTATCATTTCATTCTCCTTTCTATTAGGTTAATACATCTGATTTCTTTGTTGTGAAAAAAGATGGTGTTAATGGTTTATGAAATGCCATTAGGCTAACCCATAGTTTCCCGGTGAATAGTATTCTTATTCTTTCAGTAAAAGAAAGCGACCAACATGATATAACCTGTCCATCTGATTCCAGGGATTTGAATGCTGGGAGAGGTAAGTATTCTGGTTGATTTTCAGCATATGTACAATTCTGTTCTTTGAATTTTATCGGTTTCATCTTATTCTCCTTTCTTCTTACTTTGTTTTATGCCTTTCGGCTGGTTGATATTTGCAGGTTTTCTATTTTTCTTCCATAATTTATATTCCTTTGATTTAAAAACGCTCATAGGAAATGCCGTATAAGAATCTTTTGATATATTTTGATCAATAAATTCCTGTTGTAATTTTGTTAGTCTCATTTCTCCTCCTTTCTCCCCTTGCAGGGCTTTGGTTACGATCTTATTTGCCTGTATCATTAGTCTTAGAGATTCTGAAATATCTCCAGTTGTATCTGCATCATCAAGCAAAATTTTGGCTTCTTCAAGTGCCTCCCTCAACCTTTTGTCTTCTTCCAAAGCGGTGAATATCTGATTCCATTCCTCGTCTGTTAAAAGATACCCAGATTCATATTTAGGGATTGGTAATCGCCCTCGTAATGCTTTCAGCTTTTCGATGATCTTTTCCATTTGTCTTTTTGTTTTTTAAGTATGTTTTCCGGATCAATTTCTTTTCCTGTTAATTCATAAGGAAAGTCTTTAAATTTTTCATCCCACAATGCTACTTCTCCTGGACTTTGAGGCCATTCAAATCCAAGTTCGTCAAAGCATCGTTCTATTTGTCTGTGAAGCTTATTTTTATTTTTTGACCATTTCATTGGTTTTTAATTTGGTTAAACAAAATTATTTATTATTTTTTTTTGTGAAAAGCAGTACAAAACTTTGCTACTTCTTTATATGATTGATTTTTCAGCCATTTCCAGTGAATTCTGAGTTGATTCAGTAGTCGTGGACCAGCTTCTCCTGTGATCGTTGTTTCAGGATCAAGTTGTGGTTCGCCGGTTATATTTTCTATTTTGATAGGTACTATTGTTCCTCTAATCAACTTTGTACCTTTGATAAAGCCAAGTGCTGATTCTTCTCTATCAGGTTGCCACTCCTCACCTAATCCATGTCGTTTGATAGCATACTTTTCTGCCTCTATTTCAATCTCTTTATCTGTTAGAATAGGTTGAGATGGTTTAGATTCAAGTTTGCACCACTCAGGAATAATCCTATCGAGTAATACGTTATCTGGTAAATCTTTTTCCTCTCCATCAAACATGCAGGCGGTTGTTGCCATGTTTGAATGAGGACATTCTGAACAGCATTCTATTTCTATGATCTTTTTCATGGTTTATCTTTTTGTTCTAATTTGAATTTATCACATCCAGCTATATTTTGATTATCTTCATGCCAGATGATTCCAGTTCCGTTGCAGGAACGACATTGTTCATCTCCGGTAATTGATCCTAATTCATTTGTTTGACTTAAATAAAAATCCACAGGAACTAATCCTCTCCCGCAACATACGGGACAAGTATTTTGTTGTTCCACACTACTGTAAAGTAGTTTAGATTTAAGCCACAAATAAAAATTAGTTAATTCATCGTATAAAACATCACTTATTCGATTTGGCTCTCCTTTTGGATATTCATATTCTATAATTCTTAGATGAATATAATCATCAATATTTACTGGTATTGATTCTTTTTCAAATTGCCTCTCCCGGTCTTTTTTGTAATCTTTCAGATATTCCTGGTAAAGTTCAGAAGTGGTAAATTCTTCATTAGTTGCAAAACATATCCATTTATCCTTTTTCGTTACCGCCTTAAACCAATTATTTTCTTCTATCCATTCCGCAAACATTTCTGCTTTCTGTTGAGCATATTTATCCGCCATATCACATACTCTATCAAGTCCAGCCATAAGTAAATTACCGGAATCATATCCTTGTTCTTTGCAGTAATCTTTAAATATTTTCATAATTTCTCCTTTTCTTTTAAATATCCTATAAAAACAATAGGTTTAGCTGGATGTTATAAACAATAAAAACTATTAGTACCGTGTTTCATGGTAACTTTTTTTGTAATGTGGTGGATAAGGTATTTTAAGCCAAAGAAATTTATCTGGCATATCTTCAACATTAATTAATTTACTGCCATCATTTTGCGGATGGTGTGTCATTAATTTACCACCTTTCAAATAGACTGTTTGCTGAGTAATATCCTTTTGCAAAGCTGGATTACTTCTAAAATATAACCCAATTTCTTTTGGCTTTTCGGTTGTCCATTCCATAATTATTTCTCCTTCTCCTTTTGATACTTAATTAATTCGCATTTTTTATTATCAATACTGCATTTCCCTTTATTGTAAGCGCTGCAATTTTCCACATCTTTAGCTATTTCTTCATCCCAGATAATTTCCCAACTATTCCTGCACACATAAATGTATTCTGGCATTTTCATGGCTTTTGTTTTATTTAATTAAATTTTTACCATATTCAATAATTTTTATTTGAAGTTCTTTTTTTGCAGCAGCAGCATAAGCAGCAGCATCAGCAGCAGCATAAGCAGCATAAGCATAAGCAGCATAAGCATAAGCAGCAGCATCAGCAGCAGCATAAGCATCAGCAGCAGCATAAGCAGCAGCATCAGCATCAGCAGCAGCATAAGCAGCATAAGCATAAGCAGCATAAGCATAAGCAGCAGCAT
>Ga0180007_10001565_pt1 | contig 30437 bp, 25 predicted proteins | sample MM_PC_MetaG_FD_121122 | JGI IMG/M metagenome (GOLD analysis project Ga0180007, IMG submission 121122) | Groundwater microbial communities from the Aspo Hard Rock Laboratory (HRL) deep subsurface site, Sweden - MM_PC_MetaG | ecosystem: Environmental > Aquatic > Deep subsurface > Groundwater... | reverse complement strand
CTTTATTTGACTAAACGGGGCTTTTTATTTTGCGATACGGTTTCAAGTAGTTTTGTTTAAGTCAAATAACTCCTAAATAGTTGTAAACTCTGGATAAATCAGGCTTAGACAGGTCTTCTCCGATAGTGTAAAATATTATTCGCAAATTCAAAAGGTGTCATTCCCGCGAAAGCGGGAATCCAGAAGATTGGAATTTTCTAGATCCTTTGGATAAAAAACTAAGGATGGCAAAAAAGGAGCTGATTGACAGGTCAATAAAAAAGGCATATCCTCAAAAAAGGTGAATTACGCAAATAACAACCTTTTTAAACGAGGAGGATATGCCATGAGAAGACCAGTTAATTTTTCTAAGAATAACATACCAGTCCAATGGCAGTATGTAAACAGAAATTTAAAAGACATGGGATTATGGGAATTGGTAGAAAAAAGAGTAAAGCAAACAATAAAAGGAACGATAGAAACAATGGTTTGGGAAGAGTATGATATAGTATTAGCCAGAAAGAAATATCACCGGATAAAAGGAAGCACGGGATACCGTAGCGGATCATACGCAAGAAGTATATCAACAACGCACGGGCGAATAGATAATCTACGCATGCCTAAATCCAAAGGACTGCGAGTAGGATATAATTGTTTAGGGGCATACCAGCGCCGGCAGAAAGAGTTTGATGAACATATATTAAAAGCGATGATTTTGGGATTATCGAGCCGCAAACAGAAAAAGTTTTTCAAATCGTTTATAGGAGATAGCGTATCACATACAACGGCATCAAAGATACTAAACAGACTATCCTATCAAGTGAATTATTACCGTAATAACCCAATAGCTGACGAATATGAATACTTATATTTAGACGCGATATGGGTACACATAAAAGAGTTAAACATAAAAAGCCGGCCAATACTGATAGCCTTAGGAGTTAAGCCAAATGGAGAAAAACATATTTTGAGTTTTAAGCTTGGCAAATCTGAATCTGAGGCGGAATGGTTAAGCATGGTAAATGATTTATATAGACGAGGATTAACAGGAATAAAGTTAAGTTTGATAATATCGGATAATTGCGCGGGACTTAAGAGCGCGGTGAATTACGTTTATCCATATACGGCAGTACAATTATGTACGGTACATAAGTTGCGTAATATTTTAAGTAAAATAAAAAATAAGACAGATAATCGAAAGAAAGTTATGAAACAAGCAAGTAAAATATTTAAATCACAAACAAAACAAGAAGCCGTAGCGCGATATAATAAATTCATAAAAGATTGGAGTAAAAAAGAACCCGGTGTAGTCAGAACCATGAAACATGATATCGAGTACTACTTTACATATTTTAATTTTCCGGCAGAGAAAAGAACGGTTTTAAAATCGACGAATCCGTTAGAACGTATAAATCGGGAATTACGTCGGATTACGCGTAGAGTAGGGTATTTTCAGAATCAGAAGAGTCTGGATATATTCATTTATTTAACCCTTAAAGAGCAAGGGATGATTATAGATAGAAATTTTGAGGTTATGCCTAACAAGCAACGTCAAATCGCTTCTTTAGAATTTGCGAATAATTCTTGACACTACTAAAGACCCGTTCCCATTGACACTCATAGGTTTTTATGATATTTTAAATCACTTTATGAAGGAAAATATACGTGTAGGAATTATCGGTTTTGGAAATATGGGGGCTATTTTTGCCGAAGCTTTAAATAAGCAAAAAAACCAAGTTTACGTTTATGATAAAGATAAAAAGAAGACATCTGGAATACGAAAATTTAAGGTTATTGAAAACAGTAACGAGTTAATTAATAAAGTAGATGTAGTAATTCTGGCGATAAAACCGCAAGACATAAAATTATTCCTTACGACAACAAAAGATGTTTTATCTCAAAGTTTGCCTCTTCTTATTACTATTGCCGCGGGAGTTTCTACAGAGTATTTTCAAAAACATATAAAAGGATTAAAGGTTATTCGGTGTATGCCGAATTTAGCGGCTAAAGTAGGGCAATCTTTATCATTTATTTGTAGAGGAAAATTTGCTAAACGTCAGGATTCGACGCTTGCTGCTGGTTTGTTGTCGTCGGTAGGACAAGTTATAGAAATAAAAGAAGCAGATATTGATAAAGTTACCAGTATCACTGGAAGCGGTCCAGGGTATATTTTTTATTTTATGGATTGTTTGTATAGAAGCGCTTTAAAATTAGGGTTTTCAAAAAAAATAGCGAAAGTGATGGTTACTCAGACATTTTTTGGAACAGCGAGTTTAGTAAGGAGCCAATCGGATGATTTTAAAGTATGGGTTGATAAAGTTGCCTCTAGCGGCGGTACGACAGAGGCGGGCATAGAGGTGTGGAAAAAAAATGATTTGCCTGGGCTAGTTGATAAGGCTGTTAATGCGGCGTTTTCTAGGGCAAAACGGTTGCGGGTAGGATAATTGCCCTGTAAAATCTCGATTTCATTGAGATATCGGGGCTTCCCGATACGAAGTATCGGGCTCCCGAAACACCTTGATAGTATATTAAGGAAGTCGGGAAATTCTCCGCCTTAGGCGGATCATTAGGGGGAAATATATGTTAACTGTATTTAAAAGTTTTAATCCAAAAGAGTACAAAAAAATCGCTAAAACAAAATTCGGAGCAAGCTTAGGGTTTTTAGTTATTTTTGTGATAATACTAAGCGTGTTTTTCTCTTTTAAGTACACAGCTGTCATAAAAACATTTATACCTAAAATCAGTTATTGGGCGCAAACAAATTTAAGTGATATTTTTTCAGATGTTCCGGGCATAGAAATAAGTGATGGAATGTTGGTTTCTCCCAAAAGTAATTATATTAAAAAATGGGAAGCGGATAACGAAGAATTTTATTTTGTCATTGAGCCTAGTGGTGAAAAGGTGTTTCCTATGTTAGCAGATTTCACTAATGTTCTTGTTTTAACGGACACAAAAGTAATCGCTAAATATAGCAAGCCTAACACTAACGAGTCGGAAATAAAAATGTATAAATTAGATAATATAAAACATTTACAGCTTACACCTATTACTGATGGTATAAATGTTTCGCTTTTAGATGATAGTTTTGATATTACTGGCGATTTGATAGAAGCATTTATTGACCAGTTTTCTTGGGTTATTTTTCCGCTGATTTTTCTTTGGCTATCAGTTATGTATTTCCTGCATAAGATGATTCAGCTTTTTTTCTTTAGTTTGCTATCGGTAATAGTTAACAAAAAGTTAAAACGTGAGTTGACGTATAAGCAATTGCTTACTATTGGTGTATATGCTATGGTTACGCCAACTACATTGACCGTTGTAAAGGAGATATTTAATATACGTATTCCGGCGTTTTGGCTTATTTATTTAGGAATTTATGTTTTTTATTTATTCTCAGGAATAAAGAGTGTTGATATGAAGAAGGAAGAAGAACCTAAGATAAAAATTGAGGAGGGCGCTTAAATGGAAAAAATTGGTGTAATTGGAGGAAGCGGTCTTTATAATTTAGATGGTTTAAAATTGAAGGATGAAGTTACTTTGAGGACACCGTTTGGTGATCCTTCTGATAAATTTATTATCGCTGAGTTTGAGGATAAAGAAGTAGTGTTTCTTCCTCGGCATGGAAAAGATCACGCGATTAGCCCATCAAAGATAAATTATCGCGCCAACATATACGGCATGAAGAAATTGGGGGTTAGCAGGATTCTTTCTGTTTCCGCATGCGGATCGTTAAAGGAGGAATTTAAACCTTGTGATTTTGTTATTCCTTTACAGTTTGTTGATAGGACTAATCAGGCTCGAAAATACACGTTTTTTGATGAAGGCATTGTCGCTCACGTAAGTTTTGCCTATCCGGTTTGTGAAGATTTCGCTAAACTTGTACATAAAGCTGCTGGCCAATTTAATGTAGATGTCCATTATGGTGGAACCTATTTAAATATGGAAGGTCCTCAGTTTTCTACCCAAGCTGAATCAAATCTTTATCGTTCTTGGGGAATGGATATTATCGGTATGACTAATATGGCGGAAGCGCGGTTAGCAAAAGAAGCAGAATTGTGTTATGTGACGTTAGCGGCAGTTACCGATTATGATTGTTGGCGCCAATCCGAGGAAGTTGTAACTGTGGATATGATTTTAGAAAATTTACAAAAAAACACAGATACAGCGAAAAAAATACTAAAGAGCGTTTTATCTCAAAGTTTTGACAGTAAAAGCTGTGCTTGTAATAAATCTTTGCAGCATGCCATTGTCACGCGGCCGCAAGCAATAGATAGTAAAATTAAAAAAGATTTAGATATTATAATTGGGAAATACGTAAGCTAATTTTTAGGTTAAGTAGTTTGGTTATGGTCAAGAAGCCAGTATGGTAGTTAGGTAAAGGTTAAGTCTTAAAAATACTAACTACCTGACCTTTAAACCAAACCGGCATCCTGACCTTAACCCAATTACTTAATTCGGAAGGAGATATCATGAGTGTGTTAGTTGTTGGCTCTGTGGCGTTGGACACGATAAAAACTCCCTTAGGTGAGTGTTGTCGTGTATTAGGGGGGTCTGCTACGTATTCATCCGTGAGCGCGAGTTTTTTTTCTGGCGTAAATCTTGTCGCGGTAGTGGGCGGGGATTTCCCTAAAGAACATATAGATCTTTTGAAGAAAAGAGATGTTTGTTTAAAAGGTTTAGATATTAAACAAGATGGAAAAACGTTTAGTTGGGAAGGTGAATATAGCAAGGATTTTAGTGATCCTAAAACTATAGCTACTCATCTTAATGTTTTTTCTGAGTTTAATCCGAAAATACCGCGGGAGTATAAAAATGCTGAATATTTGTTTTTAGCGAATATTGATCCCGTAATTCAGAAGGCTGTGTTAAATCAAATAGAAAAGCCCAAATTGGTTGTGTGTGATACGATGAATTATTGGATTGAAAATAAACGCCAAGATTTGATTGATTTACTAAAAAATATTGACGTTTTTTTGTTAAATGAATCTGAAGCAAGGCAGCTTTCCGGTGAAACTGTAATTATTAAGGCGGCACGCGCTATAACGAAGATGGGACCAAAGAAGATTATTATAAAAAAAGGAGAACACGGATCAATCTTTTTTTCAGATGGATCTGTTTTTTGTGTACCGGCGTATTTGTTGGAGTCAGTATTTGACCCTACAGGGGCCGGAGATACTTTTGCTGGAGGATTTATAGGGTATTTGGCAAAAAATGATAAGATTGATGATGAGACCATAAGAAAAGCGATTGTATATGGCAGTATTATGGCAACGTTTGCTGTTGAAGATTTTAGTTTAAGAAAATTAGGCAATATTAACGAAGCCGATATTTCTCGAAGGTTTGAGAAATTTAAGAGCGCGACTTGTTTTTAGGTGATGGCTATGAGTGAAGATAAAAAAATAAATTTAAAAAATACTTTAAACTTGCCTAAAACGTTATTTCCTATGAAGGCCAACTTGACTCAAGTAGAGCCTAAAATCTTATCGTATTGGAATAAATTAGAGCAATACCAATTGCTATGTGAAAGAACCAAAGATCGAGAAAAGTTTATTCTTCATGACGGTCCGCCGTATGCCAATGGACGAATACATATAGGACACGCATTAAATAAAATACTTAAAGACATAATAATAAAATACAAATTCATGAAAGGGTTTAATGCGCCCTTTATTATTGGTTGGGATTGCCATGGTCTTCCAGTGGAGCACCAGTTATTTAAAGAATTAAAAAAGACAAAGCATGATGTGGATGTTTCAGATTTCCGTAAGAAAGCGAAAGCGTTCGCATTGAAGCACGTTGAAATGCAGAAGGATGATTTTAAAAAATTAGGCATTTTTTGTGATTGGGATAACCCATATCTTACGGTTAATCCTGATTATGAATATGGCGTTTTAAAGTTGCTTGAGTCCTTAGTCGATGATGGTTATGTCTATCGTGGGCGCAAGCCGGTTAATTGGTGTCCCAGTTGTGAAACCGCTTTAGCCGAAGCGGAAGTTGAATATGCCGATAAAGAGTCTGATTCGATTTATTTTCTTTTTAAAGTGGCAGCTGATAAGGGCGTTTTTGGCGGCGTGGAAACTCATTTTCTTGTTTGGACAACTACTCCCTGGACGCTTATTTCTAATGTCGCGGTAGCGCTGCATCCAGAATTTGACTATTGTTTAACAGAGTTTGATGGTAAGAGAATTATGTTAGCTAAAGATTTAATTCCTGCATTAGAAAAAAAGTTTGATTGTTCATTCAAAATTTTGGATACTTTTTCCGGTAAAAAATTAGAAAATTTAAAATTAAGGCATCCGTTTCTTGATCGTGATGCCCTAGTTGTTTTAGCTGATTATATTTCTAAAGAAGAAGGTAGCGGATGCGTGCATATAGCGCCAGGGCATGGGCAGGATGATTTTTCTCTTACTAAAAAGTATCCTTTAGAGATCATCATGGGAGTCAATGATAAGGGGATATTTTGTGAACCAGAGGAGTTTAAGGGACGAAATATTAGTGAGGTTAATAAACTAGTTATTAATAAATTAAGTAGTAATAACTGTTTGATAAAACATCAAAAAATAAAACATTCTTATCCTCATTGTTGGCGGTGTAAAAATCCGATAATTTTTCGCGCGACCTATCAATGGTTTTTAAATGTTGATCATAAGGGGTTAAGAAACAAAGCAATGGGGCAACTTGATAGCGTAGAATGGATTCCTTCTACGGGAAAAGAAAGAATGACGGCAATGTTATTTTCTCGTCCGGATTGGTGTCTTTCACGGCAAAGATTATGGGGAATTCCCATCCCAGCTGTAAAATGTAGAGGATGTCAGAATGTGGAGTTAGATAAAGCTATTATAAGTAAGACCGCGGATGTTTTTAAGAAAGAAGGATCGGACGCTTGGTTTAGTTCTCCTATAGAGGTATTTTTACCGAAAGATTATAAATGTAGAGTGTGTGGTTGCCTTGAGTTTGAGAAAGAATTTGATATTCTTGACGTATGGTTTGAGTCCGGCGCTTCATTTTTTTCAGTAGTAATGAAACATCCTCAATTACGGTTTCCCGCTGATATGTATCTTGAAGGCAGTGACCAGCATCGAGGTTGGTTTCAGGTTTCTTTAATTCCTTCGGTTGCCCGAGAAGGAAAGATGCCGTTTAAGCGTATTTTAACGCACGGATTTGTTGTCGATGGTGAAGGTCGGAAGATGTCTAAATCTATGGGTAATGTGATTGCTCCGCAGGAAATTTCAAAAAAATATGGATCGGAAATTTTGCGGTTATGGGTAGCCTTCAGTGATTATAGTGAAGACGTTAAAATTTCGCAGGATATTATAAAACAGTTAGTAGATATATACCGAAAAGTTCGCAACACTATTCGGTTTATTCTTGGCAACACTTATGATTTTAATCCGCGCCAGGCCGGAGTAACATATCAGCAGCTCTTAGAAGTTGATAAATATATGTTATCTAAATCAATGGTTGTTTATGATGAGGTTATGAAATTATATGAGGGCTGCAGCTTCTATAAGGTCACTGCGGCTATTTTTAATTTTTGTAATTTAGATTTAAGTTCTTTTTATCTTGATTTTTTAAAAGATCGGTTATATACTTTTTCTGCTGAGTCTTTAGAACGGCGGTCAGCTCAGTTTGTTCTTTACCATGTTTTGAGGTTGTTAGTTAATATGATATCGCCTATTTTATCGTTTACCGCGGAAGAAGTTTACTTAGCCTGGGAAAACTTGCATGACAAAAAAGAGACTGTTTTTCTTTCTTCGTTAGATGACAGCTATACCCGCGATTGGATAAATAAGCCGCTTATGGCGAGGTGGGATAAAATTATATCTTTACGGGCAGATGTTCTTCGTGAAATTGAAAAAGAACGGGAGAAAGGAAACATAGGAAGTTCTTTAGAGGCACGTATCTTACTGCGATTTAACGATATCGATTATAGTTTTTATAAAGACTACGAGAGTCAGTTGCGGGAACTTTTCATTGTGTCGAATGTTGAAGTTGAAAAAGGAGATTCTCTTATAGCTGTAACGAAAGCATCGGGGAAAAAATGCCTGCGTTGTTGGAATTGGCGGGCAGATACCGAAGATATTTCTGGTTTCGGAGATGTTTGTGGCAGGTGTAGAGAAGTGTTGAAAGAGATTGATGTGAAATTCTCCGCCTAAGGCGGATCATTAAGGAGGTATATAGTGAAAAGGAAATTCGCAAAGAAGGATTTAACTGATTATCGGGAAAAACTGTTGAATTTAAAAGATGACGTTTTGGCGCAGATGAAGGATATTTCTGATATAACGTTGATGAAATCACAAAAGGATATTTCAGGAGATATGTCTGGGTATAGTATTCATATGGCGGATATGGCTACGGATAATTATGAAAGAGAGTTTAATTTAGGCATTGTTTCTGATGAAAGAAAGATTATTTTGGAAATAGAAGACGCGGTAAAGAGAATTGAAGATAAAGCTTATGGCGATTGTCATTTGTGTAAAAAGCCAATTGCTAAAACGCGGCTTAGCGCTATACCTTATGCTAGATATTGTAGAAAATGTAAAGAGCAAATTGAAAAAGAAAATAAAGTATAACATAGGGATAGTTTGGATAATTGCTTCTATCATATTTTTTCTGGATTTTGTTATAAAACAGTATCTAATCAACAACTTTTCCTTTCAGTCCTTTCCTGTCATAAAAAATATACTCTTTATTACAGTAGTATTCAATACCGGCGCCGCCTTTAGTATTTTCAAGGGAAACACTTTTTTTATAATAGTTATAAGCATATTATTTATTTTTCTTTTCTTAATGTTTATGAAGAGCGAAAATAAAAAAAATATGTTTTTTTTGATTCCTTGCGGATTAGTTTTGGGGGGGGCTTTGTCTAATTTATGTGATCGAGTGTTTTTAGGGTTTGTTATTGATTATATTGATTTGCGGTGGTGGCCAGTTTTTAACCTTTCCGATTCGTGTATATCTGTGGGGATAATTTTATTGCTGCTTGAATCTATATTTTCAGCGAAGAAAGAGGAAATGAAGATGAGGCATCAATGAAACAGGAACTTATTGTATCTTTGGATAACAGCGGTACGCGGTTGGATTTCTTCTTAAGTAAAAACGTCGAATCTATTTCACGGACAAAAATAAATGAGCTAATTAAAAAGGGTAATGTGCTTGTTGATGGTAAGGTAAAGAAACCCAGTTATATTTTAAAAGATAACCAAACTGTATGTTTAAGTATAGTAGAAGATAAAAGTAAAGATTTTTTAAAACCGTTTAAGTTAGATATTCCTATAATTTTTGAAGACGATGATATATTAATTATAAATAAACCACATAACTTAGTTGTTCATCCGCCGCAACCGGGTATAAATACTACATTAGTAAACGCGCTTATTTATATGAAAAAGGAGTTGTCCGACCTAACTCCTTTACGCCCGGGGGTTGTTCATCGGTTAGATAAAGAAACAAGCGGTGTTATGGTTTTGGCAAAAAATAATTCGGCGTACCTTAATATTGTTAGCCAGTTTAAGGCAAGAAAAGTTAAGAAAGAGTATTTAGCTGTATGTTGGGGGAGAGTGATAAAAGAAAAGATAGTTGTTGATTTACCTTTAAGTAGAGATACTAAGAATAGATTAAAGATGAAAGTAAGTTTTACGAAGTCCAAAAATGCTTATACTGAGATAGAGGTGTTAAAAAGATTTGACGATGCGACTTTTCTTAAAATAAAGCCATTAACAGGAAGAATGCACCAAATACGGGTGCACCTTAAATTTTTAGGGTATCCTATTGTAGGAGATAAAAAATACGGAATAAAAGATAGCTTTTCCGATTTATTATTGCATGCTCATAAATTAGGAATTTATCACCCCTCAAAAGGTTATTTTATCGAGTTTACGGCGCCTATTCCTGTACGGTTTAATGATTTTATGAAAAATAAACATACGTTTTCTGAAACGGAGAAATCGTGATAGTATTGATATGTACAATCAACGAGTCAAGTTTATAAATGAGAGAAAGAATCAAAAACAATTTTAAGAGGGAGGCCCTGATCTCTTAAAAGCATGGTATCCTTCCTGAAAGGAAGGATTTTTAAGGGTGAAGTGCCAGTAAAAATTCTCGCAGGGGATTTTTACGATCCCGAAAAAATTCGTTTTTGATTCTTATACGCACTGTAAACATATCTTGTTGATTATACACTTTCGAATTAGTTGGACTGAGGTTAAAGTTATGTATACAATTACACCAATAACATCAATAAAAAAAGATATCGAGGTTCCCGCTGATAAATCTATATCTCACCGGGCTGTACTTACTTCTTCATTAGCTAAGGGTAAGACTATTATTTCCCCATTTTTGTTAAGTGACGATACTTATGCTACGTTAGAATGCATAAAGAAGTGCGGCGTGAGAACGAAATTAGAAGGAAATACTCTCGTTATAGAAGGTGTTGGTAAAAATTTACCGGTAACAGGGAACATTGAGTTCTTTGCTAAAGAATCAGGGACTACGATTCGTATTTTTAGCGGGGTTCTTTGCGGTCAGGCAGAGGCGTATTTTAAATTCAATACGTCAGCGGCGTTATCACGGCGGCCGATGAGTAGAATAACGGTACCGTTACGAATGATGGGCGCCGATATTAAAGGTACAGTTTTAAATAACGTAGAGTATCCCCCGTTAACTATATCTTCGTCAAAATTATTGAATCCAATAAAATATAAAATGCCCGTAGCCAGCGCGCAGGTAAAATCAGCGATTATATATGCTTCTTTATATGCTAAAGGAATAACAGAGATAAAAGAACCTTTTCTTTGTCGTGACCATACTGAACGCATGATTACGGTGTTTGGCGGTAAAGTCCATAAAAAAGGAAGAACAATCTTTTCTCAAGGAGAATCTCGCCTGATTTCTCCTGGTAAATTATTTATTCCGTCAGATTTTTCATCAGCGGCGTTTTTTATTGTTTTAGGATTGATACTAAGAAAGAGTCAGCTGTTAATAAAAAATACCAATATTAATCCTACCCGATGCGGGTTATTAACGGTTTTGCGCAGAATGGGAGCACAGATTAAAGTAGTTAATAAAAACGATTATTATGAACCCTCTGCCGATATTCTAGTGAAAAGCTCACAATTACGCGCGGTTGAGGTAAAGAGTTGTGAGGTGCCGCTGATGATTGATGAGATACCTATTCTTGCTGTCGCGGCTTCTTTTGCTAAAGGCATAACTGCTATTTGGGGCGCGAAAGAATTAAAAGTAAAGGAAACTGATAGAATAAATTCTATGATCTATAATTTAAATAAAGCGGGCGTTGAAATTTCATCAAGTAAATACATGAAGGGAAAAACAGAAAACTGGGTGATAAAAATAAAAGGTTCCAATAAATTAAAGCCAGCGAAGTTTAAGAGCTTTTCTGACCATCGTACGGCAATGAGCATGATTGTTTTAGCCAAAGCGCTTGATGGTGATTCTATGATAGATGATATTGCCTGCATAAATAAATCTTTTCCTGAATTTATCTCTTTGATGGAGGCGTTATCTGCATAAAAGACTAAATATATTCGCTCAAGTTCAAATGTGTGCTTCGCACCATATCAGCTTTATCTAAAAACGCATGACTCGCCCATTTGTAAATGGGCTCAAACAAGACGCGTTTTTGCGCTTCGCGCCGATAAATCTAATATTCACATTTGAAGAATCGCTCATACACTTAGTCTTTTATGCTAAAGCAATATATAACTATGAAAATAGTACGGTTTAGTCGTGAAAAGTTAATTTTATGGGGAGTGGTTGAGGATAACTATATAGAGGTATTAAAACACGACCCGTTTCAAACCATACAAAAAACTTCTCAAAAAATCCCTCTAAATAAAGTGAAAATTCTTGCTCCGACAGTTCCTTCTAAAATAATTTGTGTGGGACTTAATTATAAAGATCATGTTGCGGAATTAAGTATGGCGATACCGTCTGAACCGATAATTTTTCTAAAACCTACAACTTCAGTAATTAGCCATAACGATAAGATAATTTATCCTGGTAATGTGGATAGAGTAGATTATGAAGCAGAATTAGCGGTAGTTATAAAAAAGAAAGCCAAATCTGTTTCTGTTCGAGATGTTAATAAATATATTTTAGGATATACCTGTCTTAACGATGTTACGGCTAGAAACATACAAGTAAAGGATATTCAGTGGAGCAGGGCAAAATCTTTTGATACTTTTTGTCCTATTGGTCCGTGGATTGAAACAACAGTTAAAAATATAAACAAATTACAAATAAAATCGTATTTAAACGGTAAGATAAAACAGCATTCTAATACCAGTGAATTTATTTTTTCCGTGGAGAAAATAGTTTCTTTTATTTCAAATATAATGACGCTATTGCCGGGGGATATAATTTCAACCGGTACGCCCTCAGGTGTCGGTCCGATGAAGATAGGCGATACCATAGAAATTGAAATAGAAAACATCGGGAGATTAACTAATTCTGTGCAGCTAGTCGGCATAAAATACTAAATCTATTCGCTCATATTTAATAAAATTTCAATACAGTGTTTTGGAACGACTTATGATTTTAGCAAAAAAATAGCGTTAAGAAAATTACCGAGTCCGCAGGCACGGAAGGTGATTTTTAGATATTTTTTTGTGTTCCGAAGGAAAAATCATACTTAGTGGAAAAACACTGTATTGAAATTTTATTAGTCCACTGAAGTAGCTTATTAAAACTTGATTTTTTCTGAGGAAATAGCTTCTTTAAAAGCTTCCACGTAGGCAGGATTAAATTGTGTGCCTTTATTTTTATCCAGTTCTACTATAGCCTCGCCGACAGTGGTTCCTTTTTTATATCCTCGTCCGCAAGTTATAGCGTCAAATACGTCTGCTACAGCTAAGATTTGAGCGCCTCGGGGAATCATGTCGCCGCTTAATCCGTAAGGGTATCCCGTTCCATCAAACTTTTCATGATGGTGTAGAATCATAGGCAGCAGGTTGTTAAATGGTTTTATGGGTTTAAGAATTTCTACACTCATTATTTCATGTTTTTTTATAAGTTCAAATTCTTCATCAGTAAGGCGTTCTTTTTTATGTAAAGTGTAATCGGGGATACCGATTTTTCCAATGTCGTGTAATAACGCGGCTTTATAAATATCGTCACATTCTTCTTGCGGAATATTTAATTCCCGCGCTAAGATTTGAGCGTATTTAGCAACTCGTTCAGAATGGCCTTGAGTATAGGTGTCTTTTTCTTCTAACGCCTTAATTAAGGAACGAATCGCTTCAAAATAGGCGGCTTCGGTTTCTTTTTTTGATTCAATCAGCGCTTTAAGGCTTTTTTCTAAATCTTTGTTACGTTCTTCTAAATCGGTAGCGACAAAATCTAAGGTGTCTTCGTTTTGGTTTTCTTTTTTTACTTCTAGAACTTGGTCTGATAAGTTAACTACCTGCAGTTTCTTTTGAGGATTATCTCGTAAATTAACTAGTGATTTTTCCATAGTATGTATAATTTCAGTTCCGGTAGTGTTTCTGTCTTTAGGAGTATGAATCAGAACTCCTTTAGGTTGGATTTTTACAATTTTTTCTTCAATTTTAAACTCAACTTTTTCTAGCTTTTCTATAAATGTTTTTACAATCGCCTCTAATTGATTTTTATTTTTTTCTTCTACCGCTATTCCTATTATATCTTCAGATACCCGCGCCAACGTTATCTTTTTAAATTCTTTTTTAAAATTAGATTCGATAAATTCGGTTAACAATTTAGTTAAAGCCTTTAGTTCTTCATAAGTAAGGTCTAAAATTAATCTGTGGTAATTCGCTGTTAATAAAGCTATAAACGATATATTCTTTGATTTTTCTTTTAAATCATGGCTCAGTTTAGCTATAAAATAACGAAAGGTATAGAATCCTGTTACTGAATCAATTATGGCCAGATTTTTTAGTTTAGTACTCATGTAAATTAAGTAACTGTATTTATAAACGTTAGAAATAACGTACGCGGCAATTATTGAAAAAAATACGCTAAAATAGTCAAGTTGAAAACTATAAGCCCGTAAGGCTAGGCATCCTGAAAAAACTACAAACAAAATAAAACCGGTAATAATCGTAGAAAAAGTAATGCGGAGGCGGCTGGAAATATAAATTATAAATACGCAGATCGCTAAAATAACGATAGATATTTGCCAGAAAAATAACGTTTGAATGTAACGGTTAGCCAGCATCATTACTAGGGTGTTTGAGATTATTGAAACTCCGGAAATTATTCCGATAGGAGTGGGGTGGTAATCATGCATTAATGGGTCTGTAGCGCCAACTAAGACTATTTTATCCTTAAAAATATCGGGGTTAATTTTTTTCTCAAGAACAAGATACGCTGGTATAGTATAGAAACTGTTAGGATGAACTAAATAGTTTATAGGTGTTATTCCCTGGTACGCGGGGATCGAAATATCGTTTATTTGAACTTCTTTATAGTCTGAAAGAATTTTCAGTTCGATAGAGTTGTAGGTATTTTTACTGGCATCTACATAAAATGGGCGTAAGGCGCGTACGACTTTATCTTCTTGAACCGGTTTTGTAATGTATCCTATCCCTTTAGCAGTATTTATGAAATCCTGATAAGGTAACTCTGTTTTAGAGTCTTGATCAACACCTAGGGTGTGGCCAAGAATAATGTTAGGGTGCGTCTTTAACGCTTCAATTAGCTGGGTATCTTCTTGAGGCGTTGATTTGCCGGCAAAGATTATATCCAGCGCGATTATTTTGGGAGAGAAGGAGGCGATGTTTTTAATAAGTTTAGCTGTTGTTGAGCGTTCCCATTTGATAGCTAATTGTTGCCGGGAAGTTTCATCTATGGCAACAATGACTATGTCATTAGTTTCAGGAGGTTTTTGCGCGAAAAGGTAGAAGGCTTGTTGCGTAAACCAATCCTGAGTTTTCAGGCGGGAAATAGTAAGTAACCCCGCGGCAAAAACTAAGTACCACAAAATTATCACCCCCCATATAAATAGGGGGTGACTAAAGTTTTTATTTTTAAAGATTGTTAACATTAAAAATTTAGTAATGGTTCTGGTTCGGTTCTATATATAGAGGGCAATGTGTCTTTATACAACTGCTACGAGCCTGTTCACTTCGTTTATTTTCACATGTCAGGCATTTGTTGACTATATTCTCAGTTAGTTTTGGATTTCCTCTTCCCGTACCATCTTCATAAATATTATTGTCAAATTTTTGATTGTTTCCAGCCATAATAACCTTTGTTTTCTTAATGCCTTGATTCGGTTTTTTAACTGCGCCTAAAACTTTTCCTTCAACGGTTATTGCGATGGCTTCTCCTTCGCTGGTAAATGGATTAACAAAATGTGACGGGTTAAGATCCTCTAAATTAGTAAATGTAGCGCTATCGCAGTCGCCGATAAGAATTGTTCCTACGGGAATATCTTTCCAGCGCATGTTATCCTGAAGCGCGGTGTTAACTCCGTAAGGTAACCCTGAAGAAGGGCATTTAAGTATTTGCGGGTCAACACCGTATTTTTTCATTACACTTTCGCTCATAAGGGTGGTTACCGCGGCGTAAGCTTGTTTAGGTTTATTTATTTTAACAAAAGAGTAGGCAAATTTTGTGTACCAATCAGCTTCTTTGATTTTTTCGGCATAGGCACGACCAATGTATTCCATATCTTTTTCTAAATCAAACTTACCTAATATGCCGGTTTCCCGGACTTTTATCTCAGCTACTCTGAGCCATGTTTCCTGGTTAACAACACAGGCTTTTTGTTTAGCGTTTTCCAGTAAAAAGATGTAACCGCCCATGCCTAAGGTGGCAAGAATAACAACGATTACAGATGCCATCATTATTTCCATCAAGGTAAAACTTTTTCTCATGATAACCTCCCCTTCTTTACGTATACAAAATATAAGGTATACGTAACAAATAGTATATTACTACTTATATAACCTAGTTAATTTTTACCACATCCTAAGTATTTGCGCAAGAGTAATATGCGCAATATAGTGATTTTTGTGAAAATAAGCTTGTTTTGTTCCTTAAGTGTTTGATTCTCAGTTATTTATAGAAATTTTTGTTTGACTAAGTTTTGGCGTTTTAATGGGGAAAAACTCAAAAAAACTCAAAATCCTTGACATGCGTTATTAATAACGGTAAATTAAATAGCTATGGAAATTCCGTCAAAATATAATTCTAAAGACGTCGAGTCTAAAATCCTAAAAGAATGGCTGGATAAGGGTTGTTTTAATGCCGATGTCAATACGTTAAAAGAGCCGTTTTGTATAGTTATTCCGCCGCCTAATATTACGGGTATCCTTCATATGGGTCATGCCTTAAACAGTACCATTCAGGATGTTTTAATTCGGTTTAATCGAATGAAAGGGTTATCGGCGTTATGGATGCCTGGGACAGATCATGCCGGGATTGCTACGCAAAATGTTGTTGAAAGAGATTTAGCTAAAAAGGGAGTAAAGAAGGAAGATATTGGACGCGATAAGTTTTTAGGGCGGTTGTGGGCATGGCGAGATCAGTATGGAACAACAATTCTAAATCAGCTTAAAAGTTTAGGGGCAAGTTGTGATTGGCGAAGAACCCGGTTTACAATGGATGATGATTATAGCCAAGTCGTAAAAGATGTTTTTATCAGTCTTTACGATAAGGGGTTGATTTACCGTGGAAATTATATTATTAACTGGTGTCCTCGGTGTCAAACTGCCTTAAGCGATGAAGAATCCGCGCATAGAGAAATAGATGGATGGCTGTACTATATTAAATATCCCATTAGACGGATGACGGACGACGGACGACGGACGACGGAATATGTTGTAGTTGCTACTACTCGGCCGGAGACTATGTTTGGTGATACTGCTGTGGCAATAAACCCTAAAGATGAGAGGTATAAAGGATTAAAAGGAGCAAAGGTAATCCTTCCCATAGTTGATAGAGAGTTGAAAGTTATTGAAGATGAAGCTATTGACCCGGAATTTGGAACGGGAGTCGTGAAAGTTACTCCGGCGCATGATCCCGTTGACTTTATGTTAGGTAAAAAACATGGGCTAGAGTCTATTAATATAATGGAAGATAATGCTGTTTTAAACAAAAACGTCCCACAGGATTTTATAGGAATGGATAGATTTGAGGCGCGAGCCGCGTTAATTGAAGTTTTAGAAGAAAAGAAGCTAATTGATAAAAAAGAACCTTATAAGATAAGCGCTGGGCATTGTTATCGTTGCCACACTATAGTGGAGCCGCGGCTTTCGTTACAGTGGTTTGTTAAAATGAAGCCGCTGGCTAAAGATGCGATAACAGTTGTAGAGAATGATGAAATAAAGTTTTACCCGCCGCGGTGGAAAAAAGTTTATCTTAACTGGATGAACAATATTTCCGATTGGTGTATATCCCGTCAGATTTGGTGGGGGCATCGTTTACCTGTTTATTACTGTAGAAGCTGTCAGTCATCTGCTGTCAGCTCTCAGCAAGAAAAAGCGGAAAGCGGAAAGCAGATAGCAGATAGCTTAAAAGGAATAATTGTTTCTAAAGAGACGCCGCAAAAATGCCCTGACTGTGGAGGTACAGATATTTATCAAGATGAGGATGTGTTGGATACGTGGTTTTCTTCTTGGCTCTGGCCGTTCGCCACCTTTGGAAAAACAACCGACTCCGAACTCCGAACTCCGAACTCCGAACTAAATTATTTTTATCCTACTAATGTGTTGGTTACCGCGTCGGAAATACTTTTTTTCTGGGTGGCGCGCATGATTATGGCTGGGTTAGAATTTAAGAAGGCAATTCCTTTTCGTAATGTTTTAATCCACGGTACAGTTAGAGATTCTAAAGGCGTAAAGATGTCTAAGTCCTTAGGTAATACCATTGACCCTTTAGATATTATTGAAAAATTCGGAGCTGATAGTTTACGGTTTTCCTTAATGCTTTTGGCCGCGAGTGGGTCGGATGTGTATTTGTCTGATGATAAGTTTTTAGTAGGAAGAAATTTCGCTAACAAAATTTGGAACGCGACCCGGTTTTTATTTCTTAAGATAAATGAAAGTAATTTTAAAATTGATTCCTTAGAGTTAGAAATTCCAGATGTCATAGATAAATGGGTTTTAAAGCAGTTAAATGATACTATAGACAGGGTTAACAGCGAATTAGAAAATAATCGTATTAACGAAGCGACAAAAGCGGCTTATGATTTTTTCTGGCATATTTTTTGTGATTGGTATATTGAGATAGCTAAAGATAATTTTACTCAAAGTAAAGCCAAGGTTTTAATCTATACGCTTATAAACGCGCTTAAACTGCTTCATCCGGTTATGCCATTTATTACGGAGGAGATTTTTCAGATAATAAAACAACAGACGTCTTTAGATCTAGAAGATTTTATGGCGAATTCAACGTGGCCGGTTAAGGCAGCGCTTTCTTTTGATGGTGAAGAAGCAAAGATTTTAGAAATCGTGATTGAAACAATTAAAACAGTAAGAAATATTAAAACAGATTTAAATTTAGGAACAAAAAAAGTAGCATTGGAAGTTAGTCTGAAAAAAGATGATAATAAGTTTTGGGAAACGAATAAAGGATGGATTGAGAAACTCACTTTTTCTGCTAAAATAAGTTTTAAGAGTAACCTAGAGAGAGTTCTTTATAGGAATGATTTATGGGAAATTAATTTAGGCATAGATGATATTGATACTAAGAATTTTCTCGCGGCTTTAGAGAAGAAAACTAATAATTTGGAAAAAGTTTTGGGTAAAGCGATTGATAGGTTAGCTAATGAAAAGTTTCTTCACCACGCCGCGGCAGAAACGGTTGAAAATGAAAAAGTTAAGGTAAAGGATTTAACCCTGCAGGTGGGAAGGCTTAAGGATTTAATAAAGGCTTTTGAAGGGGGGTCATAAAATGATAAACGAGCAAGTAAAAAAAATAATAAAAGCCGCTTTATCTGAAGATGTTGGAAAAAAGGACATCACGACAGCGATCTCTTTTTCTACGCGTGTCCAAGGTGAGGGCGTAATTATTGCTAAAGAAAACGGGGTTTTGTGCGGTATTAAAGTTGCCGAAACTGTTTTTAAAGAAATAAATGAAAAAATAAAATTTATCCCTCTGAAAAAAGATGGAGATAGAGTGCAGATAAGTGAAAAAGTTGCCTGTATAAAAGGTGATGTCCAGGCAATCTTAACCGCTGAACGCGTGGCGTTAAATTTTTTATCATTACTTTCAGGTGTGTGTACGGCCACGGCTGAAGTGGTAAGTAAAGTAAAGGCAACCGGCGTAAAAATTCTTGATACGCGTAAAACAACGCCTATTTTAAGAATTCTACAGCGCTACGCGGTGAGAGTAGGCGGAGGATATAATCATCGCTATAATTTAGAGAAAGGAATTCTTATTAAAGATAATCATCTCCATGCGGGAAAGTTTTTTATAAATGATAAGTTGAATGAAGATAAATTTGAAAGCTTAATGAAGAGGATGAAGAAAAACACGTCGTTAAAGGTTGAAATCGAAGTAGAGAGCATGGAAGAATTTAGAAGTGTCGCGAAGTATAGACCTGATATTGTAATGCTTGATAATTTTTCATTAAAACACTTAAAAGAATCCGTAGTTTTCCGCAATAAACATTTCCCCAAAATTTTAATAGAAGCATCTGGCGGGGTGAACTTAAAAACTGTAAAGGCAATTGCTTCCTGCGGGGTAGATTTTATTTCTATCGGCAGTATAACCCACTCATCCAAAGCGTTAGATTTTTCTTTAGAAATCTTGTAATAATTGTAGGGGCGTCGCTTGCCTACGCCCGTAATAATTAAAATTATCAATAATTGTATAAAAATATAATTATACCGAATCCTATTCATTGTGTAATTGTAATCAATAAACGGGCGTAGGCAAGCGGCCACCCCTACAATATTTATCTTTACCAAATCAAGGGTGTTATGGACAAATTTAGCCTTGTCAGCAATTTCAAGCCTACCGGCGACCAGCCTGCCGCGATAAGAGCATTAACCGCAGGGATAAAAAATAAAACACAGTTTCAGACTCTTTTAGGCGTAACCGGGTCGGGAAAAACTTTTACGTTAGCGTGTGTTATTGAAAAAATTAACCGCCCGGTATTAGTTATTTCACATAATAAAACTTTAGCAAGTCAGTTGTACACTGAATTTAAAGAGTTTTTTCCTCAAAACGCGGTTGAATATTTTGTCAGTTACTACGATTATTACCAGCCGGAGAGTTATCTGCCTCGAACTGATACTTATATTGAAAAAGACGCTTCAATCAATGAACGGTTAGACCGGCTGCGGTTATCGGCTTCAAGTTCACTTATATCAAGGCGTGATTGTTTGGTTGTTGCCTCAGTTTCGTGTATCTATAATTTAGGGTCTCCTCAAGATTACCAGAATTTAAGTTTATCGATTAAAGCTTGCGAAACAGTATCCATAGAAGAGATGCTTAAACGTTTAGTATTTCTGCAATATGAACGCGCTGATTTTGATTTTAAGCGGGGTACATTTAGAGTTAAAGGAGATACCTTAGATATTTTTCCTACATATAAAGAAAAAGCTATTAGGATAGAGTTTTTTGCTGATACTATTGAAAAAATTCATGAAATTAATCCTTTAACTTGTGAGAAAATTTCTCAGTTAGAGAAATTAGTCCTTTATCCGGCAAAGCATTTTATAATTGGAAAAGATAAGATATGGCCGGCTTTAAAAACTATTGAAAGCGAATTGCGGGATAGGTTAAAGGTGTTAAATAAAGGGGGCAAAATTTTAGAGGCCGAACGTTTGCGGCGGCGTACGCTTTATGATATGGAAATGCTTCGGGAAATGGGATATTGTCATGGCATTGAGAATTATTCGCGTATTTTATCAGGACGGCCATCGGGATCACGGCCGTATTGCCTTTTAGATTATTTTCCTAAAGATTTTTTTATTATAATTGATGAGAGTCATGTTACTCTTCCTCAGGTAAGAGGGATGTATGAAGCTGATAAATCAAGAAAGAGAACATTAGTTGATTACGGATTTAGGTTACCGTCTTGTTTAGATAACCGGCCTCTAAAGTTTGATGAAGTTATCGCGTTTTTTGAGCAGACCATATTTGTTTCGGCTACGCCTTCTCCTTATGAGATGGATTTATCCCAGGAAAAAGTGGTAGAACAAATTATTCGGCCTACAGGGTTGCCTGATCCACAGATGTTTGTGAGAAAAACAGAAAACCAAATAGATGACCTAATAAATGAAGTTAACCAACGAGTAAACCTCAAAGAGCGTGTATTAATTACGGCTTTAACAAAACGGATGTCAGAACAGTTAAGTCAATATTTAGAAGAGGCGGGGATTAAAGTCACATATATTCATTCTGAAATTGATACTATCGAACGCACGAAGATTCTTAAAGATTTACGGACTAAAAAATTTGACTGCCTTGTAGGAATCAACTTGTTAAGGGAAGGATTAGATTTACCGGAAGTGTCTTTAGTTATAATTCTTGACGCTGATAAAGAAGGATTTTTACGGTCAGCGACGTCGCTTATTCAGATTGCCGGCCGGGCCGCGCGTCATATAAATGGAGAAGTGATCATGTATGCTGACACAATCACAAAGTCAATGAAGAAAGCCATGAGCGAAAGTGGGCGGCGGCGAGAAATTCAGTTAAAATATAATAAGCTCAATAAAATTACTCCTCGAAGTATCACAAAGGCAGTTCATGAAGGAATAGAAAAATATTGGGTTCAAGAAAAATGCTTTATTGAGCAGCTGGATCTAGGAACCAAAGAAATGCAGATTAGAGAAGTAATCGCTCAGTTAGATCAGGAAATGTATATCGCGGCAAAAAATTTGCAGTTTGAAAAGGCCGCCCAGTTAAGAGATAAGATTAAAGAATTAAAGGATGGTTTGTAGGGGCCAACGGCTGTTGGCCCGTATATTGTTATGTTAAATCATTTGAAAATAATTAAGTTAGATACAGTAGATTCTACCAATAAGTATGCCTGGCGTTTAGCTGAGAAAGGAGAAGATGAAGTTGTTGTTGTTATCTCTAGGGCCCAAACGCGGGGGCACGGGCGTAGAAACCGGCAATGGTTTTCACCGAAAGATAAAGGTGTATATGTTTCTTTTCTTCTTCGTCCGCGAAATAATTTGCATCAAGTTTGTCTTTTGCCATTAATTCTATCATTAAGTGTTGTTCGCCTTTTTAAAGATGTTTTACCACTCAAGATAAAGTGGCCCAACGATGTTATGTCCGGCAATAAAAAAATTGCCGGCATTTTGGTTCAAGCGCGAAGCAAAAAGGATAAAGTTGATTTTGTTGTGGCGGGGATAGGTATAAATATACAGTCGCGGCAGGAAGATTTGCCGCCGGAGGCTACTTCAGTTTATATCGAGACAGCTAAAACTCAAAAAATTGACGAAGTCCTAAAGAAGCTTATTACGGAAGTGAATATTCTTTACAAGGAATTTAAAGCTGGTAATATAAAAGCCTTATTGGATGAGATTTTGTTATATCAAGTGGATGGGAATTTCAGTCTAGATGGTAGCGATTTAAAGGATACCATTCAATTGGGATAAAGAATCAAAAACAATTTTATCCGGGAGGCTCTGGTTCCTTAAAAGCATGGTATCCTTCCCGAAGGGAAGGATTTTTAAGGGTGAAGCACCAGTAAAAATCCGCACAGGGGATTTTTACGATTCCGGGAAAATTCGTTTTTGATTCTTGGCTCAGCTGTAAGGTGAGAGAATGATAGCGGTAGATATTGGAAATACAAATATACATTTCGCGCGAATTAAGAATGATAAAATTATAAAAAGTAGTTTTATCTCTACTTCGAAAATTAACAAAGATAATTTAAAAGAAGTTTTGCGCCCTTACCGGAAGGATAAAATATTGGTTTGTTCTGTTGTCCCGGCAGTGACGAAACTATTTAAAGAGTTAAAAAAAACTTACGCAGAAAAAATATATATAGTTGGGCAAGATTTGATCGTGCCGATAAAAAGTCAGTATGATAAAAATAATATAGGGATGGACAGGCTGGTTTGTGCCTTTGCCTCTAAAACAATAAATTCGGCTGCTCGGCTTGTAATTGACTTTGGAACAGCAATAACCTTTGATTTCATATCGGCAGAAGGAGAATACCAAGGCGGATTTATTTTGCCGGGGATAGGATCAACATTAAGAGTTTTGTCTTCTTGCGCGTTGTTACCAAAAAAAATTAGTTTTAAAAAATCAAGGAAAAAGATTGAGGGTGAAAAAAAAATTCAAATTCCTAAAGATACAAAAAGTAGTATCAAGCAAGGTATTGAAGATGGTTTTTCTGCCATGGTTAATTCTTTGGTGAAAAAATATTCCCAGGATTTAAATTTCGGAGCGGAAGATAAAATTTTTACTACGGGAGGTGATTTTTATGTAATAAAGCATTATTTAACCTTTAAATATATCTTTGATTCTTCTTTAGTTATGAAAGGTCTTATTTTTCTAAATAAAAAATGCCTTTAAAAACCCTTGTTTTTCAATAGTTTTTCCGTCCTCGGAATTTTTATTTAAAAAAAATCTTGACAATTTGCCAGGGGTAAATACAATAAGTGAAGCATTTAGCACTCTCCTCTTGAGATTGCTAAAATAGGGTAGAGGGATACATTAGTAATGTGTAATTAGTAACATTTATAAGGAGGTGGAGAGAATGAAGATCAAACCATTGGGAGACAGAGTTTTGATTCAGCCGTCAAAAGAACAGGAGAAAACAAAGGGAGGAATATTAATCCCTGATACAGCAAAGGAAAAACCTCAAGAAGGAAAAGTTGTTGCTGTAGGTACTGGTAAAAAAAATGAAGATGGTAAAATTATCGAATTATCTTTGAAGGTGGGAGATAAAGTACTTTATGGTAAATATTCCGGAACAGAAATTACCGTAGATGATGAAACTTATCTCATTACGAGAGAAGAAGATGTTTTGGCAGTTTACGCGTAAAATAATGGAGCTATATTTTCAGCGATAACAATTTAAGGAGGTGGGTTGTATCATGGCGAAACAAATAATATTTAATGAAGATGCTAGAAAAGCAATATTGCGAGGCGTTGAGTTGTTGGCTCGCGCGGTCAAAGTAACTTTAGGACCAAAGGGTAGAAACGTAGTGATTGATAAAAAGTTTGGTTCACCAACAATTACTAAAGACGGCGTTACGGTAGCGAAAGAAATTGATCTTGAAGATCCTTATGAAAATATCGGCGCCCAATTAGTAAAAGAAGTAGCTGAAAAAACTTCGGATTTAGCTGGAGACGGAACAACTACCGCTACAGTTTTAGCTGAAGCAATTTATAAGGAAGGGTTAAAAAACGTTGCTGCTGGAGCAAACCCTATGGGGTTGAAAAGAGGCATTGACAAAGCGGTTGAAGTTGTCGTAGCAGAACTTAAGAAGTTCTCAAAGCCGGTTAAAGACAAGAAAGAAATAGCTCAGGTCGCGACCATCGCGGCAAATAATGATATCCAAGTTGGTGAGTTGATTGCCGACGCTATGGACAAAGTTGGTAAAGACGGGGTTATTACTGTTGAAGAAGCAAAATCTATGGCAACAACATTAGACGTTGTTGAAGGGATGCAGTTTGATCAAGGTTATCTATCTCCATATTTCGCGACAGACACAGAAAAAATGGAATGTGTGTTAGATGATCCATATATTTTAATTCAGGAGAAGAAAATATCTAATCTAAAAGATATGCTTCCTCTTTTGGAGAAAATTGCCCGCGCCGGTAAACCGTTAGTAATAATTGCTGAAGATGTAGACGGCGAAGCATTGGCAACATTGGTTGTTAATAAAATCAGAGGAACTTTTTCTTGTGTCGCTGTAAAAGCTCCTGGGTATGGTGATCGACGTAAAGCTATGCTTGAAGATATAGCAATTCTTACTGGAGGAAAAGCGATTACAGAAGAATTAGGATTAAAACTTGAAAATGTATCGCTAGAAGATTTAGGAAGAGCTAAGAGAGTAAAGGTTGATAAAGAAACCTCAACTATTGTGGAAGGAGCTGGAAAGACAAGCGATTTACAGGGAAGAATTAACCAAATTAAAAATCAGGTTGAAGCTACCGACTCAGATTATGATAGAGAAAAACTTCAGGAAAGGCTTGCCAAATTAGCCGGCGGCGTAGCAAGAATTAACGTAGGCGCGGCAACAGAAACTGAAATGAAAGAGAAAAAGGCAAGAGTGGAAGATGCTCTGCATGCTACAAGAGCGGCTGTTGAAGAAGGTATTATTCCTGGTGGAGAAGTTGGTCTTTTACGCAGTATCCCCGCGGTAGTAGCGTTGAAATTAGACGGTGATGAAGCAATCGGCGCTAGAATAATTGAAAAAGCATTGCAGGAACCGTTGAAACAGCTTGTTTCTAATGCCGGGTTTGAAGGCGCGGTTATAGTTGAGCAGCTTAAAAAAGAAAAAACAAACATGGGGTTTAACGCTCAAAGTAATAAAATTATGGATATGTTTGAGGCTGGTGTAATTGATCCTACAAAAGTAGCGAGAACAGCGTTACAAAACGCCGCTTCAATAGCATCGTTGTTAATTACAACTGAAGCAGTTATCGTGGACAAACCTGAAAAAGAAGATAAAATGCCGCAAATGCCCGCTGGAGGCGGAGGAATGCCAGGCATGGGGGGAATGTACTAAGGCAGACAACCGACGACAGACGATAGATGACAGACGACAGACATCAGACGACCGACGGACAGACGATAGACAGCAGATGACAGATATGTGAGAATAGAGAGTAGACATCAGAGAGTAGAGATTTGACATCCGGCAATAGACAGCAGAATAGAAAATAAAAGATGCCCCCGTTGAAATATACGGGGGTATTTTTTTATGTACGGGAGTAGTATTTAATTGCGCCATTAGTACTAAATTTTTTAGTGAGAATTATACATAATTTTTATAGATTTTTTCTAAAACAGTGATATAATTGCTTTTCATATTAAGGATGATAGAAGTAATACCTCGCTAAAGCATGGGATAAGCTCATGCGAGCAAGTAAAATATAATAGAGTTATCGCGAAAGGTTGAATAAATGAAAAATACTTTTTATCTTAACATATCTACTGCCGATGATTTAGGAATAGGTTTATTTAAATATTCTCTTTATCCTTGCGAGAAATTTCTTATTACGAATTATTCTTTAGCTCAAATTTTAGGATATCCTTCCAAACGTGATATAAAGAAAGTTAAATTAAACGATCTTTTTTTAAACTTTGAAGACAAACAATCATTTCTTAAGATTTTACGAAGAGACGGTAAAGTGAAATTTTTTGAAACGCTATTTAAAAGTAAGGATTCTAATCCAATATGGGTCGCGGTTACTGCTTCTCGAATAATTTCTCAAGACAACGAGGAATATGTTGAAGGAATAATAGAAAATATTTCTTCTCATAAAGAAATGGAAGAAAACCTGTCGTTAGAACAGGATTTTATGCAGGGTCTTTTAGACAATATTCCCGATATAATTTATTTTAAAGACCGTCAAAATCGTATTGTTAAAGTAAATAGATTCTATGCTCAAGGAGTAGGTTTAAAAGCTGATGAGATAGTAGGTAAAACCGATTTAGATTTTTTTCCCTATGAACAGGCAAAAAAAATGATGGAAGATGATGATTATGTTATTAAGAGTGGGCAATCAATTGTTGGTAAAATTGAACGGACGCTACTTCCTGATGGAACATGGAATCAGGTTATTACGACAAAAATACCTATGTATGATAAGGTTGGCAAGATTATAGGGTCTATGGGAATAACTCGAGATATGACCGCCTATGCCAACTTAGAAAGAGAGCGACTGTCAATGTTAATAAACGCGTTAACGGTTTTGGGTAAAGCTTTAGAGATGCGCGATCCCTATACGTTTAGTCATACTAGGCATGTTGCTTCTATTGCTGAATCTGTTGGCCGTGAATTAGGTTGGAACGAAAATCGTCTTTTAGGCATACGGTTAGCTGGTGAACTTCATGATTTAGGAAAAATTGGTATTCCTTTAGATATTTTAAATAAACCTGGAAAATTAAGCGTGTTAGAATACAGTTTTATTCAGGAACATGTCCAGAAATGTTATAATTTGATTAAAGATATTGAGTTTCCCTTTCCTTTAGCGGATTCTATATATCAACATCATGAACGATTAGACGGTTCAGGATATCCGCAAAAGCTAATCGGCGATAGTATTCTTGTTGAGGCGAGAATTTTGGCAATTAGTGATGTGTTGGAAGCAATGACAAATCATCGGCCTTATCGAGAAGCGTTAGGCTTAAAAAAAGCGACGGAAGAGCTAAGAGGCGGATGCGGTTCAAAATATGACACTGGAATTGTTGACGTTATTTTCAATTTGATTGATAGAAATAACGGAAACGTGTTTTGGATCGCGTCTTGAAACTGACTATTTTTCAATTGAAATTTTTCACTTGATATTATTTCATTAATGTGATATAAAAGTTATCTTATGAAAGAAATAAAAATATTCGCGAGAGCGGGACAAGGAGCAATTACAATGGCAGCGATATTAGGGGAATCGTTGTTTTACGAAAATAAATACGCTTACGCCTTTCCTCATTTTGGCGCGGCGCGTATGGGTGCTCCAATGAACGCATTTTTGAGGTTTGATGATAAACCCATTCGATTACGTTCTAAAGTTTATACTCCTGATTATGTAATTATTGTAGATCCAACCTTACTTGATGGTGAAAACTGTTTTAGTGATTTAAAAAAAGGAGCAAAAGCAGTAGTCGCGGTAAGAGAATCAACAAAAATTCCAACCTCAACAGATATGGAAATATATACGCTACCCGCGGAAAAAATAGCTCAGGAAATAATTGGACGCCCCTTTGCTAATACGGTTTTATTGGGGGCCTTTTCTAAGATATCTGGCGAGGTTAAGCTAGAGGCTATATTAAAGGCTGTAGAAAAACAATTTAAGGGGAAACCAGGGATTCTAGAAAAAAATTTAGCCGCTGTTAAAAAAGGATACGAAAGTGTTTAGTGTATTAGTAAGTTCAGCTAAATCTTCAAAGCAAAATAAAACAGGAAGTTGGCGATCATTAACGATGCCGAAGTATTTACAAACAAACTGTATTGCTTGTAATCTTTGTAAATTAATATGTCCGGAAGGTTGTATTGAAGGTAAAGAAAAAAATAAATACGATTCGAATTTACAGTATTGTAAAGGTTGTGGTCTTTGCGCTTATATATGTCCTAAAAAAGACATAGAGATGGTTAACGAAAATAAATAGTTCTTGTGGTCGACTAATAAGTTTGAAATCGAGTAATAAGGAAAAACTATGAAGCAATTTTTAGAAGGATCGTGGGCAGTAGCAGAAGCCGTTAAATTATGTAAGCCAGGAGTAATTTCCGCTTATCCCATTACGCCGCAAACGCATATTGTTGAGCATTTAGCTAAGTTTGTCGCTGATGGTCGGATTAACGCTGAATCTATAAATGTTGAAAGTGAACATTCAGCCGCGTCAGTTGTATTAGGGTCACAGGCAGCTGGTGTGAGAAGTTTTACCGCTACCAGTTCTCAGGGGTTATTCCTTATGGCGGAAGTTGTGTTTAATATCGCGGGTATGCGGTTGCCGATAATGATGGTTTGTGCTAATAGGGCGATTTCGGCGCCGATAAATATTTGGAATGATCAGCAAGATTCTATATCCTTGAGGGATGCGGGATGGATTCAACTATATGCTGAAAATAATCAAGAAGCAATAGATTTAATTATTGCCGGTTATAAAATAGGCGAGATGCCAAAAGTTATGTTGCCGATCATGGTTTGTGTTGATGGTTTTATCCTTACGCATGGTATGGAAACTGTTGATATGCCTGATGCGGTGGCAGTCGATAAATTTTTACCAGCATACAATCCACCGTTTAAATTAGATGTTGATAATCCAATGAGTTTTGGGTTATTAGGCGACCCTTCAGTATATACTGAAAACAGATACTCTTTACACAAAACATTAGAAGAGTTATTAGAAATAATTCCGCAAGTAGGCAGTGAATATAAATCTGCTTTTGGAAGAGATAGTGTACGATTAGTTGAAAAATATAGGGTTCATGATGCCGAGACTGTGATTGTCGCGTTAGGATCGGTTTGTGGGACAATAAAAGATGTTATAGATGATGAGAGAGAAAAGGGCAATAAAGTCGGCCTTCTAAAAATTGTAACGTATAGACCTTTTCCTAAGGCAGCTATTTATAATGCTTTAAAAAATGTGCCGAATATAAGTATTCTGGATAAAAATATATCTTTAGGATCAGAGGGCGCGGTTTATACTGAAGTTAAGGCTCTGTTTAATGATTCAACAAAAAAGATTAGCGGATTTGTTGCCGGATTAGGCGGCAGGGATATATCTAAAGGTACAGTTATAGAAATGTTACGTTTAACAAAAGAAGAAGTTAATAACTGTAAATTTATGGATTTAGATACTAGTCTATTATGGGAGGAATTTCGTGTCAGTTGATAGAGAACATATTTTAGATAATTTTTTTGTGTCTGGACATACAGCTTGTTCTGGATGTGGTCAGTCTATGGCTGCTAGAATTGTGATGAACGTCGCGGGAAAGAATACTATGGTTACAAATGCTACTGGATGCCTTGAAGTATTTTCAACTAAAGCGCCTGAGACGTCCTGGGGTGTGCCATGGGTCCATTCATTGTTTGAAAATGCCGCCGCGGTAGGCAGTGGGGTTGAGGCGGCTTTAAAGCATTTAGGAAAGTTAGATTCTATTAGAGTCATTTCTCAAGGTGGTGACGGAGGTACCGCTGATATAGGGCTACAGGCTCTTTCTGGCATGATTGAGAGAGGACATGATGTGTTATATGTATGTTATGATAACGAAGCTTATATGAACACAGGTATCCAACGTAGTGGGCTTACGCCGTTTGACGCGAAAACGACAACGTCACCTATAGGAAAAAAATCAACAGGTAATCCTAAACAAAAGAAACCATTAGTCGAAATTTGCGCGGCGCATCATATTCCTTACGCGGCATCTGCTTCAGTAGGGTATCCGCAGGATGTTGAAAAGAAAGTAAAAAAAGCGTTAAGTATCCGCGGATCGAAGTTTTTAATGATTCATGTTCCTTGTCCTTTAGGATGGGGATCAGACCCAGCGCTTACTATTGAGATAGCACGGTTAGCTGTGCAGAGTGGGCTGTATCCTATAGTTGAGTATGAGAATGGTCAATTAAGTAACCGAATGAAATTAGCCGCGGTAAAACCTGTAAAAGATTATCTAGTAACACAGAATAGATTTAAGCATCTTCTTAAAAATGAAGAAGAGTTAGCAAAGGTACAAAAGATAGCTGATAATAATATTAGTTATTACGGTTTGAAATAAGACATCCTATAAGGAGTCAAGATAAAAAAAGACGAATTTTCAAAGAGCGTTCATTGATAATTAAGCCGGCATAAAAACACGTTCAGGGCGATAGACATCACCAGACTTGAGCATGCT
>Ga0180007_10001563_pt1 | contig 30477 bp, 33 predicted proteins | sample MM_PC_MetaG_FD_121122 | JGI IMG/M metagenome (GOLD analysis project Ga0180007, IMG submission 121122) | Groundwater microbial communities from the Aspo Hard Rock Laboratory (HRL) deep subsurface site, Sweden - MM_PC_MetaG | ecosystem: Environmental > Aquatic > Deep subsurface > Groundwater... | reverse complement strand
CCTTCCATAGGTTCCACGCTATTCTAATTTTTGCTATATTTCTCATGCGACTTAGTTGTTGATATGTTAGTTAACCACAACATATTCTATCAACTTTGTCGCATTTTTAATGACAATTTATCGGGTTTCGCCATTTTCCAGAAAAAGTTGAATAGCTCGCGCTCTTGGTCAGCAACTATTTTATTTTGAATTTCAAGCCCATAACACTCATCTTTAAGCCATTGAACTATGGAAAAAACATCATTATATATAAATGAATCATAAGATATTTCCAAAATGTCTCTCTCGATAATCCTATATCTATGATTTTCATCTATTTCCTTCTGGAAATTTTCATTTTTAGTTTGTGTCCTCACCCTGTCTGAAGGTACAGGATTGAACAGCTGAGTATCAGTCAATCCCCTTTTTATCATCTCCTTCCACCATCTAACCATAAAATCGGTTCCAATAATCTCACTTATTGAATAATACCCCAATCCTATTGTTCCATTACGAGCATTCAAGGTATTCCAAATAAGCTGTTTTACTTCTTCGCTTCCGGAGTAATGAGTAACCTTTATTTTCTGAGTGTTTGTTAATGATTGCGACTTCAGTATACTTTCAATAGATTTGAACCCATAGCCAAGTAGCTTTACTTTTTTTTCTTCCTCACTAACGAGCTTTTCTAGTGAAGAAATGTTATTTATCCGATACTTCACTGCTTCATTTACTTTAAGTTTTTCTACAAGCCCCTTCTCTCTCAAAGCTTCACATATCCTGTATATGGTAGTTCTTGAGATTCTAACACCACGAGAAAGATTGAGAACTGATTGCTTACCATTTTTCAAAAGATACAAGTAAACTTCAACTTCATCAGAACTGAGACCGAGTTGTCGAAGAAAATCATTTACCTCCTTCATAGTTACCCCTTATAATGCTTACCAAGTTTCCACAAGATTTCAAATTCCCTCCTTTTAAACCTACTTATTTCCTCATTCTGAATTTCCACTCCAAAAGCCAAATTCTCATCCCACTGCACAATGGAAAAGATATCGTTATAAATAAATGTTTCGTAGTAAATCTTGAATATTTTTTCATCAATTTCTCTTTCTTCTACCTTTACCCATTGATCATATATCAACTTATCCCTAGATTTATTATCAATTGTATCTTTTAACTCAAAAGTGCCTGGATTAGCAAGAATTCTATCACGTATCCCTCTCCTCTTTGCCTCATTCCACCATTTGATTACGAAGTTCCTTCCAACCATCTCGCTTAAAGTTCGGTAACCAAAGCTCAAAGCCTCTCCCCTTGTTTCAAGATAATTCCACAGCAATTGTTTCACTTCTTCTTTGCCCTGATAATGAACAACCCTGATCTTATGATCCTGTAGTTGTGAGATTCTTTGAAATTTATTCTTAACAGAATTAAACTTAGCCCTAATATCATTAACCCTCCTCTCTATATCATCTACTTTGAGCTTCAAATATTCAACTGAGGCAGCTTCGTACTTCGTAGTACCTTTATCCGAAAGTTTCTTTAAAAATCCTTCACTTGTTAACCTCTCGCATAACCTATATAAATTAGTTCTATTGATACCAATCCCCTTTGAGATATCAAAAATCGTCGAAATCCCATTCTGCAGCAGGAAAAGATAGACTGCCGTCTCCTCATCAGTTAACCCAAGCTTTTTGAAAAAAGAATTCAATTCATTCATTGCCTGCAATTTTTGCGTTATTACATATTACATATAAGATATTATTCATGTACAAATTCTGGACAACATTTTCACTTTTCTACCTATTATCTCATATAATTCAACTAATCAAAATTAATTTATCAAATTTTGCATACTGAAGGCATTATGAAGATAACGATAGTTGATAAAATTAACAGATTCGCAAGCAAGGACATTAAAACTCTCCAGAAGAATGGGGATGTTATGTTCACACCTCTGAACAGCTCGGCTTTGAAAAATTTACCTATTAAAGTTTACAACGAAGATGTGATATTGGTTATCGATCCAGAGATTTACAACTGGAAGATTGGTAATGAAGTTTTCAAGCTATTTAAAAATTTAAAAGCTGTCTGCCTTCCTACAACTTCTTTTGAATGTCTAGATCTTGATTACTTTAAAAAGAATAAAATAACTGTCACAAACACGCCCAGCTATTCTACGCAGGCAGTAGCCGAATATGCTATCTGGATGATGATGAGTCTTGTGCGAAAGCTTCCTATGATTTTAAGGTCTAAAATGGATATTTTTAATCCATTCTCTATTCAGGAAGAAATAAAAGGTAAGACTATGGGAGTAATAGGACTAGGTAATATTGGAAAAAGAATTGCAGAGTATGGGGATAGAATGGGAATGAGAGTTTTCTACTGGTCTAGATCGGACAAAGATGTTTTCTGGGAGAAGGTAAAGTTAGGCAGACTTTTGGAAAGAAGTGATTTTGTATTTCCATGTTATGAGATTAATAGGGAGACTAAAAAAATTTTCAAGGACAAGAAAAATATTGATAAAATTAAATCAGGAGCATATCTTGTTATCCCCATAATAGGCGGAAGCACTAGGTTGGGAAATGAAAGTTTTGATTTCAGGTTACTGAAAAAGTATGTAAGGGAGGGAAAACTCTCGGGCTTAGCATATGAATCGCCTAATCTAGAGAAAAGTAGATCAAATATCTTCACTCCTCCTCCAGTCGCCTGGTACACAAAAGAGGCTCAGGACAGATGTTATCAGATGGTAACGAATACAGTGCTGTCGGTAATCAAAGGCTGTCCGGAGAATAGAGTTGTTTAACAGTAGGTCGAAACCATAATCCATATTCCGTAGCTCATCGGCTACTACTTAACTATTTCACTTTTTACCTTCCTCCTCACCCTTCTAAACACACTCTCCCTCTTCCATTCTTTTAGAATTTTTTCTGTCACTGGAATAGCCATACTCCAAGTCAGTTCAAATATCGATCGGATGCTGTCAGAAAACAATCGGCTGTTCATAACAAGCCCCCACATCTCATCATCTTCGATACTTGTAATACGAATCCTTGTTCCAGCAACTGCAAAGCGAAGATACATCTTGAAGATCGGTGAATCAATGTAGCGATAATCCCAAGTCTCAAGAAAATTAGGATTTTGAATATATGTATAAACCAGAATATCCCGTGTCCAATCGTTTAAGGGAACTATCTCCCTCACTCTTCTTCCAGCCAATCGCTGCTTTCTTGCAGCTTCCGCCATATCCTTGTCAATTTCCTGGTGACCAAAAGCGTCAGCACGTATAAGATAAGTCCAGGCGATATCATCATAAATTCTCCTTTTACCTTCGAGTCCATAATAAGTTTTCTTCGCACCCTCGATGCCCGGATAAAACTGAAAATTTGCATTTGGCTTTCTGTCTTTGTGATACGTCCCTTTCAGTTCTGGAAGAATTTCTATCAAGTCGATCTCCAAGTCTTCCAAAGATTTCCTTCTATTCCGAACAGTTTTTCTCAGCTCTGACGGATTTTTTGCCTTTACTCTGGTTTGCTGTTTCGTGAAGCCATCGCTTTGCTCGAGCTCTACCAAATTCTTTAACGCTAAATCCATAAGAACATCGTAGATTGTCGTACGCGGAATACCCGTAGCTTTCGAAAGTGAGTATGGAGACGATTCAGAATGCTTTAAGCATTCAAGATAGACTATAATCTCCTTCTCGCTTAAACCAAACTTCTCAAGAACTTTTGCCTTAGAATCCATAGCTAAATAAATAACAATTTAACCATATAATCATCACAACCCGTTCTTGTCACCTGATCCTATCATTGTCGACACTCACCGTCAACTTTGACACTCTGCCCTGCCGGCAAATATAATTCTTCTCGTTAGTAAAAATCCTTATGGAAAAGAAGATTAAAATCACAACAATCAAAAAGCTTGCTCTAGAGATAATACATAACCAGGGCTACGACAAAAAAGAAAGCGAGCAGATTTTCGATATGCGGCTTTATGCTCAACTGCGAGGAAATGACCACGGCTTTGTCGGACTCTTTGGATGGAATCCAGATAAGGATAGGACCGCCGGTCAAATCACAATAGTTCGTGAAACAAAGCTTTCGGCATTAATCGACGGCAATGCTAATTCGGCAATTACTGTAATGCAAAAAGCAACTGATATAGCTATCCAAAAAGCAAAAAAGTCAGGATTTGGAATTGTTGGAGCCAAGAGAACTTACAACTCGACCGGAGCAATTGGTTACTACGTTAAACAAATAGCTCAACATAATTTAATCGGCATGACTTTCTCGGGGTGTGACGCCTATGTTGCTCCTTTTGATTCTAACGAGGCAATCTTCGGATCAAATCCTATGGCTGTAGGATTGCCTACACTGAAAGATCCTGTCGTTCTCGACTTTGCAACTACAGACATGACCTGGCACGACTTGACCGAGCAAAATATTCTGAATAAAAAACTTGCCCCGGGAAGAGGCTATGACAAAAGTGGGAAGCCGACACTTGAACCGAAAGCCGTCATGGCACAGGGAGCATCTCGAATTTTCGACAACACATACAAGGGGTCAGGACTCTCATTTATCATCGAAACACTTACCGGTCCTTTGGTGCAGGCTGCAGCGTTTGGAATTCTTGATGAAGAAGCTGACTGGGGCAATCTTGTGATAGCCATTGACCCGGAGCTGCTTGTAGACATAAAAGACTTCAAGAAAAATATGACCAAGCTGATAAAACGATTTAAAGGAGCACGAAAACTGAAAGGAGTTAAAGAACTTTTTTATCCTGGAGAGAGAGGCAATCGAATGGCTGCAAGATGTTTAAGGCAGAGAATAGTTGAGATCGAAGAAGAATTATTGGAAAAAATGATGGCTGAAGCTCAACCACCGTCTGGATTTGAATAATCAAATACCTACAAGCTATCCTCTATTAGCTGTATGCTGTCTGCTGTCCGCTGTTTGCTATCTTGGATCCTTCCCCATCTTCCAAACTATCTCAAAAAGTTGTTTTTGAAACTGAGCAATTTTCTTATTATAGATCTCAACCCCAAACACCTCTCCTTCGTGCCAGTTATAGAGCCCCATTACATCATTATAAATATCGTACTGATGATCAATCCTCAGAATCTTTGAAGGAATATATCTTCCCTGAAAGTGCTCCGGTGAGTACGTAGTCGCACTCCCCTTTTGATCTGTTTTTAAATACTCATCAGAATACAGATCTCTAAACATTAACCTTCGCTTAGCAAATTCATTGACCCATCTCTTCATAAAATCGAAACCCACTAATTCTGCAAGAGGCCTATACGAATAACCCACAACCTCCTTCGAAGCACGTAAAACATTCCAAGCCATCTGCTTTATCCCATCCTTCCCTCTATAAAAAAGAACTTTTGTCTCCGGCTCATTTAACCCAAGTTTTCCAGTAAGATACAGGCTGACCTCCCCAAAATCTTTTTTAAGTTTATTTACTATCTGCATCTTTCTTTCAAGCAAAAATTCTAATCGGTCAATAGCGACCGCCTTAGACTGCTTTCTATGTTCATCTATAACCTCCTCAACCACTCCCATGTCTCTCATCCTCTCCAATCTTCTGTAAACCTTAGATCTATCAATACCTATCTCTCTTGAAAGCTCTAGTGTAGTAAGAATTCCTTTTTGTACTAAAGCAAGATATATCTCTGCTTCGAACTCATCTAACCCCAAATCCATTAAAAACTCCCTCACCTTCTGTTCGTTCATTAAGGTAATTTTTTAAGAATTTAAATTTTCCAAACTATGACTATTCTACAATATTCTGTTCATCAAGTGAACAACAACTCTGCTTTGCCCAATAGAGTGGATATAATTTTTTCGCAATTAGATTATTACTCGAACAGTAACATGATTAGAGGTGATTTCCACAAAGTGTTTAACGACAAAAAAAGGATACTTATTATTATGCCTCATCCAGATGATGCTGAGATCTACTGCGGAGGTACGATTGCACATCTTGTAAAATCAAAAAAGGAAGTCCGAATTGTGAAGGCAACTTTTGGAGAAAGAGGTTGCCAGCAAGAGAAGATTACCCTTTCAAGATTAAAGAAAATACGCAAAAGGGAAGATTCGGCATCTATGGAGGTTTTAGGTATCAAACCATCAAATAACATTTATCTTGACCTTGGAGATGGAAAGGTTGAAAACACCATTGATACTATAAAAAAAATTGCCTTCCAAATAAGACTGTTTAAGCCAGATTTAGTCATAACAACGAATCCAGAAGATTCTGTTATTCGATTCGATAAAAACATCAATTGGATAAATCACAGAGACCACAGAAATACAGCTCAATCCACTCTTGACGCTATTCTACCATACAGCCGAGATCTCCTATTTTTTCCAGAACAGTTAAAAGGTTCAAGGGCAATCTCGCATAGTGTGACAGAATTTTTACTTACCGATTATTATGATCACCCAGATAATGTTCTTATCAATGTTACAGATTTCATAAATACAAGAGTGAAGGCTCATTCATGTCACAAATCTCAATACAGTTTGTCGGATGCTAAAGAATCGGCAGATTTTTTTACTATTCGCAACTACTATCCAAAAGGAAAAAGATATGAATCTTTTCGTTATGTCGTAGCTGACTAAATAAACCTATATCTATTTATGAAAAAAATAGACTGGACAAAAATAAGAAACCAATTCCCAGCAGTAAAAAAGTATGTTTACTTAAATGCTGCTTCAACATCTCCAATTCCTAAAATAGTAGCACATGAGGGGAAACTCTTTTATGATGAGATTTTAGAAAATGGAGAAAAAGCATGGGATAGGTGGGCAGATAAAATAACCGAAACAAGAGAAAATGCAGCACAACTACTAAACGCATCTCCAAAAGAGATTACTTTTATTCATAATACAGGACATGGACTCAACATTGCCGCAGAGATATTAAAAGACAAGCCTGGCGAAGTACTAACAATGGAAGATGAATACCCTACTTCGACAATTCCTTGGATACATAGAAATAGGAGAGTACGATTTGTACAACCAGTTCGCAATACATATTCTATTGACCAAATAGAAAAATACATTTCAAAAGACACAAAGATTCTAGTGACAAGCCATATCCAGTATAGTACTGGATTTAAGCAAGATCTGAACGAACTCGGAAAACTGTGCAAAAAGCACAACTTGATATACATTGTCAATGCAACTCAGTCCGGAGGTATCTTTCCAGTAGATGTAAAAAAGGCAAATATAGACTTTCTCGTATTTGCAGGTTATAAGTGGACATTATCAGGGTTTGGAAACGGAGTTCTATACATAAACAAAAAATGGCTAAAACCAAAAGCCTTCCCATTGGTCGGTAGTGAGAGTGTAAAAGATTGGGAAGCTATGGACAACAAAAACTTCACAATACGTAATGATGCTGCTGTATTGGAAATTGGAGCACCAAACTTCGCACCAATTATCGCACTGGGATCAGCTCTAAAGTATTTAGCCAACATCGGACAAAGAAATATCCAAGAGAGAATCTTCAGCTTGAATGATTACCTCGTTGGAGAGATCTCTTGCCTAAAAGATGTCAGAATAACAACACCTTTAGATAAGAAATGGCGTTCCGGCATAACATTGATCAAAGTTCCTAATCCCAAAAGAATACAAGAACAACTTGTCAAAAGAAAAATTCTTGTATCCTGCAGAAGAAAGCAAATAAGAATAAGCCTACATATATATAACAATAAAGATGATATCCACAAGTTCGTCAGGGCTCTTATGAAACTTCTTGTTGTACGTTAAACTACAACCGCTACCCCTATCCCTCTGGATTAATAAATCTCTATGTTACAACTTCTAAGCAGGAGAAAATAGCACAAAATACTTTGTGCTATAATAATCTCAACTAACTTATCTCTATTCTTAATGAATGCAAAATTTGCTGTTATAACAGGTGCAAGTGCCGGTATAGGAAAAGAGACTGCAATAACTCTTGCAAGTAAAGGATACGATGTCATATTAATTGCAAGAAGAAAAAATAGGCTTGAAGTAATACAGCAAAAAATACAGGAAGCTGGAGGAACCTGTAATATCTTCCCTTTTGATCTAACTAAGACAGAGAGGATATCAAACCTTGTACAGAAAATAAGAAAAGTGACTAACAAAATTGATGTTCTAGCTAACATTGCAGGATCCTGGCATAACAGTAGTCGTCCGTTATTCGACAGAAACCTTACTGAGCTGGAAGATCAAACGATAACTGCTCCCCTAGATATTGTTAAGGGTGAGATTCTACTTACAAAAAAAATTATCCGACAAATGCGAACCAATGCAACAATAATTAATATGTCAGGAACATTTAGTGAAGATGATACTGGATGGATACCAGACTTTGTTGCCAAAACAGGACTTGAGTCTTTTACCAAGATGCTTGCACGTGAACTGAAAGATTCGAAAATATTAGTTTTTGCTATTAGACCTTACTTCGTATGGACAGAGGCTGTACAGAAATTCTATCCTGATTCAGAAAACGAAGCGATGAAGATTTCGAAAGTGACAAAACTAATTATGAACCTCATTGAAAGAAAGACAAAATACAGATCCGGGGAGGTAGTTGAAATAAAGCCATAGGAAGCATTCTTGTATTGAAGCTAAAAACATCACTGATCAGTGCATCAAGATACGGAAGACTTAGAACCAATCAGCTAGTCATTATCGATATAAGCTATTTTTTTCTACTATTTACTATTTTACTACTTTACTATTTCACTACTCCCCTATTTACTTTCATCATAAACCTGCTATAATCTCCCCAGTGCTAAGCCAAGTTTCAGTTTTTTATTTTTTGAGAAAGGAGGTTTTTTTAGATTTAACGAACTGGTGCGAGTGAAACCTCATTAAGTTTCTTCCAATTAGCATATCAATTAATTATTTATTAGTTTCTATAAATGGATAACAATCAATTCAAAGTATTCGTTGGTGGAATCTCCTGGGACACAACAGAAGAAAGTCTTAAGGAATTCATGAGCGAAGCAGGAGAAGTAGTCGAAGCAAAGATCATCAAGGACAAGTTCTCAGGCCGATCAAAAGGTTTCGGATTCGTAACATTCGCCGATGAAGCAGGTATGAAGAAGGCAATCGATGAGTTAAACGGAAAAGAGCTCGATGGCCGACAGCTTAAGATTGCTGAAGCTCAACCACCTAAACCTAGAGAATAAAACTCTGGAGTAGAAATAACTAGTCTGGTTCGCTTGTTTTGTTATCTTTGATACAAAACTGAACCAGACTTTTTATTTGTATGTTGTGATTTTTTAGAATTCGATCCCGTCCGCCAATCCCCAGTTTCTCCCCAACAAAAAGAGCTTCCGAAACAACGACTCCTGATCCTTTTAGCGCCATTGCCAACGCATCTACTGTCCCTCCGGAACTCAAGATATCGTCAACAATAATTGCCTTTTGTCCGCTTTTCAGCCCATTCACATATATATGTCCCTCTCCAGAAAATCCTATTGAAGTCTTAACCTTAGTCTCACCCTTTATACCATTTGGATACCAGTTGGCAAGAACGTATGGAATCCCAACTCTCAAAGCGATTGCATGCGTAAGCGGACCTCCTCCTCTATCTGCCTCTGAAACAATCACATCAACATTTAAAAAATCCCCCTCCATAACAAGGAGGTCTGCCATATCTTCTAAGAGAGTTGGGTCCATAGGAGGGACAGAGTCGGTCAGAGATAATAAAACATAGGGATAGCCATTACTGCCATTTATAATAGGAATATCCAAGAAACTCCTCTTTATTCTTGCAAGTTTCAAACCATATTCCTCTTTTGTGAGCTTTTTATTCATACAATCAGATAATAATGAGATTAGATTATAACCCAAGTCAGATATACCTACAATATAGCTTATGCGTTTAGTCTTCAGCTACTTTCTGTTAAAATATAATTTAACTAACTTGCAGCTAATTCAACCTATGAAATCGTTTTACAAAAAATTGCACAAAGTAAAATTTCTAAATTCACAGACAGGCTTCAGTCCCCAGCTTCGACATCTGATAAACCATGGTTTTTCATGGGGAAAAGAAAGTGGAAATATGGACTTTGCATTTGGCGACTCGCTTGGTGTACGTCTTCGGATTCAGCAATTCTTAACCGATTTACACATGGGGAGCATCAGAGATTCCATCAACATGATTCCTGAACATAGCGACAGAATTGTTGATATTGACAAGACAAAGACAGATCGGCTCAAAAGACACCGCTTCGGGAAGAATATAAATTGTGATGCCGTTTTCACAAAACGCGATAATATTACCTTGACAACAAAACCTGCTGACTGCACAACTGCCTTTGTTTTTGCACAAAACTTATCAAAAGAGACAATTATCGGAATAATTCACAGCGGAAGGAGAGGCGTCGAGATGAAGCTGCCACAGAAAGCCGTTGCCCATATCTGCCAGAAATATCACTGTAAGTCTGATAACATTCTCCTATCTGTCGTCCCGCACCTTTTTCAGGAAAACAGACGTTTCGAAAATATAGATGACTTAGACGCTTCTGCCTGGAAAGGCTTTATCAAGAAAAGGGAAGGCTATTTCTACCCCGATGAAACAGGTCTTGCCATCAAACAGTATCTTGATTCCAGAATCAGTCAAAAGAATCTCGAGGTACATAACATCGACACCTTTGAGGAAGCCCATAAGGGAAATACATTCTCTTATAAATACCACCTAGAAATAAAGAAAAAGGGGGGGAAAGCCCCGGAAGGGAGATTTATAGTTGCCATCAGGAAGAAGTGATTCCTGCAAAGCTATCTCGTCGGGTGTAATTCTGATAATGCTTCACAACAACATTAATAGAATCTGCCGAATCATCAACAAGGTTTTCAGGAAGCTTATCGCCTCGAAACCATTTTCCCATTTTTGAGTCACTATTTAATTCTACCCAGTGCAGCAGGCTCAACCCCATTCCTCTGCCCTCTTCTCGAAAAGAATACTCGACAAATACAGGATCTCCTTTTATTTCCACTCCGCCCAATTCGCCGTCTAAGATTCTTGAAAAAGCGTCACTCAAGTTCCCTCCTTTATCCGTTGATAAAAGAACAACTCAAGAAATGTGAAACATATCCGGCCAGAAAACATCATTTTTTGATCGCTTGGTCAATAACACCTCTACTCTATTCCATCTTAGTCTGATTGGAATGATTTCAACAACGGGAGTTACGCATATGCGGCAGAGTTCTCGGAAGATGTTAAATTGCTGGAAACCAGGTTTTAGCTTTTGCAAGCTTCTGACAATTCTACTTGTTTCATTCACATCTTTACTTGCTTTCATGTTTTAAATTATACAGCAAATGCTGCCTACATATCAACTATCGTTCAACAATAATTTAACGATAGCTTCCCATTGTTCTATTGCCTTAACTACAGTTTATCTGATATATTACTAAACTTAAATAACTGAGATCGAAATGTCAAAACAAGGAAAATTCTTAATCATAGGTCTGACTGTGCTTGCATTCTTTTTCATATGGAAGCACAGCGAGCAGGCTAGCATATCAACAGAACCTATTGTTCAGGGTATATCATCTTATCTCGATCCAGCCGATTCGCCAGCATGTAAAAGCTTGGAGCTCAGCATGGAGATATCAAATCTTCCAGCTGGCTGGAATTGCAGAGAAAATAGTGATGGGAGTCTCTTGCTTTCATCAGATTCATTTCGAATAGAGCTAAACTATAAGACCTACGAACCTTATTGTCAAGATACAACAACTTATGATGATACGGGGGCACCGATTTCCGACTCGGAATGCGAGGTAACTCAGTTTTACATAAAGGGAGGCTTCATACTTTCACAGTATAACTATGCAAACGAGCTAAAAGAGATCGGCGGCATATATGAGAATTCATATGGGGAAAGAATTAGCACAAAAATAACTCCTATACTAGCAATGCAGACAGAATCGGACAACGGGAAAGTACAACAGCTTGTTGAAGTCCTGAAATTAATCGACTAATCCCAATCAAACCAGTATAATAAAAAGTATAAATCATCGCTAAACATCATGAACACAAACCCTTCGGCTAAAAGAATTCTCTGCTACGGCAACTCAAACACCTGGGGCTGGGTGCCAAATAAAATGGGATCCGAGCGATTCTCTATCGATAAGAGATGGACGGGAATTCTGCAGAACCTGCTCGGAAATTCTTATGAAGTTATCGAAGAAGGACTCGGAGCCAGGACCACAAAGTTTCACGATCCCAGGCCGGAACTGCCTCAAAGAAATGGCCTTGAGAGTTTGTTGATGATTCTTGAAACTCACCTCCCGCTTGACCTGGTTATTCTCATGCTTGGTACTACTGACACAAAAGAAATGTTCGATGTTTCACCAGATAAGATTTCCGACGGTTTAAGGGCGCTCGTCAAAACTATCCAAGAGTACAAAGTACTAGAAGGATCAAATTCACCTAAAATACTTATAATTGTTCCCCCAATTGTGAAGGAAGAAGCCGATTTCGCTTCAAAGTTATTTAAGGGAGGAACTGCGAAAGGGAAGGCTTTGAAAACACTGTATTCTCAAGTAGCTATAGAGAATGGCTGTTCGTTCCTCGACCCAACAGCGGAATGTCCGGTTGATCAGACTGAAGGAGTACACCTGACAGCAGAGTCTCACGAGAGGCTAGCAAAGTTAATCTATACTAGACTGAAATCAGTAAAGGTCTAAACCTGTCCTAATTCCTAAGCCGCTACCTTTAGTCCATAATCCTTATTCAACCTAACCATTTAGATCACTTCGATCATCTCGATCATTTTGATCAATTCAATCATCCGAAAAGTTGTCAAACGGATCCTCTTCATCTGAACCTGTACTATCAAACCTGAAGCCCGTCTTATCTTCAAAAGACTCAGGATTGAGAAACGCACAGATGCTCGTAGCTATACAGCATCCAAAGATCAGTAGAAGACATCCGCACACTCCTATGATTACCCCTTTCCCCTGCTTGGGTTTTTCTTGAACATTTTTAGTCATTTTATAACAATTATTAACAACTAATATACTACGGATACACCACTAATGTACTATTAATTACCCCTACCTATAGCCTCTTATTTAATACCCTATTCACAAACCCCCACCAGAGGCGGGCAAGTAATGACCAAACAATGACAAATATCCAAATTCCGAAAGCCAAAAAAGAGACTACTTCAACCCCCTAGAACCCCCAACTTTTAACTTCAAGTTTTGAATTTTTAATTCCCTGCTCCATCCTTTGATCTGAGCTTCCCTCTTCATTGCCTTCGACTTGCTTCTGAACTTTTCAGAATAAATCAGCTTAGCCGGCAGTCTGCTTCTTACATACTTTGATCCCTTGCCATTTTCATGATCATTTAAACGATGCTGAATATCAGTCGTGAAACCAGTATACAAAGTGTTGTCACTGCACAAGAGAATGTAGATATGGAACAAAGCTGTATGGTTAAATGGTTAAATTGTTGAATACAATATACTATTCAAGTTCTAGTTTCTCGGCTCATGGTTCTAGGCCCACTTACCTATTTACTCAATGGCTCATAAGCTTACTAGCCTTTCGGCCCATAAGTCCATCAGCCCACTCTCGCCTCCCCATGTTCGTTTAGAATTTTCATCGGCTTGGCATGCTTCATCATAAAGTCAAACATCCTGCTCATCATTCTGGCACTTCTCTCATTATAAATTTCGACACAGAATACGTTTAGACCGTCAAGACCGTACATAGCGATTACATCATTATACAGCACAAACTCGAAATCCATCTCTATCTGGCTGGCAGGAATATACCTCACCTCCCAGAGAGATCTTACTATTTCTACAACATTTGTCCACTTGGGAATGTGTTTTTCATTCCTGAGCTCAAATATTTTGACGTGTCTTTTCACAAACTCCAGCCGGACTTCATCCCCAAGACCGAAATCCAAGTATTTTGACATCTTTTCAGATACGAAAGTTCTGACACTTCCTACGGCTCGTCTCTGATTCCATATCACACGTTTGAGTCCTTTTGTGCCGTTGTAATGAAGGACTTTGGAACGTGATACATCCTGATCTGACAGAAGCGAAAAAGCTGTCATAACTTGAGGAAGAGCAGATCTCACCTCGGTCGCTTCCTTGGCCTTCCTTGCAACGATCAGTTTCAAATTATCAGTAGATGAGGCTTCGAACTCTCTTCCATAGCTGCGAGTGAGGGCAGATACAAGATTCTTTTCTTCAAGATCCTCTAGAATTCTATACATCTTGGTCCGCCCGATCTTCGAACTGCGGCTGAGTTTCAATGCGGTCTGAGGTCCGGTTTTAAGGAGCTGAATATAAACCCGCGACTCATCAACAGAAAGCCCAAAAGGCTTCAAAAGCTGTACAAGACTGTCTTCTTTGTTGATCATCTCAGAACATAAGCTATAGTTTAAGCCTATTTCGATTATACAGTTGTCTGCATGGAAAGACAACAGCTTAAGCGATAGCAAAGTACTCGATATAATCTGTTTAGAAGTTTTCTTTCATAGTTCTGTAAAGTGGATGCTTTGCGAAAAGCCATAGTAACAAGTGTTTAATTTATAATAAATTTTAAAACACTAGCTATGAAAATCGAGATACTGAAAAATAAGAAAAAGGCTGTAGCAATAGGAAAGTTTATAACATCTAAAGCAGCCTTTGAGCAAACTTGGACACCTGATGAGAAAAGACGTGTACAGGAAGCACCTCTTGAAAGTTTAACAAATCCGCTTCACCAGTACTGGTATATTGAGGACAAGGGACAAATAGTAGGTGCAATCGGGATCAATGAAAATAAATATAAGAATCTCGGTTTTGAGATGGACAATGACTATGTTGCTATTCACAAAAAGTACCGAAGAGAGGGACTTGGTTCCAAGCTCTTACAAAAAGCCGAGCGCTTCGTTAAGATGAAAAAAGGACGATACATTCATATCTTAAGTTGCGATATCAAATCGTACAAACCTGCTCGTATTTTCTTTGTCAAAAATGGATATAAGCAGGTGGCCAATATCCCTAACTATTATGTAACTGGAGAAGGCCGAATCGACTATATAAAAACTTTTATTTAATCATATTATTAAGCTTGAAAGCTTTGTAAGAACCTTCAATGTATCAATACTGCCCCAAACCTAGATACATTAACTGCCTAATAAGAAATATTGGTTTCTGTTACCTAAACTCTTAATCTATTGAAATGACACAATTAATTCTGTTTGATACAAATCCCAATTACGCAAGAGAAACACAAAAACTTTTAGAGAAAAGGGGCCATATTGTCACAATATATGTTGGGAACAAAGCAAGTCTAGGTTCTATTATTGAAGAAACAGTTAGAGCTGGATTGTGGGACCCTGATACAATTTTTTTAGTCGACGACATGTTAGACATCCAAAGGTGGGATAGTGGGGCTTTCGCAAGAAAAGTAATAGCAAAAATTAGAACGGAAGGATATTTAAGTGTGGGGATAAGAGCAGCACAAATTCCGGACTTCGGAGATCGGTGTGTATTTAAATGGAATCCAAATGATCTAGCCAATGCTATAAGTGAGCTTTCTTTAGGAGTAAGAGAAAAAGAGACCATCTCAACAAGTCCTGAAGGAGAGTAGGTCTATCTAATAAGTAGGAAACGTCTCATCCCGAATCGCGCCAAAGCGCGATCCGGGTGAAAAGTACATTCCCAACAACTTATAGTCATAAAATTATGGATTAAAGGCTTACGGTTTCCAGTTCTCCCTCCAGCCCAGCTATCAGCCGCATCCCACCACTCCCCAGATCAATCCAATAGTGCGTTTCATCGGTATCATTCTCCTTCCCACGTAATTCATAGCTAGCCGCAAGACAGTTGGCGGCGTAGGTCCCAAGCATCAAAGTAGGAATCACTTTCAGATCATATTTGCTTATTTTTTTATGTTTCGAGTATTCCCGCAAAATCTGAGTGTAAATATCGAGAGCATCTTTCCTCGATGTTTGTTTGGGATTTATACAGAAAAGTGCCAGATAAGTTGCCAGTTCGATAGATACAGCGTTATACTCCATCACACTGAAGTCAATTACTCGAATATCACCTCTTGAATTCTTAAGCACATTAGACCTCTGGATATCGCCGTGTATCGTTCCTTTTGTACATTTCGCACAGTTAATTCTCTTTACCTTCTCAACCACAGTCTTCATCAGTTTTCTATCTGCCTTTGCGAGAAATCTTTGCTTTTTCTCAAACTCAGGCACCAGGTTCTGCACAACCCAGACATCATAAATTCCTTTCGGTTTAAACTTTACAGTGTTTATTTTAACAATATCGGAAACAATGTTCTTCATCTCATCTAGCGCCGGTTCCTTTTTCGACTTGAAAAAGCTTTTCCCCTTAAAGTACTCCATCACACAGCCAAGTGCCATTGCTTCCTCTGTTTCATAGTAATACAGCAAATCACCCTTTTTCGACTTGAGAAGTTTAGGAACCCTCACACCTGCTTTTACAAAAGTGGCCAATCCTTTTACATTATCTTTTACATGACGGAAGCTTTTAAATTGCGAGAAAAGTTTTACAAGGTAAATACCTGACGTTGTTTCCAATTTCACATTATAGTCTTCAAATCCCTCATGGATCTGTCTGTACTTCTTGACACTTCCAAGTCCATAATCCTTTGCTATTTTCTTGATCAAGGCGTCCTTGTCTATTCGGGAGTCAACCCGACCTAGAAGATTTACTGTATTCAGATCCAAATACGTGTCCATGAATAGTGTTTAAAATATTTAAACAACTCTCTACTTGCAATTACGGTACACCTGAGTTTATAATGTCTGTATAATACATAATTAACTGTAAGTTAGTCAAAATCATGTCTACATCCAAAGACAGAATTGCATCGCTTCTAAAACCCTTCGGTCTTTCATCTGACGAAGCGGGAGTTTATATCGTTCTGCTCAAAGCAAAAGAGCTGTCTGCTCTGAGATTAAGTAAAGAGCTGAACATATCCCGTACAAAAGTGTATGCAATCCTAGACAGATTAAATGAACTTGGACTGGTAAGCATCTCGGGGAAGAAGAATGCTCGAAGGTTTGTCGCCAATTCTCACAAACAGCTAGAATTGCTTGTAAATCAGAAACGCAGTGAGCTCGAGATGATAGAAAGCTCTCTGCCTACTGTTTTTGAACAGCTAGCTTCTATAGAACTGGCAAAGTCAAACGATTCTCAGATCATGAATTATACAGGCATTGAGGGGTTGAAGACCGTTACCTGGAACAGCACCCGTGCAAAAGATGCCCTGCGTGTGTTCGAAATGGCTCATGATATGTCGGCATTTCTGGATTTTGACTTTTCAGAAGCCGTAAGGCGCGAGTTTGTCAGACGTGGACTCAAATCATCACTCCAACTGACAAATTCACGGAAGATAAATCCCTGGACGAACATCTCAGAATTTGTAGACATTTGGGAAGTAAAATATATTGATCCCAGAAAGCTTCCGCTTTCAACTGAAATCCTAATTTACAACGACACCGTGACAATGTACCAAATCGAAAAAAATGTACCGTTTTGTGTTGAGATATACAATCCCAATCTAGCTCTTATGATGAAGAACTTTTTTGACTATGTGTGGAGCGATGCTCAAAAGATGAAGAAACTAGATATGCGGGGAGGCGCAAGGGCATCATCAGATAAATAATACTAAGGTTCACACGGGTACCAACCCTAGTATTTTCGTACTCTCAGAAAAAGGCACACGCAAGCGCCTTGAATCCATTTGAAAATACCAACCTGGATGGGTTCCCTCATATCGGAATTCAAATACTCTTAGTGCTTCTCCACCGAACAATTCCAATGTTCTTTCGCTCATCAGCCTATCTCCTGCTCCTGTTCGAAAAACTAGATTAGCCTGAATAGAAACTTCTCCAGCTTTCAGCTCAAGTGTCCCCGAAAGACCAACCTCTAAAGGAACAGGTTTCCCCCCACCGTCTTCTGGACTCATAATAAAACTGAAAGAATTTAACAGTGGCAGTTTGACAGCTCGAAAAAACAATTTTACCAGAAAGAGGAATATATTTCAACTATATATCTTCTTCTAAAACATACTTTCCCTGCTTGTAAAGCTCAAAATTTGTTTTGAGCAGGATCAGTTCGCAGTAGCCAGTCATATTCTGCTCAACATTTAGCCCTAAGCTTTGCACAAAAGTATCTATCTTTTGCTTCAAATCATCGAGCATGACCTCATAATTATCCTCCCCGGCCTCTATTTCCAAGAGTCTTTCTACTTCCAGAAAGACCCCCAGATCCTCTACTTCATCGATAGAAATATCAAATCCATTTTTCTTGGCAACAGTTCTCTCTTTATCAACCACTACCAACTCTACATATCCGTTGGCTTTGAGAAATTCACTTAAACTCAAGTTTCCTGGAGCATCAATGTCTAATATGCTGCACACTTTATGAAATCTTTCCTTATCTTCAGCCGATAAAGGCAGGTCGAAACTGTACTCATCGCAATGCGTATGATCATTTTTGAAGCTTTTCCCGGCAATATCTTCGAAATTGAACTTAAAGTCTAATTTATTAGCATTCCTATTTCTGATAAAGATGCCTCTTTTAAAGAGCTCTCCCTTGGTCGTGTCATAATAAACGTCAACAACTCTTCTCTTTCCGACTACTTGGATGTCCAGCTTATTTATAACAATCGGATCAAGAACATTGTATTTGAGTTCGACTTCGACCTCTCTTTTCATGATTTATATTTCACGTGAGCTTAACTTGCTGCAAAGCATTATATTTCAACTTAAGTGAGAATGGAAAAAATCGGCTGCGGTAGAGTTTGAAGGCCAACAATTGTTAAATTATTGTTAACCAAGTCTCTCAGATCGATCGCTAAATTACCTGCAAATATATTTTACATGCCGAGGTTTGAAAAGAACATTCCGGATATTGCATATAAACTCAACTTAACACATCTCTCTCGCCAGCCCGTAACAGCCTCAGATAATGTCTCTATTACCAATATTGTGTTACCTTTTTCTAAATTCTATGTTATATTATTCACAGAATTTAATTTTTACTTTTTTGTAATGGAAGATCAGAATCAGGCTCAGGGTGTTCAAGTTCCTCAAGAAAAACAGAGTACTTTAGCAATCGCTATTGCAGCAGTTCTGGTTTTGGCTTTTGCAGTACTTGTTGGAATAGCAAGTTATCAGCTAGGAAAAGCTGCCGGAAAAAATGGGAAGGGTTCAGTTACCACCTCAAGCTCTACCGCAGCAGTATCATCAACTACCGAGTCAAGCGAAACAGCCAGTTCGACAACTACCTCATCAGAGACATCTGATCCTTACGAGAGCTGGAAAACCTTTGAATCTCCTCAATGTAATAATATCTTTAAATATCCTGATACATGGGAAGTGTTGACATCGGCTCCAGAAATATATAAGGGAAAGATGTTAACAGAATCAGAGGCATCTTGTGGTATATATTTACAAGATACTCTAAATGAATCGGTTGTAATTGCTATGGATATTTGCAGAGAGCCTGAGGGCCCTTGGTGTTTCTCAAATGGAGATTTCACTAATAAAATTGGAACAAGAGATATCAAGGTAGGTGTTATGACAGTTAAAGCCTCAACAAGTAAATGGAAAGCAACGCCTACTGCAACTTGGGAAGGAGATATTGTTGAGTTTCTTTCAAATGGGATACTTGTTATTTATCAAGAAGGTGAATCCGCAGAAGTTCAGAAAACGGTAGATAAGATTTTTGCTTCTTTTACCTAATTTACCGAGATTCTTCTAGTAATAAGCGCTTAAACGATTCTATTTAAGGAAAAAATAAAGTATATTCCTGTCCGCCTCAGGCGGAAAGTAACCTGCCTGCAATACTACGCATAGCGTAGCAGGCGAGGAAATTTTCTTAAATTCAACTATTCCCCTACCCTGCCTACATTTTAGAAGTTCTGATGCTTGCCCCGTATACGATGCTGAGCTCGTTCTATCTGTCGATAGACAGGCGAAGCAGAATTATACTGGGTCTACTCTAAAATTGAAAAAGTTAAGAGAGTATAGTGGACAAAGTGGGAACCAAAGTTTGGCCCCTATTATCAACTAATGTCTAAGGTATACAGTAAAGTCTTGAGGAAGATAGTCTAACATTAACTCAACTTTCGAACAGAATTCCTTACACATTGTTTCTATCTCATATGGATTATACACAATGTAAAGTTCATTATCGATATGTCCTCCACTCCTAAGCATGTTAAAAGCGCTCCCCTTCTTTGAGACTTCATACATTTTGCGAATTACATGCAGATATTTCTTCTTAAAATCTTCAATTTTATGTGTGAAAACACCTGCAGCAAAGACATAATCAAAAGAACCCTTTCTATAGTCATCTATGTCAGAGAGATTGAACTTTTCGTCTGGATACTTTTTCTTTGCATTCTCTACCATTTCTGGAACAATATCAAAACCTTCGTACTTGATATTTTTGAATCTATTTCTTAAATAAAAAGAAAGGTCACCTAATCCGCAACCGACATCAAGTACCGAGCAATTATCCAAGTCTCCGATATCGGCTAGGACCTTATATCTTGCATACTGAGATATTTCATCTTTCCAAAATACTGCCTGTGCCTTGTATATCCCATACTCATCTATCTTTTTTTTATACGTTCCTCTAATTTTGTTTTTATCTTTATCTATTAAGTTCATATTTAGATTATTATATCCTTTTCTAAGTATTCCCCTCGCTTCACTAGCTTTGCTGGATCGTCTATGTAATAAACAAACAATCTTCCGTTTAAATGATCAACTTCGTGCTGAAGAACCGCTGCAAAAAAACCGTTAGCTTTCATAGTTTTAACTTCTCCTGCTCGATCAGTATATTGAACAACAATCTCTTTAGCCCTTTCTACATGACCCAATACTGTCTCTAATCCATCTTCTCCTTTCCCTACACTCTTACATCCTTCAATATGAGACTCTTGTTCTTCCGATCTACTAAGTATTTTAGGATTTATCAATAGATACAATTTTTCTGCTTCAATGTCCTTACATAAGCAAATTGCCATATCATAGCCTATTTGCGGGGCCGAAATTCCTACAGTAAATTGATTACTGGAATTAAATGTGTCCTGTAAATCAGTTATAACCTTCTTCACTTCCTTATCATTGACATCCGTCACATTCCTAGTCTTCTTATTGAGTAATTGATCCCCCATTTTCGCAATTTTCCTTTTCATCTTAATTTGATATCAAGAAATCAAAGTATGATAGTAAGCATTATATCAAGAAATTGGTGTTAAATACGAGTAAATTTGGAGAGTGGCTGTTCAAGCATTGTTCTTTTACACTTTGGAAAAGTAAAAATAGAGACGGTGGGAATCCCGCCTTCGGTGGACTAATTCGGGTAAGCTCTCCCTCGACAAGCTCGGGATCGCTAACCCCTCATTGAGCGTACCCTTTATCTACCTCTGGCAGAGGGTTCTCTCCCAGTTATCATAAAGGACTTTGCCACCAACTACGTTGGTATCAAAGTCCTTATGGAGTATAATGGACAAAGTGGGAAATTTCTTCAAATTTAACTTTTCCCTTGTCCTACCTGCATTATAAAAGTTCCGATTCATCTACGTTCTTCGCCAGCTCAGAACTTCGATGGACATGTGTCCCGCTTGCCACGTATACGAGCATAGCGAGTTGTACGGGGTTTACTCTAAAATCGAAAAATGTAAGAGGGTATAGTGGACAAAGCTGGAACTGAATAAACCCTTGTAATTATGATATAATTCCGTCACAACTTAAGAATTCTATGCAAGAAACAGAGGCTCAGGAAACTTCAATCTGCATTGCCCAATATAGGTCTTTCATTCAAAGGTTTTGGGGACATAGCCTTTTGACTCCTATAACTGAACAAGCTCGTCTGGAAGCAGTAAGTCAATTCAACCAATATTTGGCACACCTAGGCTTAGCAGATAGAGGAATCCTTGGATTACCTGGAGGAAGCCTTTATTCCATAGTCGGTCCTAACTCTGACTTCGATATTCAAGTGTTAACCTGGACTCAGACAGATGCTGATATATTCAACACAAATGCTGGGAAAACATACGGAAATATGAATTTTAATGGAGGAGCATATCCTGCAAAGACTGATACTTTAATACATAGAGTTGCAGCCTTGCTTTTGACCCCAGACCAATTCATTGGTGGCAATACTGCAATAGCAAGGGAGATAAGATATGGGCTTATGGTAAGAATGCCACTTTCAGAAGAAGCATACTACTGGAATACATTTTACCACTATTTCTATCAACATTTCTTATCTTGGAGAAAGAATAGAGGTGAAATAATCGAGGGAAGAACTGTACTAAACTCAAACAAAAGAGCAGAGAGATTCTGGCAAACCATGATGTTACTCATGAAGCAAGCTCCATGCCCTGCTGCTTTTGTTGAAAGAGTATATATGGAACTTGAGACACTTCGTCCTCCAGATATGAGAACAATAAAAACCGCTTTATTAGCTACCCAGGGAGCTCTTGAAGTTTGTATATGAAAATGGAGTATAGTTAACAAAGTCGGAACTTTTATGAAATTTCACTTTTCCCCTATCCTACTTGAGTTTTAGAAGTTCCGATGTCCCATGTACTCTAAAATCAGAAACCTTAAGAGAGTATAGTGGACAAAGTTGGAACTATGGATTTACTTACCTTGAGCTTGAATAACTCGATTCTCAATACTTTTTATTTCCTCTCGGAGAGTGTCTCTAACTTCAACTAGCTTATGTTCATTAGCAAGTAACCATTCCCAACTTACCTCAAGAGCCGAACCGTCTAACTCAGGAGATAGTATTTGAAAAGTTTTTTGTGGAGCGACGTCCCCCTTCAAGTCTTCCCCTCTTAAAATTTCCACTATTATTAAAAGGTCACCATAGAAATAATCTGCTACAAGTTTTCTAGTACTAAATTCCTTATAAATATTGATAGGTATATTCAGAACATCACAGAACTGTTCGCCTCTTCTCATCCCTTCTAGTTCAATCTGGATTTTAGTACTAAACATTTCGAATAGTATATCGGCAATTGCTTCCCTTGAAAGGCTAGATGCTCTTATTTCATCAGCATAAAGCCACATAGTATCAAATGAAGAGTCTGCCAATTCATCAATCCCCGCTGGATTTATTGAAACAAATAATCTAACAACTTCTGCCGCCCGCTCTCTCAAAAGTGGGTCATTTACATGTCCCATTTCATGAGCTAGTATTATTCTTGGAGATAAGAATTGAGTGTTCAGAAAAGAAATTTGGAATTCTACAGTTCTTAAGAGAATGTTAACCTGAGAGGAGCTCGGACCTGCATAAGCTGGTAATGCTACTAAAGTCCATCCCTCGGGAAGTAATCTCTGTAAAATATTTTCACCTCCAGTTCTTATTGAAACTACCCTATCCCTGTCCGTTTTAATATCAAAGTCAGGACTAGGAGAAATAAGGTCTCCTTCTAATCGGACTCTTTCTTTTAAGAGTATTTTATTTAACACTTCACCTTCCATATAGTAGCTTACTAGTACAATACAATTATATCAGGAAATAAGAAAGATTTTCGAGTCAGATTATTGTCCAAACAGATTTTTTTCATACTTTTGTACAAGGGAAAAATAGAGACGGTGGGAATCCCGCCTTCGGTGGACTAATTCGGGTAAGCTCTCATTGAGCGTACCCTTTATCTACCTCTGGCAGAGGGTTCTCTTCCCTATCAACTATAAAGGACTTTGCCACCAACTTCGTTGGTATCAAAGCCCTTATGGAGCATAGTGGATACTTATCCGCCTCTGGCGGAAAGTCGCCCGCCTGTCACCTGTCTATCGACAGATAGAGCAGACAGGGAACTTTCTTCCATTTCATTTTACCCCTACCCTACCTGCATTATAAAAGTTCCGATCCATCTACGTTCTTCGCCAGCTCAGAACTTCGATGGACATGTGTCCCGCTTGCCACGTATACGAGCATAGCGAGTTATACGGGGTTTACTCTAAAATCGAAAAACTTAAGAGAGTACAGTGGACAATGTTGGAACTCTGTTACTTTTCCCTTGATTTCATGTTATATTATTTATAGATAAATTCTTAGGAAACACTCCGATGGAACAAGAGAACACTCAACCAAAGAAGAAAAGTCAATCGATGCCAATTATTATTGCTTTTTTTTTGATATTAATCCTCACAGGACTCGTTGGCTACATCAGCTATAAATTTGGCGAAGATACAGGTAAGAATGGATCACAAAAGAGTACTACAAATTCTTCCGAATCCATTTCAACACAAACAGCAAGTACTGCCAGTTCCAGCTCGAATTCTTCAACAACTACTACTATTACAACATCAGAGAAAGATAAGGCGTCTTTTTCACTTATTGGCTCAAAGAATTCCATGATTCCATTCTCACTCCATTTCAAGGCAAACATAAACAAAGGAGTCGTAATAGACCAAACAAAGAATTCAATTGAAAACAATATTCCAGTAGTTAAAATCAGTGACACTACCTCAACCTTAGAAATATATACATTTTACGAATCGATGGAAGAGGAATTCTCTAGTTATGAGCTCCTGTTGAAGCATAGCATCTTCAAAGATACCTATCGAATTATTGATAAAGAAGGACAAGCCTCGTATTCCAACCAAGTAAAGCAAGAAGGCCCTTGCGATTACCCCGGAGAATTAGCTATAAATCCTCCTTGTGGCAACCCTATAATTAAGCTTGAAGAATCAGTTTTTTTCTTCATCTCTTGCACGAATGATTCTTCTGATTATTCTTTTTGTGATGAAATCGTGAAGTCACTTACAGTTGAAGTTGAGAAACACTAGTAGTTAAAGTAGAAGCTCTTTCTTCGTTTAGTTAGAAAAACTATTCTTTAAAGTTCTATAGCTTTTCCTGCATTTCAGATTCTATACCAGCCAAATCTAATTCTGCTAAATGAGATAAAAATGGAGCATAGTGGATACCTGTCCGCCTCACTGCGGAAAGTAACCTGCCTGTCGTCGGCAGACAGGGAACTTTCTTCAAATTTCATCTTTCCCCTACCCTGCCTGCATTGTAGCGGTTCCGATCCATCTACGTTCTTCGCCAGCTCAGAACTTCGATGGACCTGCGTCCCGCTTGCCCCGTATACGAGCATAGCGCGTTATACGGGGTTTACTCTAAAACACAAAAAGTGAATCGAGTATAGTGGACAAAGTTGGAACTTTATCACCAATTTATGATACAATCATCTTGACAGCTGATTTTCTACCAATTTATAAGCAAATAAAAATATGGAGAGAGCTGAAATATTTTATGAATCAGTGAAGAGTCCCGAGTGGTTAACTACCGGAAGACAAATGTATACTGAAATCATTAGAATAGCAGAACAAGCACAGCAGAAAGATATCCCTATTAATTTTACTATTCTGTCCCCCACACAAGAGGAAATAGTCGCTTTCAGTTCTCAGATCCCTAAAGTCAGACCTTATTTTGATGGTACAGTCCAAGAAATTAATGGAGTAATTATTTTCGCAACACATGGAAGTATAACAGACGATACGGAATATGTTCTAGGACTTACTAATAATGGGCAACTAGTAGTTTTCTGTCGAGAAACATCTATGAAAAGCTCAGTAGATTATATAAAGACCGCTATTTCACACACAACAAGAAGTCGAGGATTATTTAACGGACTTGGCGCAGCTCTACAGGCAGCCTATCCATTTAGTGAAGACCCTATAAATCATGTGTTGACACTTGTTACTTACCATGCAATCAAAATGAAGGGTGCTAAACAGTTAATTGATGAGCACCTTAAACCATTAATCGAACTACTCTAGCAGTATATCTAGGGATAAAGTAACTTTAGACATTGCACTATTCAGTCGCACCAAATAAATTCTTATCCTGAATAAGTGAAAAAGGAATCAAATGGAGACGGTGGGAATCCCTCCTACGGAGGACTATTTCGGGTAAACTCAGGCTTCGCCCTCAGCTTGCCTTCGTTAACCCCTCATTGAGCGAACCCTTTATCTGCCTCTGGCAGAGGGTTCTCTTCCCTATCTTTAGTAAAGGACTTTGCCACCAACTTCGTTGGTATCAAAGTCCTTATGGAGACGGTGGGAATCGAACCCACGTCCAAAAAAGTATCCTTAAAACCTTCTACAAGCTTATCCTATTTAACTTTTAACGATGAGTAGAATAAAAACAGGCAAAAGCACTACTCGCCGAGTTCTTGGAACTTCTTCGACTTTACGAGCAAGAACTCCCCGGTAAAGTCTGCATCTTGGCTTAAGTTACGCCTATGGAATCTCACCAAGAGAAAATCTCATAGACCTATGCACTTCTCTTACGAGTTATGCATACACAAAGCTAACTCCTGCTTTAAGTGCATTAAGACCAAGCTTAAATTCCTCATAAGCGGTTCGAAGCTTTGCTGAAATGCTATTTGTTTTGGCATTTAGTTTTAAGCCTACCAGTGTTGCATACCTGGCACTTACAGTTGTTTTATAGAAGTGCTGTTTGCACAAACTTCTGCTTGAGATTTTAAAGATCTGCTTTTCTGTCAAAGCCGGTCGTCCCCGACTAGTAGCTGCTATTATAACATTAAATCCAATAAATATCATCTTCTTAAAAGTAAGAATTACCGGATTTAGCTCAAAACTTAAATTTCAAAGATGGACAACGAAACAACCCTCTATTTCCCCTTTTTAAGGGTTATTATACTCGCAGCAACCATATTGCTGATTTCATCGACTTCAGTTAGTAAACTTAAAACTTGAAGTTTTATCCTTGAACAGGATATCGAATCTCTTATCAAGCTAAGCCAATATCTCGTTTCGTTAGCTGATTTGAGAGAGATTTGGAGGAAATTAACAAAATCTCTTCGAGTACAGGCCGACTTAGTTTGCTCCTACTCTTGTAGCAGATCTAAGCAACTGATCAGATATTGACCAATATTCCCTTTTCCTTGAAAGTTCTTTTATAAACTTCATTATGTCTAGAGCAAAATGATATGCTCGAACTTTAACATTCCGGGATTTACTTGTATGCATAGAGAAGGCAAGCATAAATAAACTAATTTTCGAGTTTTGAGATTTTATATTTGAGATATCTTCCTAGCCTCTCGCCACCACCAAACCATAAACCTTACCCACTCCAGCCTTCTTCAGCTCCAAAGCACACTCCTCCAGTGTTCCTCCGCTTGTCATCACATCGTCTACAATAATCACACTTCGACCATTTAACCATTTAGCTATTTCACCATCTCCAATTTCAAACGCTCCCTTCAAATTCTCTAGTCTTTCCTTTCTCTTCAAACCTACCTGTGATTTTGTTTTCCTTCTTCTTTCCAGCAGTTTAGCAGAATCAATTCTCCACAAATCAGATAGCTGTTTTGCTATCAATTCAGCCTGGTTAAACCCCCGCCATCTCTTTCGCCGAGTATGCAGCGGAACAAACGTCAGGACTGAATCTTCGAGAATCTTGTGAAAGATAGATTCTTTCTCGAATACTTTTTGAAATACCTTTACCAGATCATCAATCATTTTGTAATAGAACTCATACTTTATATCTCCTAAATAATTCTCTATAAACTTGGAGTAATCTGCAGCAATGAAGACTCCATCTAAATTTGTTCCACTCACACATTTTTTATGTACCAGTCCTTCCTTCATATTTCTTTTACATACATGACACTGCTGACTTTTTCGAATGGAGATCTGTTGAGCGACACACCTATCACACAGGTAACAGCCGACCTCACCGCAGCCCTCACAGATAGCAGGAAAGAAGAGTTCTTCTAAAAGCTTGAGAATTGATTTAATCTTATCTCTCATCTCCAAATACTAACCCCTTTATCAAATGCCATGAAGCACACTTTCATAAATGTGAAATATAACCTGCACAATCTCCTGTAAAAGTCTGAAGTGTTGGGTACTTTTTGTGTAAAAAGTACCACCTGGAGTATGGGGTGGTAAACCTCCATCTAGATCAACAGGACAAGAATACTTCTAGAAGACATATTTCGCATGAAAAAGTTGTAATATCAACACACTATGCTATAATGAAGTTTAATACCAAAAAGCGTTTGATCTTTGACTACGTCACAAAGAGAGGCTGGAAGAAGAAAACCTAATGGTGAGTAAAGCTTCCCGGGTAAGCCCGTTAAAGCTGTTTATCCTACGGGCGAAGTAGGAAAAGAGAGTAAGTTCTGCAAAGGCTTACTGAACTCAAGTGGTACCGTCTCTAAGAGAGTCCTTGTTTTAATATCAATATTGGTATTAAGACGAGGACTTTTTTTTACGCCAAAGGCGCCTGCCTGCAGGCACGGTGGCTGATAATTCTTAATTCTACATTTTACATTCTTAATTATGAACTTACCCAAAGGGCGCGCTCTAAGCCTACCGAAGGGACCCTACGATCCTATAAAAATCGAAGAAGAGATTCTAAAATTCTGGGAGAAGGGTAAATATTACAAACCCGAATATCATAAGGATAAAGGCCTACAGAAGGATTTAAAGAATGACAAGAGAGAATCATTCTGCATCATCTGTCCTCCCCCAAATGCAAATGCACGGCCGCATCTGGGTAATATGTCCGGATATGCTTATCAGGATTTATTGGGCAGATATCACCGCATGCTTGGGAAAAAGACTTTATTATTCCCCGGGAAAGACCATGCCGGAATACAGTCTGAGATAGTTTTCGAAAGAGAGGTTCTAAAAAAGCAGGGTAAAACAAAATTGGACATCGGAAGAGAAGAATTTTACAAGCAATGCTACACATACTGTACAGATTGTGCAAAACAAGCTCGTGCAGACGAGCAGCGCGTCGGCTTATCAGCAGATTTTGATAGAGATACTTTCACACTTGATCCAGACATTGTAAAAACTGTACTGGAAACATTCAAAGAATTGTATAAAGACAGAAAAATATACAAGGGCATTCGTATCAACAACTGGTGCCCAAGTTGTCAGACAGCATTGTCAGATGCAGATCTAGAGAGATTAGAGCGAAAATCTGAACTAACGTATATAAAGTACCCCCTCAGCTGTACAGACACTATGAATAGCGTCTCTCATATCACCATAGCCACCACTCGACCCGAAACTATGCTTGCGGATACTGCAGTTGCTGTAAATCCGAAAGATAAAAGGTACAAAGACTTAATTGGAAAAACTGTAATTCTCCCTCTGCTAGAAAGAAAAATTCCTATTATCTCAGATCCCCTGGTAGACAAAGATTTCGGCACAGGTGCACTGAAGATAACTCCGGCACATGCTCCGGAAGATTACGCCATCATGCTCAGGTGGAATAAGGAAAACCCAAAAAAGAAAATCGACTATGTAAATGTCATTTGGAAAGACTCCAGACTTTATGGACCTGTGGACAAATATAAGGGTATGACTATTTCCGAAGCAAGAGAGACGGTTATCAAAGACCTAACCAACCAAGGGCTGATCGAAAAGACTGAACCAATAGAACAGAATGTTTCTATCTGTGAGCGGTGTAAGGACATCATTGAACCGCTTATGTCTTCTCAATGGTACGTGGATGTGAGAGAGATGAGAGATGCCGCGATAAAGGTTGTCAAAGACGGGGATATAAAGATACATCCCAAATATATGAGCAAGAGATACTTCCAGTGGATGGATAACCTCCGCGATTGGCCAATTTCCAGATCTCTCTGGTGGGGGTACAGAATTCCCGCCTGGTACAAAGGGAAAATAGACGAGAGAATCGACAAGGATGGCAAAGTACAAGAAACTTTGAATGATCAAGAATTCGATCTACTGGATAGTGATCAGGTACGCATTCAGCTGGAATCTCCCGGAGAAGAATGGATCCAGGATGATGACGTTCTAGATACTTGGTTTTCATCCGGCCAGTGGCCGCATGCGACTTTGAAGAAGGCCGGATTGCTGGACAAATTCTATCCTACTAACACTATGGAAACCGGCTACGGAATCCTCGAGCTCTGGGTATCCAGAATGATCATGCTTGGTCTATATAAAACAGGACAAGTACCATTCACTGACGTATTTCTACATGGAACCCTACAAGCATCTGATGGGACAAAGATGAGTAAGTCAAAAGGAAATGTCGTATCGATGGATGATGTGGTAAATGAACATGGCGCAGACACACTGAGACTATTCTATTACATCTCAGGAAAAGCAGGCAGTGTTTACAACTTTGACTGGGAAAGAATCAAGTTCAATCGCAACTTTTTGAACAAACTATGGAACGCCAGCAAGTATGTACTCATGAATCTCAAGGAGAAAGATCTCTACAAGAAGAAAGAATCTGATCTAGAACTTACTCAGGAGGACGAAAAGATGCTCAAAGATATTGGTGTCCTCGTTAAGAATACAACAAAGCATATCGATAATTTCAAATTCAATCTTGCGATTGATGAACTCATTGACTCATTCTGGCACACGTTCTGCGATAAATATCTGGAATTTTCGAAAGAGTTTATTTATTCGGACGACAAATCGGACACCCCTGTCCAATATGT
>Ga0180007_10001562_pt1 | contig 30489 bp, 33 predicted proteins | sample MM_PC_MetaG_FD_121122 | JGI IMG/M metagenome (GOLD analysis project Ga0180007, IMG submission 121122) | Groundwater microbial communities from the Aspo Hard Rock Laboratory (HRL) deep subsurface site, Sweden - MM_PC_MetaG | ecosystem: Environmental > Aquatic > Deep subsurface > Groundwater... | reverse complement strand
CGAACAAACCGCTACAGTCGCAGGCACCATAGCAACTACCCTGACAGCCGCACCCGCACGTTATCACCGCAGGCTGAGTAGTAGGCTGAGTAGTAGGTACAATCTTTAGCATTCTTTCTCACCCCCTCTTTGGCTTATTTATTTTTATCTCTTTTCTTTACTATTATTCAAGGACTGTTGTCCCATGCGCCTCACGGACTGTGCCGCTGTTCCTCATACGTGGATATGCTCTACTTCCAGAAGCGTCAGCACTGCTGCAAGCTGCCTCGGTTATAAAAGAGATGTTGAGAAGACCGCTGCAGTCGCAGCTACAAGAGCAACTACAAGCGCAGGCGCAACTACACCCTGACACTGACACTTCTAAAGAAGCCATCTGCCTATCTATAGACCTAATCATATTTATCCCACCTCCTCTTTGGTTTGTCTATTATACCTCAATCCTTTATTCTTGTCAAGTAGTTGTAAGAGTCCATAACATATTGGAAAAACCGCAGTGATTAATGAGGTATTTTAAAGGTGTCTGGTAATTCAAGGATTTATGTCCTCTTTCCAAATTATAAAAAGTCAGATACTCCATAAGTTTTTTATTAAAAGCAATATTATCATTTAACAATTCTTCATTCCAATATACGAACTCTTCCTGAATGGTTCTGTTAAACCTTTCTACTACTACATTAGACTGGGGATGATGCGGATAGCTTTGGAGGTGATAATCTCTACCTCCTATAGGTCAATAACTACCTTGGTTTCCTCCCGGATAATGTCCAGGAGCCTGACGGCAATATCTTCCTCGTCAATCTTCACCTCAATTCTGACAATTTCTCCCCTGCGGGAGCTATCCGGAGATGGCTTCTTCATTACCTTGGGCCGGACCGGTAGCCATCTGGGGCTTGGTGTCCATATTGAGAATCTCTATGTACCATCTCTTCTTCTCCATAGTAGCATGAGCGTAGCGCAATGTCATCTCAATGTGCTGGCTGACCACATAGGCAACACTTTCCCTGGGCAGAGATTTAATCCTCGTTGGGCTCGTCCCCTACATATCTCTTCCTTTGAATGCGGAACAACCGGGAATAAAGACCATTCTCTTTCATTAATTCGGCGTGGGTCCCGGTTTCCACTACCTTACCGGAATCAACAACAATTATTCTATCGGCAATTCTTGCGCTGGAGAACCTATGCGATACAATAATGGATAGCTTTCCCACAGTCATTTTGCGGAAATGCTCCAGGACAGTGGATTCCATTTGGGGGTCGAGGGCACTGGTGGGCTCGTCCAGGATGATAAGGGGGGCATTACGGAAGAAGATTCTTGCCAAGCCCAACCTTTGCCATTCCCCAATGGATAAATCCTCACCATTTCCAAACATTTTCCCCAATATCGTAGCCTCTCCGTGGGGTAAAGCCTTAACTGTTTCTCCGAGTCCGGCACAATCGATAGCCCTGTGTAGCTCCGCTTCATTATCCGCTTTTTTTATATCGCCGACAATGATATTCTCCTTTACGGAGAGTAGATAAAGGCTAAAATCCTGCATAAGCACTCCGAATATCCTTCTCAGCTCATCGGTTGAATAATCCTTAATATTTCTCCCGTTAATCGATATGTTCCCCGAGGTAGGATCGTATAAGCGCAGGATTAGCTTAATGATGGTTGACTTTCCCGCCCCGTTGCCGCCAACAAGACATACACACTCTCCCAAGTTAATCTCAAAGGAGATATCCTTTAAGGCGTATCTTTCGGACTGGGGATACTTGAAGGAGACGTTTTCAAATTTTATGGAATCAACCCTGCCCTTAAGGGGAAGGCCAGTTTTCTGCCGTTCAATTTTAGATTCCACCTGCTGAAGATTATAATAATCATTGAGGAAAATAGAATTGCTATATAAATTGGCGAAGTCGTCGGCAATTCCCTGGATGTGTCCCTGGGCATTGACAAAAAGCCCCACGTTCATCACCACCGAACCGATAGTGCCCGTTGCTTCTTTTGCTGTTGCCCATACTATGTAAATATATGAACCAAAATAAGCAATATGGCTTATGATATCGCCTATACCGCCGAACTTATTTCTCCTCAATTGTATAGTTAAGTCTTCGGATAAGGTCTTTTTTTGAAGGCTTTTCCACATATTAAAGAAATGATTTCCAATTCCGAACAATATATTATCTCTGGCATAATTCTTGTACAATAATAAAGAAGCAACATAGCCTGTCTTACGGATTCGTTCGGAGCGTTTTTCTATGAGTTCATAATTTTCAAAGGCTAATTTAATATTTAAAATAAGATTGGGAATGGCTATGCTAACGGCGACGAGACACAGAAGAGGACTAAACAGGAATAAAACCACGCCCGAAGAAATAATGGTCACTATCTTTCTGACGATAGAGATGACGGTGCTGAAAAGACTGTTTGATGCTCCTGCAGACTGTGCTTGGGTCCGGAAAAGCTTATCTTGCTGTTTGGGTGTTTCAAAAAACTCATAATCCATGGATAAGCAATGCTGGTAAATCTCCTGCTCCATTTTAAAGGTGATTAGCTGCGATAGCTTTGTGGAGATATAAGAATCTGCCTGGGTGAGGAGTATGGTCGTCACTCCCACTCCCACTTGCAATCCCAGCATAAGCAGCACTGGTTCTAATAATTCGCTTTTGCCGGAGGCAGAAAGATAGGCCACAATGTTGTCTAAAAGCAGCTTGGAAATCCAGAGATTAACAACCGGCAGGAGGCCGGTGACGAGGGTAAAGAAAATTATAGACAGGCTGTGCAAAGGGAAACTATGGAAGACATTCTTAAATACCGTGGCCGTTCTCTTCATAACCGATAGGAAGACCGCCAAGGATTTATCACCCCGTCGTATAGGTTGATTCTCGTTCAATTTATCAGAACCCCCTTTCAACAAAAACCATTATAGCTGAAAGAAACTGTACTTTAAAGCAGATTGGTGAATGGATTGCGCACGGTGTGCAAAAATTATATACGCTTCTCTGGTAAGTTAAATCAATCGTTCTTCAATGACCTTTCTAGTGATATTATACTCCCGAACAACTTGTTTTCAACAAGGTTTATCAAATAATATAAGGAGAAAACTATGCTTTCTTACTGGGAGTTTAATCAAAGAAATGTATTCAGTGAACTTTTGTCTTTTCTGGGCAGAATGACACAGGAGAATTTAACTCGTCAAATCCAGTACCTAAAGGTTGAGAATGAAATATTACGTAAGCGTATTGGCAGAAGTATACGTCCAACACCTATTGAAAGAAGAAAACTTGTAAAATTTGGTGCTCCTCTTGGAAAAGATATTAGAAATATAATCTCTATTGTAAGATATGAGACCTTTCTACTTTGGATTAGAAGATATAAACGGAAAAAGGATTCTGAAAAAACCAAAAAACGCGGTAGGCCTAAGACCCCGTGAGAGATTCGGCTCTTAGTAGTAAAAATGGCCAAGGAGAATGCATGGGGCTATGTCAGGATCTTGGGCGAGCTAAAGAAACTAGGCATTAACCGCTTATCAAAAACCAGCATAAAGAACATTTTAAAGGAAAATAACCTTGATCCTGCCCCTGAAAGGTCAAGGGATAGCTGGGATAGTTTTGTCAAAAGGCATTTCCAAACCCTCTGGGCGTGTGATTTCTTTACCAAACAAGTGCTAACGTCATTAGAACCAAAGATGTTTTTTGTACTATTCTTTATAAATATCAAAACAAGAAGAGTCTACGTTACCGGAGCTACTGGATATCCTAACCAGGAATGAGTAAATAAACAGACTCAAAATATCCTACCTCTTCTCTCTTGTGACAAAAATGGGAAAAAGCTGTTAATAAGAGATAGAGACACAAAATTCTCAAGAGAATTCGATGAGTTGTTTAAAAATGATGACTTTACCGTGCAAAAGATTCCCTTTATGTCACCCAACATGAATTCTTATGCTGAAAGCTGGGTAGGAACTATAAAGAAGGAATGCTTAAATCATTTCATTGTATTTGGAGAACAACATCTAAGATACCTTATAAGTGAATATGTAACCTATTACAACACAACACGTCCACATTCTTCTATGGATAATATGCCGCTTGAATATACACCAAGAAAGAGTGGTGGAAATATCCGATGTAAATCAAAACTGGGAGGGTTAATCAGACATTATTATCGAGGATGAAATGAAGTAGTAAAGATAAAGAAGATAAACTTACGGGTATGATTCTGTCTTGGTAAGCATAAAAGTTAAACTTGATAGACGTCTTAAAACTACCAAGTTAATTAACAGAAGAAAAGCAAGATAGCTGCTTTAAAAAATACCTGTTTTTTCACTTAAAAACAAACGTGTATAATTTTTGCACCGGGCGCCTATTTGTCCAGTCTTTGGGGGTTATAAACCTCCTAACTACCTTAAAAATAGACACTTATATATTGTCCATTTTAAATGGGTGGACATTGGTAATCATCGAGTTAAAAGAACGTGTATAATTTTTGCACCGGCCGATCCAACGTTTTATAACAATCTGCTGAGAGTATTGCATTAGGACCTCCTTTGGTTTATTCTATCATGCCAAAAAGTTACCGAATTACTGAGCTAGTACAGCTGTCCCTATTTATTGTTAATGCAAAATATATCTTATTATTACCATTATTATATTGAATATATTCCAAGTAATAATTACTGATAGAAGAAATATAAATATTATCCAACCAATGTTTTTAGACTTATATATTTTATCTAAAAGAGCAGATATAAATCCAATTAGCCCAATGCCAATTGTAAGTATCATAATATGTTTAACTATAGACTCAACTACACTAATCCATTCCCCAATAAATCCTTGACAAGCCATAGCCCACATAAAAAAACATACAAACTCAACAAAAAGAATACCAACAGAACCCCCAAAAATTTTAAGTCCTGTCTTAATCTCAAGTTTTCGTAAGAATATTTTGTTTCTATGTTTTGTTGCTTGGACTTCCTCTCTGATTTTCTTGTTGGATATATCGCCAACCAACAAAGACATTGGAAAAGTTATTACAAATGTAAACGGCAAAATAGAAATTAATAAAAATATTAAAAAGGGCAATGTTAATAAAGATGCTGTTATAAGTCTTGTATGATTCCCCGAAATGACAAAGTTATAGATATAAACACCAATGAAGGATAGAATTGTTGCAAGAAGGATTGATACCCAAACAGCATGCCAGTATCTCTTAACTGAATTGTGACTAATAATACAACCTAAAAAGCCTCCAATCTCATAGACAATAAGCAATTGCCATTTACCTTGCAACAAAAACAGAATTGGTCCTGCAAGTATTGCCAAAATTAAAATTCCCAATCTAGCTTTTTTCATCATTCCTATTTACCAAAAAGGCGTTATTCCTCCCGGGAAACAAAATGCGGCAATTGCTGCTGTATAAGTTGTTCTACCTGTAAGCTTGTTTTCTAAACCCCATCCAGTTGCACCACGGACTATATTCACAGGACTCAATAACTTACCACACATTTCTTCATTGCATTTATTCTTATTCTTTTTGTCGTCTGTACATTCACTTTTACCAGTCGCTGGGTCAACTCCTTGAAAGCATGCATCATGCTCTTTGCATATCTGATCAAGCCAATCAACAGCATTATTAGCTGTCCAATCACTTTCTGATGGTTTTCCACTTTCGCCTGCACTGTGACCAGGGCCACACCAATTACCATGTGTTGCAAGCAATCCTGCGGGATCTATAAAATTTACAGGATTATTCATACAATAAGGATATCGATTGCGTGTTATTGGTGATACGATACACCCATGAAATGGGTCTCTACTTATGAATCTACCAATAGATGGACTATAATAACGATGGCGTAAGAAAATCAAATTATCCGCCTCATTAAACTGCTGTTCCCCAGTAAAGCCGTAGGAATTTTCTCCACTACCCGAAGAAGCGATTAAGTTGCCAAAAGCATCATAAGTATATTCTGCAGCTACCGCTTCTGTGTCATCGGTTAGCTGTCTCACACTGCCCAATCCATCGTAATGATAATAGTTTATTATGGTTGATAGTGTATGGTTTATAGCTGAAATCAAATCGTTTCCATAATTATAAGTAGCCAGAACGGCATCCCCGGTGTCGTCAGTTTCCATCAGCACCTGAACAAGCCCAAGCCCGACATCGTTTATATATCTATTTTATACCAAACATATATATCCAAATTTCAAGTAATACTATACCTGTAATAATTTTAGTCAAATTCCACCAAGAGAAAGACTTTAGTATTACTTTCTCTAATATCTCAGCAATTAATCCTGTTATAAGTAAAAAATTAGCGATAAAGAAAAGAAAGCTACCTTCTGCTGGCATTTTAGGCAATAGAGGATATTTGAATAATATAGTAAGCATACCTAGAATGATAAATAAAAAACCAAAAAACAGATTTACTAACGATGAAAGTGATTTACCTTTTTCGCTCGGTGACATGTGGTTAGCTTTCAGAGGATTAGATTCTTTCATGATATTTATAATAATCCGGGGAAAGTTGGAAATAGGTTTGGTATACAAGCAGCGCAAAGTCCTACACACGCAAGGCTATGATAATTCTTTCCCGTAGCACATCCTGGGTTGCTAGATGCTTCTTGTACATCATCCCAATAATCTTTTAGTGTATCTCTTACGCACTCATCCCAATTTGGAGTTCCTATACACCCAATTTCTGTCCCCGCTAAACATCCTAAACAACCAGAACATGCAAATAATTGAACCCCCTTTAACCATTTACTTACTCCTGGAGGAATAGAAATAATACTCCCAACTACTCCCATTTTGCCGTATGGATCTATTAAATTTATTGGGTTGTTATCACAATATACATATAGATTAATACCTCCTCGATACCCAATCGGATCTCTTGATATAAACCTCCCTATCCTCGAATCATAATACCTCGCTCTCAAGAATACCAAGTTATCCGCCTCTCCAAACTGCTGTTCCCCTGTGAAGCCGTAGGCATTGGTTGTAGCACCTGTGCTTGCAATTAATGTTCCGAATGCTTCATAAGTATATTCCGCCACAACCGCCTCTGCGTCATCGGTTAATTGGCGCACTGTTCCCAAACCATCATAGTGAAAATAGTTTATGGTTGATAGTGTATGGTTTATGGAAGAAATCAAATCGTTTCCATAATTATAAGTAGCCAAAACCGTATCTTCATCAGTTGTTTCCATCAGCACCTGAACAAGCCCAAGCCCAACATCGTTGATATATTTTGTTTTCGCTCCATCCACTGTTTTACCGATTCTGTTGCCGTCACCATCGTAACGCTTGATGCAATTATGGCTTCTATCCTCTCTACTCTCTAAATGAGAGAGAGATTACTGGGGTCCCACTGATTAAGCAATAAGGGAATCCTCTCTTTTATTTAGTATTTGTTATTATAACTATTATATAGGAATTATCAAGAATTTGGCTATTTTGAGAGGTATTTACTCGCTTAATTTGTCCTAATTGTCCTGTGTTTTTTGGCTGAAAAATGCGTAACTATCGTAGAAATAAAGAGATAGGAATGTCCACTGTTCTACACCTGGACATTGGTATAATATAATGAGAATTATGGCAACCCTATCTAAAGAATTAATTCAAGAATTTAAAGACATCTTGGAGAAAAAGACCGGCAAAGAAGTCTCTTGGCAAGAGGCTTCAGAAGGAGCCTATAATTTGCTTAGGTTTGCTGAGGTCCTATTTGACTGTGACATTAAAGAACAACAAAGACAAAATAAACTTAAAGAAAATCCGAAAGGTTTTTATTTAGAAGGCGCCGGATATACTTGTTTTATTTGCAGTCAGTCGATTTCCGATAAACAGGCATGGTACGACAAGTATGGCATCAAATGTCCTATATGCCAAAAAGCGATTGATAAAAAAATTATCCCGGCAAGCGCCGCAAAGCACAAAGATGGCTGGTATTCAAAATACGATTTAGAAAGTTGCTTCAATATTAATAAACGATTATTAACACAGTTCGTCAAACAAGGCATCTTGAAGCCCCGGATCGTTCCAAGCCAAACAGGAAAACCGCATGTTCAAATTTTCCTTATCAAAGACAATAAAGATATTTTGCCGCCAAAGAAACTAACAGAGTCCCATATGGTCAAAAAAACGATAGATGGCAAGGATTGGTATCACTTGGAACCTTGGTATAAATTTGTTGATCCTCTCAAGCATTTAAAGGGCTATAAAATTATGGATTATCTTAAGGTAACCCATGGCGAAGAATCTAAAAAATCATCTCAAAAGATATAGAATAGTCCCCAAGTCATGATAATGGTAGAAAACAAGCTGTTAAGTATAACTGAAATGGCTGAATATTTAGGCATTCGGGTGAGCACTCTCTATTCTTGGGTGAGCCAGAAACGAATACCTTACATAAAGCTTGGAAGATTAGTGAGGTTTGATTTGAGGGAAATAGATAAATGGTTAGAGAATAAGACAATTAAAGAAAGAGAATGGTAAAAAATCTCTAAAAAAGAGCAGGAGCACAAAAGATGAAGTTGGTTCCATTCTTAAGAGATGGACCCAATAAAAGCACGTGTATAATTTTTGCACCGGGCGATATGAACATCACTTCCGAAAGCGCTCTCCTATAGGACTAAACTAGAACCCTAAAATACCAGCAATTGCAGTGATTACAAAAATAACGGTTATCACTATAGCAATCATATATGACTACTGATGTTTGATAAAACTTGTTGGAATTGCAATTCTGAAATATCCTTCGCCTCCAATATTATTAGCAGGCAATTCTAATCTTATCTCTTTTGCTTTTTCAACTGGAACCTGAAAAATTAGTATATCTTTAATCGATTTTTCTGGATATATTGATTCCTGGAATATTTGACCTTCTGGACGCTCCATCATACCAAAGGTAATTCGTTTATATGTATTACCATATTCGTCTTGTAAGGAACCATAATCCCTCTCGAATGACATTTCCATGCCATTCCACGTTTTGTATTCACATTTTTTCACATCAGATGTATTTGTAATTTCAAGTTCAATACTTAATAGTACATCTTTTGATTCTTTTGTTTCAAATAAACCTTTAATTTTTATTTTACCTATCTGGGCACTAGTAACTCTGACTGATACATCACTTTGTTTAACAGATACATTATAAGGAGCCCATTCTATTTGTGGTTCATTTTTAGGAGTATCATTCTCTGTCGTTTGAATATTATCAACTTCTGCTTTTTCATCTTTTCCCATAGGAATTATTTCTTGTTTGGTCTGTTTTGATTCCTTGATTGAGGCTGTGATTATTTCTGTTGTTTTACCAATGACACTAAAAGCAATGATGATAGACACTATTGATACAATAATTCCGCTAAATGGTAACCCTTTCCCGGTTTTTTGGACAAAACCAACCAAGACACCTATTGCCCCCAATAAAATACCTATTAGGGCCAAAGGGATTCCCAAAATACCTAAGAAGGGAATCCAACAGGTTAAACACGCCAATATACCTAGAACTAGACTTGCAACACCTAATCCTATGCTTGCACTCATGAATTCTCCTTTCTCTTAATTAGTTTGCGATAGAGAATTTACTTTACTATAGCATTCCTTTATAAATTTAGTTATTTGCTCTAGTTGTTCATCCTTATTTAAAGAAAAAAATGTAATTCTTCCAGATTAAGATAAAATTTTCGCACATCTTTCTTCTTACAATGATAATCAAATTCAATTCTCGATAGATTATCATAATAAACACCACAAAAATTTTCGTTATTTTTATCAAAATAAAACCCCATCCATCTCCACCCACCAGATGCCTCAACTTTTAACTTTTGTGATTCTATGGCTACACCAAGCATATTTATAAGGTTCCTAAAAACAGGTATTCCATTTATATACTCCGACGTAATTTTTTGCATACTCATCTTTTTCACCTCCAAAAATTTTAAAAAATTTTCAATTAGATATTTATTTATTGAACTATCTACTTTGACTTTTAAAAGCCAGTTGTAAATTTCAAACCATCTAACATGTTTATCTGGTTTCCCTTGTTCTTCATCAAGATCAATAGCAAATCTTGTTAATAAAATTACCTTCCTTATTGATGCTTTTGATTGCTCAAGTGCAGCTTTATAACGTTCTATTTGCTGATAACCTAACCCTGAATCATGCTTAACTTCTATGTAGATCTTTTTCCCAGGTGCAGATATCGTAATATCTGGCCTTCCTTTCTCGGTTGATTTTTGGGTAGTTATAGAAATAGCTTCATCATCATAAAAATTAAATTCATTGTTTTCTACGCAAAGTTTTCGCAGAATATCCAAACAGGCTGAAGGATCATGCTTTAATAAAGAGTTAAGCAGGAATACGAATGACTCCGTAAGATAATTCTCATCAACTGCAGAATTATATTTAGATAAAGCAACAAAAATGTTTTGTTCCACAGGACATTGGGACATTTAGTTAGAAGTGGTTTTCTTTTAACTATCTTTCATTTCCATTCCTATTAAGAAATATTGTACCACGATCTTTAGCTTAATCCTTTACTCTAACTTCCTCAAAAGATGTAAAATATAATTGTGAAGCAAAATTATCAAATCAGGCCATTATCCTGTGTATGAAGAGTCTAGGACAGATTTGCTGCATGATGATTAGGGAAAACAACGATAAGATTGTATTTTAGGAGTTTAAGCAGATTCTCTATCTCTTGGCAGTCCCCTTAACATATTCTTTCAATATGGCTTCCTTCTCTTTTTCTTTTTTCTTCTTCTTTTGCTCTTCTTGATCTATCAAACATGATATAAATGCTATAATCAAGAATATTACTGTTAATACTGCAGCAATTTGCAACAGAGCTCTACCCAATGATTTTACAACGACCCAGAAATCAATCTTGCACCCTTTCTCTTGATACCAAGCAAGATTCCCTGCAAATACTAGTAATACAATTACACACGCGATCACAATAAACCACACCATATCTAAGTTTGAATTGTTTTGTGCCTCAGTAGAATCAGGATTGATACTTATCACTTGTTCAGGAGTCTGATTTTTTGTTTTCGGTTCTTCAAGAAGCCTCGGATTTTTGATTTTATCCTTATCTTGAAAACCACTTACTTCTTTCTGTTGCGCAACTTGGGCAATCTCGATCTTTCCAACTTTTTTAACAGGCACTGGTTGTGCAACTTGAGCAATCTCAGCATCTCCGATTCTTTCAACAGCTGTTACTTGAGGACTTTCATTTTTCTGGGGGAGTTCACTGGTTTCTGTGTAATGGATGATTTGCTCAATATGATTTTGCGCCATAGTAGTATACCCAGGGTTTATATGTATCGCCTGCTTATATGCTTCACTGGCTTCTGTGTAATTGCCGAGTTTCTCATAAGTCCAACCCATATTGTAATACGCTTCAGCGTAGTTAGGATTGACACTTATCGCTTGCTTAAAAGATTCGATTGCTTCTGTGTGACGGCTTAGATTGTCATAATCAAAACCCAAATTGTTATACGCTTCAGCATAATCGGGTTTGATGCGTATTGCCTGCTTAAAGGATTCAATAGCTTCTGTACGCCAGGCAAGTTTGTCATAAGCCATACCCAGATTGTTGTATGCTTCAGCAAACTCAGGTTTGACACGTATCGCCTGTTTATATGCTTCACTGGCTTCTGTATAACGATTAAACTTGTAATTAATTAAACCTAGATTATAGCGCGTATCAGCATCATCAGGATTGATACGTATCGCCTGTTTATATGCTTCAACAGCTTTCGTGTAATAGCCGAGTTTTTGATTGCAATATCCAATTTGGGAATACCCATCCGCATAGTTAGGATTTTTTTTAACTGCCTTTTCAAAATAAGGAAGAGCTTCCGCATAGTTCCCCACTTTAGAATAAGAAAGTCCTATAGAGTAAAGTCCTTCTGCGGATTTATTATCCACTGGCACTTTCCCATGCACCAGTGATAAAGAAGAAAGGACAAAGCAAAATAGGAAAATGGGTAAAAACCTCAAAAACCATTTTTCTGTTTTCATATTAGCTCTAAGAGAAAATAATTAAAGGTTTTAGTTGTGTGGCCTTATGTGCCCCCATTCATCGACTTCTTTCATTGTTGCGCTTTTCCCCCATTCAGCACGGTATCGCCCAAGAAGATTCTTTATCTGGTCTTCTTCTTTGACACTGTTAGGAAACATATCATGTATTAAGTCCTTATAGGTCACTTTAAGAGTTGCATCTTCCCATTTCCCCTTATATGTAATCGGAACTACTACAGCAGTTGAATGGTCTTTTAAAAAGTGATGGTCGTGTATATAACTAAACGCAACTACTTTACCTTTATAGATTATTTGGTATCTATTAATCATTTTCCCCTCCTTTTAAAAGATTCAAGCAGCCTTTCTTTCAGTTCCTTTTCCGTTTTTATGCCACTTACATCAATATCAAGCTTATTTGCTGCTTTCAAAATTGCTCTTAATATCGCAGTCCTGGATAACTTCCTTCCTCCTGAGAATTTAGACTTTTTGGATATTTCGTCAAGAAAACATATTTGCCTTTTATTTAAGTTGACTGTTGTCCACTCTTTTTTAGTCATCATTATCCCCTGTATTGTCCAATTGTGCCTTTCATATATTTAAAAAAAATAAATAACCTCATTTATAATTGTTTATTTCTTCTTTTTTATTGCCTTAAGAATTCTTTTAACAAGCTCTTCTTCTGTTTTTATATTTGACACATCTATATCAAGCTTCATGGCAGCATCTAAAATTGCCCTTACAATATAGGACCTGGGTAGTTTATAGCCCCCTGATGATTTCATCTTCGTACTTAAACTCTGAAACCATTTCTCCATATCTTTCGTTATGGATATGGGAACTCTAAATAACCCTTTTGGTACTTCGCTCCTGAATTTTGCCATAGCTCTTTTTTGCAATTCTACCGAAAACTGTATTCATATTAATAGCATATGGCATATTTGTCAATTTATAAGGTGTCTATAAACCACTGGTTCAGGTTCCTTTTGTCCTATATATAGCCATAGATATCATCTAATAGCAAGGTTTATTTATAGTCCTTTAAAAGCCACGCTGGAGTCATACCATCGTTCCTCGGTGTCCAGTTGTTGACTATGGGAGTTAATATAGACAGACCCCTTGTATCAATCTGGGGGCTTTTCTGAGCATGTTTAAACGCCATCTCAAGCGCATCAGGGCCATCGTCGCTCTTGCCCTGCTGTGGAAATGCACGGAATTGGTCTAAGAGCAACCTGTCATTCTTTGAAAATTTTATAGTGCCGTTTTTGACCCAATCATACAGAGAGAATATCCTGTCTGTCTTTCTTGTATTATTATTTTTCCGTTCTATTCGTGGGGAGACCCTTGCATCTTTAGCTTCTTTCTCGACTGATTGCACCATAAGCTCCTGAAAATTATTCGATTCTACTATGAACTTGCTAAACGGGTAACGCTTTGCGTAAGCGATTATATCCTTGGTGAGTCTGTCAGGAGTTCTTCGGGCAATGTCAGCCACAATTACATAATAAAATCCACCCTTACAGGCCAGTATAATTATAGCCGAGTAATCGCCTGTAAATCTGCTCTTACCTGTAGCAGGATCGCATGCGCCATAGAATCGGACATCTCTGCCTAAGAATTTTAACAGAACATCCACTGTAGGATACTCATCAGTCCAATAACTAAAGTTATCTACATCAAATGTAATCTCACTCAAATTATATGGGTCGTTCTGCATTTCGCTGGCAAAGCTGAATTTATTATCGTCATACATCTGCATGAGGTTTAAAAGGTCCCATTTCTCGGGCCAAAGAAGTACAGCACCTTCATCCATGATGTGTTTGTTGTCATTGTAAAAATGATTTGCTCCTTCAATGCCTTTTTTACCTTTGTACTGTTCCTTGGAGTCTCTTATATTGAAGAATCTAGCCCAGAAATTCATATGAGAAGGCCATTCTATCAAAGCCTTATATTTGCGTTTGATCCATGTGGGGTTAGAATCTTCTTGTAAATATTCCCCGAGCACTGAAATCCAATGTGATATTGTTCCCATAAATATGTAATTTGTAGTCTCGGATCCCGCCTTGAAAACAGCTTTATTTAGCCAGTCTTTCATCTTGGATGCCATCTCGGGTGAAGACCAGCCGGCATCCGGTTCAAGATCGTCTAATATTATGAGCCCGGGGCGATATGCACCGTGTCTCCTTCCCCGGATTTTCTGGTTATAGCCAAGGGCCAGTATTTCAATATTGTTTCTAGTGATGATATCGCTTTGTGTCCAGCGTGGCGGTTTTGGTCTTCCTTCGTTTTCGAATATCTCGGGGAAATCCTCCTGTAATCTCTCATTTTCTGTCAGTTCCTTGCGGATATTCTCAAGTGTTTTCTGCGCTTGAGACTCTACGTTGGAAATAATCACTATGAAACGCTCTTTGTTATAACAGATAAGGTAAATCGCATAGATGAGAGTTATCATGGTGGATTTGCCGAAATCACGCGGTGCAGCTATAGCTATCTTCTTACTCTTTTCACGAGTAGCCTGCAGTAGCAAATCATACACTTCAAGATGTGCTTTGGAGGGTTTAATTTTTAAATGGTCGGGAAGATACAACTTTGCAAAAGCATATATAGAAGTTTCAGCTTCGTTTCGTCTTAGTGAAATTATATCTTTAGATAGATTATTCATTTTTGATTTTCTCCTCTTGTGTTTCTTTTTGTTTTTCAACAACCTTCTTTACATCAGAGACAATCTCTGCTTTTTCGATACGTTCACTGAGGGCTTTTATATTCTCGGCAAGCTCTGGGCTGAAAGTGTTTGTGTCTTTTGCAACGAGCTCTATTTCAGAGAGCATCTTCTTTGCTTCTTCCAGTGACTCACTGCTTTCGTCTATACCGATATGATGATAAATATCACCCGATATCTCTTGTGGTTTAAGTGGTAGAAAACCAAGCGTTTGGAGTTTCTCTACAAGTTCTTTCACTACTCGCCATGCAAGAAACTCCGCTTCTGCCTTACTGCCAGTTGGTGAATCTTTGTCACGTGCAAGACGCATGAGATAACTGGAATGTATGCGTGCTTTAGTCGCTAATTCACCGACTGTCTCTTTTGCGAACTGAATATTAGGTGACAGTGAATTTTTTTGTCGTATGTCTCCAAGGTCGCGGGAAATAGTTTTTTCGCTACGTTTAAATATTTGTGCTATCTGGGAACAGCTGTAACCCTCTCCCAAAAGGGTTTCTATACATTGTTGACGGGTCTGTTTATCAAGTAGTTTTGGATCGGTAGTACCTGATTTAATATCTTGAAGTAGTTGCAGAGCCGAATTTTCAGATTTGTTATTATTGGTAGTATTCATTGTTAATCCTCCTTCATATAACGTTTTACGAGATCGCTGGGAACTTTATCCTTGCCGACATAGGCAATATAGCGTTTAACAATTACATCGCAATAGCGAGAGTCTATTTCAAGACCGTAACAATACCTATCTAAACTCTCGGCTGCAATCAAGCTTGAACCCGATCCCAAAAAAGTATCTAAAACTATATCTTTACGTTGAGAGCTGTTGCTTATTGCGCGTTGGGCAAGCTCGACCGGTTTCTGAGTTGGGTGCTGGTAATTCTTGGTCAGGTCTCGTTTTACTTCCCAGACGTTACATTCACCCGGTTTACCGGCAAAGTAATGTGACGCGCCCTCTAGCCAGCCATAAAGTGCATGTTCCGTCCTGAATGAGTAGTCGCCGTATGAAATGGCTGCAGATTCTTTGAGCCAACACACTATTGAAGAAATGTGAAACCCAAGCTCAAGTAATATTTGATATGTTGGGGGTATCTGTCGATGACCCTGCCAAATATATATTGCAACACCTGGCTTAAGATGCGCTTTGACACCTTCGAGTACTTTACGCATCCAAGCCTCATATTCATCCTGTTGCATGTTGTCGGAATAGATGCGTTCCCATTGGCGAGATTTTTTAGGGCGACCTTTAGCATGCGGACGGTTACCTCCATAGTAGTCGACGTTATACGGAAAATCGGTATTTAAAAGGCTAACTTGCTGATCTGCTAGTAATAGTTTTAGGTTTTCTGGATTAGAAGAATCATCACAAAGAATCCTATGCGAGCCTAGTTCTATTAAATCACCCTTCTTGGTAACAGGCTCTTTTATAGAATTAAGAGCTCCTTCAAAATCGAAATCGTCTGCGTCTTTAGGCTCTAAATATCTATCGAATAGTTGGCTGATTTCCGAAGGACTGAAACCGATTGATTCAATATTAAAATCAGGGATTTTAGTCAGCTCATCCACTAAAACTGATAGTTTATCCATGTTCCATTTTCCTTGCACCTTATTGAGAGCTATTGACAGTGCCTTTTCTCTCTCTAAATCAAGGTCGACTACACTTACTTCTATTTCTTTATAACCTTTACGCACAAGGATTTTGAATCTTTGATGACCTCCCACAAGATTCTTAGTCCTTTTATTCCAGATTAAGGGCTCTACAAGTCCATACCCTTCAATACTTGCCTCGATCTGCCTATATTCTTGGTCGGTCGGCTGAAGATCCTTGCGTGGATTGTGTGCCGCTGGCCGTATTTCAGAAATACCCACTTTTCTTATTTCCATCTTCCCCTCCTTTTTATTTTAAGTTTCCATTTTTAATTTCAAACCCATTTCCTACCCAAATATTCATATGTAGAGTCGTTTTATTTGGCCTATAAATGCCCAGACGCTGTACATTGAGGCACTTTAGGGAGGTTTAACTTGGTAAAAATAGCCTATTTACAGTCCACGTTAAAACCTATTTTTAGAGCGAAAACCGAATTGCGTAGCCACTAAAACCAGTAAAAACACGGAAAAGACGATTGAAAAATGAGTAGAAAAAACATACCCAAATCATAGTAAGTGATAATTCATTATTGAGGAAAATCAAGTTGCAGAGACGCTAAAAATTTTCTCCGAATTTTTGAATTTTAAAGGGGGCGAGGATCAAAAATAGGGGTATTTTAAGGCAGAAGAAAAAGATTTTATACTAGATTGGAGATTTGGTATGAAAAAATTTGTAGAGTTTATTTAGCTTAAACAGACAGGAATAAACAATTCGTGAATGTAGTCGTTAAGCATATGACGTTCAGGCAAACCTATAGCTTGTTTTTGCTTATTGAGAGCCAATTTCCACCCATCTTTAGTCTTTGGACATTTACGTCCAGTAAATTTGTCGCCGAGGAAATAGATGAAAAGCAATTGAGCTTTAATCCCATGTGAAACCAAGAAATATAATACTGCCAAACGGTTTGCGTATTGATAATATCCATTAAGCCAATCATGTTCCTCTGATACTCCTAATGCCTTTTGGGTTTGGGTAAAAGCGTTTTTTATTTTTTGTATACTTCCCTCATTATGTGCACCGCAGGAAGATTCTATTTCCTCAATGTGGGATTTCGCTTCCACAAGTAGCCATTCCTTATTACCTTTAATTGTGATTTTGCCAACTGCATCCCAGTTGTGAATTCCTCTACTCTGGGGCCAAAAATTAGACCAATCCTTCTGAATTGAGAGATCATCCCCCAAGAAATCCATACCCTTTAGCTCTGCATCTTTCCATTCAGCATGACAATCGAAATTGAAATCAAGCCAGTTTATTGTTTCATAATTGATTTCTTCAAGAATGTATTTCTCCAGAAGACAACGATGTCTCCCTAAATATCGAAGTAGATGACATTCACTACCATATCCATTACCTATTTTACTCTTTGACATAATATACCTTCTATTTTTCTGTTAATTCTTTTAGTTTCTTAACAATCAAAAGCATACCCTCTGTATCTAAACTGCAGTACTGGCTTAAATCTTCTCTAATTTTATCTTTTTGTTCTTTGGTAATATTACTATAAGCCATTTCTAAGAAAGAAAGGCTGGCATATTCACCGTCGGATATATTCATTCCTTCATAGCTTATTTGGGTTAATGCAGGTAATACGCTCTTAATGGAAGCTGAGCCTCTTTGGTTAGGATGATAATAATCAAAAGATTTAAAAACATCTAACAAATCTTTAATCCTATCGGAAACATCCCCTACCCATTCTTTATAATCCGGGAAAGCTTCTCCAAGCTCTTTTAGGATGGTTTTCTCAAAGACCTGGTTATAAACAATTATGCTTCCCGAATTACCAAGTACATCTTTTAATGAAGATAAAAATTTAGGTCTTGGATCACTAACGCCATCAGCTAAAAAATAATAGTGCCGGGGTTTAGAGTTTTCATCTGCCACTATATGTAATGAAAACTGAAAGGGAATTTTCTGATATGGTCTTGTACCATCAAAAATTGGTATACAGGGGTCAAAAGTTTCAAAATCTAAATAATGTAATGGGTAATCCAGTCCATCCACAAATGTTTTAATATTGATCTCAGAAATATAAGGTTTTCCGGTTGATTCACATTCTTTTTGGATCATTTGTCGCTCAGTTAAGGGAACATTTGCTGGAATATCTTTTATAGAATGAATGCCTTTTCCAAACAATTGTAATGATTTGCTACCACCATAATATAATTCAAAAATATGCCCTGGGGGTAGAAAATTCCAACAAGATCCTTTCAAAGGGCACTCATATGGGTTATTGCAATGTTTGCCTATAGATATGTCAGGAGATTGTTCGGAACCAATAGTCTTAAGCATATTATCGATTCTTTGTTCTATCCCTAGCATTGCTGCATTAACTTCAGCAGTAATGTCTTCTAAATTAAAAAAATCCTTAGGGTTAATTTCGCCTTGTTTAATATACTCATTATTTACATGCATAAGAAAACATCTTCCAATCTTTAATCCTGACTTCTCGCAACAATATTTCTGAAAAGAAACATCTTCCAAATGCTCGGGTTTTACTTTAGTCGAACTTTTAACTTCGATAATATCCCATACGTTATGGTGAGTGGGATTTAGGATATCGATTCTTGAATAGATCGGGTCGTGTAGAATACCTGCCTGAAATATTAATTTACGTTGGGCAAGAAGTTCCTTGGTTTGCTTGATATTACCCATAAAATCCTCAGTAGGAATATCAGTACCCGCAGGGAAGAAGTCTCTTGAGAATTTATCAACCAAATGTCCTTCTTCAAACCTATGCAATGTAGAAGCATCATAAGGGGGGATTTTTTCTTTTTCGTAAAGCTTAGTCCACAGGTATTTAGGGCACTGTAGACCGATTACATAATTGGATTTTGTGAGGAGTTTATTTCTCATATAAGAAATGCTTTATAAAGACTAGAATCCTTTCTATTTTTCCCAAAATCAGAAGCAATTTTAACTTTTCATCCTAGAGTATACCTAATTGGTAATTGAAACTTATGAATGTTTATTTTACTCGTAAGAAGATAAAAATTCTAACGGGGGTTAATCCAAGAATAATCCTACTATTTTAAAGACTTTTCGCCTTTTAAGGGAGCCCTTTTTAATAAAGCCAAAAGTTCTCCTGATTGAATACGAGAAAGATCTTCTTTCAGTAAAGAATAAGAATACTTTGGTTTATCGTTTTCAGCAGGGAGTATAATGCTCCCAACAAATTCATCATCAACGTGAATATTTAAAAAATATAATCCTGGGTTAGGGATTTTGACAATTGATTCCCCTAGAATTGGAGTTACAATACAGTCTGAAGTAGAAGTAAAATGTGTGGATGTTACTTTTGATGTTTCCCTTGTTGCTGCATTAACCAGGTCTATATGAATAGAATGCTCACCCTTACATGATCTTAATGCAGTTGCTATGAATAATTTTAAAGATAGAGGATATGATTTCCAATAAACAGCCTTAATTTCTTTCAGAAATGTGTATTTTGTCCCCACACAATTACAGTCTTCGCATAATACATAAAAATCAAGAATCGCTTTCCTATTATTGAGAATACTATCATTACATTTTCGATGTTCTTCTATAAATTCTTTCAAAGATTGCTCGATGAAAAGAGAAGATTCTTTTTCATTTTTAAATGACAACTGTGCTAATTTGCCAAAGTAAAGGGCCTTACGACCAAGGAATTGTCCATCGATTAAACATTCAAGAAAAACAGGACCTGGCTCACTAATCTTCAACATCAGCACACTATCTATTTCAAACTGTTCTGGCATATATTCTATGTGAATAGCTTTTTTATGGATAGTCGTAATTTCTGTGCTACTATCCAAGCGAAATAGTAACTCATGATCTCCAGCAGAACCCCAAAAACCTAGGGAAGCCGTTATCGGTATAGAGATAGGGTAATTGACAGCTGCAGACTGGGCAAAAACTCCCTCAAATTCTGTTTTTAGAACATCTCTCTCAGTTTTAAGACATGTTATGAAATAGTTAAGATACCAAAAGGGCTCTTTTTTGCCCCCTTTGGGCATTTCATAATCATAAAACCGTTCTTCTTTTTGTGTGATCCTTGTAATTTCTAAGGGTGAAAATAACTTAATTTCTGTTGCTGTCTTAAGATCAGTTTGAACCCATCTCCCTTTTTGGATTGTTATTTCCTTTGCATAACCAGGGCTTCTCGGATCTAGATCCATAAACCCATGAGTCATTGGGCTTATACCTTGAGTCGTAAGTAATATGATTTGGAAAAGACCTCCAACAGTATCAATACCATGTTTTTGTAATTCAGAATCTAACCCTATCATCAATTGATTGGCCCTGTCTTTAAGAACATTGGGTGTCTTACTAATTCTTGGGTAGTTTTCTTTCAAATATGAGAAAACTACTGCCCCCGACCCAAGAACAACGAAATCATCTCTAATTATCTTTATATTAAAAGAAGGTGATTCATATGCCCATAATAATATCGTGCCATTGGGATTTATTGCTCCTAGAAGTAAACTTACAGACCATTCTCTATTCTTATTAGTCTCTTTATATTTTCTATAACAATATTGTGCCACTCTAGGCAGATCAGTTGCAATTTTCGAAGGTATTCTTAAACGTTTGTTTTTTGTAATACGCTTTCTTATCTGAAAAATAATGTCATTTGCTAAGGGGACATCCCCAGCAAAAGCGATTGCTAATTTAAGGCCTAAAGGAATAATCTTTTGAGCTGTATCGCTTAAAATCTTTTTGCCAGCTGGGAATTCCTTTGATGTTACTCTTGAATCAGCAACTATTACAGCGCCATCTTTAAAATGACAACCTACAATCATTGTCATTTGTCACCATTTCCTCATTTTTTAATCCGGTACCATCTCTTAATGTGTTAATGTAAGATGTGATCCTGTTTTGAGTTTGAGTATGCTGAAACTTTTATTGGTTATACTGTATGTGATCTCTATATAGTTTTTTCAACTTAGTTCTGAATAATTTTCTATCCTAAATAGCTTATCTTTTTGGGAAAGTTTAACTACAAAATAATCCTCATTATTTAATTCTTCGGGAAGTTTATCTTTTAGAATGGAAGCAACAAATTGGATTTTATTTTGGTTAACAAGTTCTGCAATTTTAACCAACTGATTATCATGCATTAATTCTTTTTTGTCATTTAACAAGAAATGTAAACAGGGAATGTTTTCTTCATCTGCAAATAGTGTATATGCAATATCAAAACAGGAAATTTCGCCTTGTTTCTTTCCTGAGCCAATATTTGCATTGAAAGCACTAAATTTATACAAGCGTTGATTTTTTTTATTAGTAACAATATCATACTTTAATGCATACTTCTCTCCATATAAATCATTAGAAATAGAAGCAAAATGTTTGTTAAACTTATTAATCTGAGTCTTTACTATCTGTTCAAAATTGTCTGAAAACAACTCATTATCAATCTCATTTAGCTGATTGTTTAGTTCTTTAATATTGCCCTCTACTTCTTCTAATTGTCGAATGATATTTTCATACTCTCCTTTTTGTCTGAATTTTCCATTCAATTTACTAATTAAGTTTTCCAAATCTTCAAATGAATCACTCTTACTAATGACAGAAGTCAAAGATTTTTCCTCTGACAACAACTTCATTAAAAATTCCTTTCTGCTTTGGATATCCTTTTCTAAACTAGGTAATTCTTTTGTAATAAATTTTACTTTTTCGACAATCATCTGATTATGATAGTTAACCAATTCCTCAAATGTCTTTTGAATTCCGCTAATCCGATTAGTTGCTTGCTGATAAATTAATTTTAATTGCTGTAAGTCTATCTCCGATTTACTGGAATCCAATTCTTTTTTAGCATCAAGAATAATATCCCTTCTAATATTTAATTTACTAAGTTCGGAACTTGTTTTATTAATCTTATATCTAAGTTTATTTAATTCATCTAAATTAGCTTCAAAATTCTCATTTAAATTTAAGTTAGCTTTCTGTTTATTAAGTTCAAGAATCTCGCTTTCAATAATAGTAAGTGCAGTTTGATAAGCTGTTTTTGTTTGATGTTTTTCAAGCCTGCTTTTATAAGTATCTTCCCGTTTTAATTTTGATAAAATTCCCTGTTTGGAATGCCCTTCATTGAATTCACACCCCAATAAAAACAAATATAAAGTCTCATATTCTGCGTAAGAGGTATACCTATCAAGCGTTCTCAAAGTATTATTAATATTTAAGTCTTTGTAGCGAATGTTATGAGATATAATTTGTCTAAATGTAGGTTTTTTAGCAAGATAATCTGGAAATATTAATTTTTGGAGTTCTATTTCAAATTCTTCTTCCGTGAAATTTTTCCCATTTATTCTACGAATTAAATCTTTGTTGGATAAGAAATTTCTTTCAATTATAATTTTATTAGATTTTTCATTATCTAAATTCTCAGAGAGAACAAGTGTAATTAAAACCTCGTTTTCTATGAGAAATTCTTTTACCAATAGATATTCATCCTTCTTTGTTTCAGGGTCAACATAAATATCCTTTGGATCTGCACCTAAACAAAAATCTACTAACGTTAAAATCGTTGTTTTGCCAACGTTATTACCAGTTATTTGTCCTTTACTTTCATCAACAATCAAATTAATTCCCTTTCGGAAAGTAATATTGCGAATTATTTTATCATCACTTGATATAGTTAATGATTTCAAGAGCATAATTCAACCTTTCCATTATTGTTTATTACTGCAACATTTAATAAAAACAACCAATCTAAACTCAATACAAAAACAGAAAATGTCATATCCCGCTTTTGTTTTACATTCTGATATAAGTCTAATAGGTTTTGTTTTGTCTGATCTTGCAAAACTTGTAAAACAATTGCGCCATTATAATAAATACTATGTTCGGGATGTATATTATCAGGTAGCAGCATAATTGTAATTTTTAGGATCTTCAAAAATTTTACATCTTATAAAAGCATCTACGACAAGAATATTTACACAAAGCTCCAATTCTTCAGTTGGTATTGGAACATAATTAGCACTTTCAAGTATCTTTTTATAAATGTTGTCTCTGACAATAAGAAAAAGTTCATCCGCACTTTTTACATCAAAATTTTCAATGTATTCTTTTCTTATTACTGCTAAGACAGAACTACTTTTATTTACACCTGAAGCATCAAATTCGGTATATTTCTTATCAACCCGGCTGTAATGAATTTTATAATCGTCTATTATATACCTCGCAGCATTCAAATTGTTATATGTAATCTTGCGATCAATTTCAAAACTGTTTATTGAAATAGATTGTCCCTGGTTGTCCCAATCTTCTTTTGACAAAATATTTATGATTGTAGCAAGATTCGAATCTAACTTAACAACATCGACGTCTCCACCCAATTCTTCTCTTATAAAAGAATAGATATTCCTTTGTTCATTAACAGTCAATGAAAATATCTTATCTAGTATTGATTTGGTATCAAAGATATCGCTTAGGGGAATAAAATTAATACTATGAGGATTTGTGTATGTCTTTTTTCTTAAGTTGCTAGCGTCTTTAGAAATTGAAATAAACTTAAAAGTATAATCATGGTATTTTTTGATTATCCCTTTGGCTAGAGCAGATTCTATTTTAGTTTCGGTGTTGGTTGCTGAAACTTGAATGACTAATTTATTAACATGATCAACCAGGTCAATAGCTTCTACATTTTGCAATTTTTTGTTTAAGTTGTCTAATTGCCACCCAAACAATTTGTTGAAGAAATCTCGATAGAAATTCTCAGAGTGAACATGTAGATCTAAAATATTTAATTTACCTCTTGAATCAATTCTACAAGCAAGTGTACTAAGCTTTTCTTCAATATAATTGAAATATAAGGTGCGGTTCATTTTCCCAAGGTCTCTTTTTAAATTTCATGCAAAAATTATATGCCAAATTGTCATTAGGATAATGTTACCACAAGAAGCTCTATTAGAGAACTGGAACCAACTCTTCCAATAACCACTTTTCTGTTAAAATCTCTTATATTCCCCCAATAGTGGATTAGCAAACAATAAAAACTTGGTGTTCGGTTTACTATTTAAGTTATCAACAGGATAAGGTCTTTCAATAATACACTTCTGTTCACTCTTTTGTAATTAGCTATCATCTCTTAATGTGTTGATGCCTGCCCGCCGCTGGTAGGCAAGATGCGACTATATTAGTTTATTTTTATTATGCTACCAATAAATAATAGAGATATCAACAGATCAATACTACCTTTAGGCAGTCGACTCATAAGTAGTATTGTATATAATATTGTTTGGTGGCTGTAATGAAAGGAATAAATCAGGAATTAGGAATTAATATTAGGGAATTACGCACAAAAAAGGGGTGGACACAAGAACAGTTTGCCTTAAAGGCAGGCTTTCATCGTGCCTATATAGGGCAAATCGAAAGAGGAGAAAAGAATATTGGCATAAGAAATCTTTATAAGATTGCGAAGGTACTAAATATAAGTGTTCATAAAATTCTGCCTTCCATTGAAGGTGATAATAAAAATTAATTATATAGATAAATGCAAATTGAGGAGATTCTATGGATCTTGCGGAAATAGTAAAAAAAACAACTGAGGGCTTGGTTGCTGTTGACTCTATAACTAAAACGGTTAAGTCAAATCGGAGAACACATGAAACATATTTGCCGGGCGTCAAAACTATTGGTGAAGTCCAATTTATTAAGGAATTGTTTGATTGGTGGGACAAGACTTTTCCAGAAGACTTTCAAAATAAGAGTGATTATGTTTTACATTATCCTTACGATACTCTAAAAGGTCATTGTGATGTTGTCTTTAATACAAACAATTCTAAGCGCACTGAAAATTATGAGTGGGCAATTGAATATAAATATATCGGTCTAGTTGGAAATAACGGAAAGAACAATGATTATGGTTTAGCAAAGGCACTATCGCCCTACTTAAAAGACAGAAGCCTGATACATGATGTTGAAAGGCTTAGGGAAAGTAAATTTGCTCAAGAAAAGGCAGTTATTTTATATGGTTTTGAGTATGACTTTAATACTTGTGCAATTGCTGAAAAAAAATGTTTTCAGCAAGGTATTACGCCTACTATTGTTCAAGAAGTAAAAAAAGTTTGCGAAAGCGTTGACCCAGTAAATGGCACTTATTCACTTGAGCCAATTGTTGAGATGCTTGACGACTTTCTTAGTCGCAAAAATTGGGTAAAAGGCTCCGGCATTCATTGTTTATTTGATGGAGCGTATCGTCATCCTGCTGGTGGAAAAGGAAGAGTTGTGGGATGGGAAATAATCTCTAAATAAGGTGCTAAAAGGCAATATCTTTGGATTTTTTATTTTTAATTCTCGCCGATAACATATCAATATCCCCAGGAAATTTATATTTTAGATAAATGCCTGCTAAAATATATTATGGTAAAAAAGCACAAACTAGATCCAGAAACTAGATATAGAGTAATGTCGAGTATTAAAAGTGTAAATACAAAGCCAGAAATTATTTTTAGAAAAACTCTTTGGTCGATGGGAGTTAGGGGATGGCGTTGTCATGTTGTAAATTTGCCGGGTAAGCCAGATTTGGCTTTTAAGCGAAATAAACTAGCAATTTTTGTTGATGGGGTTTGGTGGCACGGCCATCCTAAGTATTTTAAGTTAGGCTCTAAGGGAGCATATTGGGATAAAAAGATTCAAGGAAACAAAAAACGGGATTCTAAAAATAATAAGATACTGAGAAAAATGGGCTGGAAAGTATTACGTATTTGGGATATAGACATATTAAGTAATCCTACAAAGCAAGCCAATTTAGTAATAAAAAGGTTAAATAAGTTAAATCAACCGCAATGATATTGCTTTTGGGAATTGGCATCTTCAAATTGGTATAGTAAAATTGTATATAATGGATAAAAAATATTATGTTAAGAAAGTTTAAATTTATTGACCTTTTCTGTGGTGTTGGTGGATTTCACTTAGCACTTAGTTCATTGGGAGGTGAGTGTGTATTTGCATGCGATATTGATGATTCGTGTCGAGCGGTTTATAAAGATAACTTTGGTATGGAGCCATACGGAGATATCACTAAAATAAACGAAAGAGATATCCCTGGTCACGATGTTTTGTGCGCGGGCTTTCCTTGCCAGTCTTTCTCAAAAGCTGGAGATCGTCTAGGGTTAGATGATACACGAGGAACTCTTTTTTTAGATATCGTAAGGATTATAAAGGAATGCCGCCCATCATATCTTATTCTTGAAAACGTTAGAAATTTGATTGGGCATGACAAGGGAAATACTTGGAGAGTTATTTCAGATAACCTTAATCACTTAGGGTATTCTTTCCAGAATCCCCCCATTATTTTTAGTCCACATCTTTTAGGCATTCCTCAATTTAGAGAGAGAGTTATCATTTTGGCCCAAAGAAAAGACCTACCGCCAAATAGTGGGATATACTTTAAGGGCTTATCGCGCTCAGTGTCCTGTAACATAGAAGATATATTGCATAAGAAAGGCGAAAATGTAAATTTGGCTCCTTATGCACTTTCTAAGGATGAAATCAAATTGATTGATACTTGGAATGAGTTTGCTCAAGGAATAAAAGGGCCTTTGCCTGGCTTTCCTATTTGGGCAGATGAATTTAAGGGTGAATATGATTACTCAGACTTGCCAAAATGGAAACAAGAATTTCTGCGGAAAAACCGGGAATTTTATATACGCAATAAGAATTTTATTGATCGATGGCTTAAAAAACATCATAACCTTCAAAACATTAAGCCTAGCAGAAGAAGTTTCGAGTGGCAGGCACAGGATTCAGAGCGAGACTTGTGGAAACTGATTATCCAAATAAGGCCGTCAGGGATTAGAGTAAAAAGGCCGACATATTTCCCAGGCTTGGTAGCGATTACTCAAACGTCTATTGTTGGAAAGTTGCGTAGAAGATTAACTCCTAGAGAAGTTGCGCGTCTCCAGAGTTTTCCAGATGACTTTAGGTTTAATGTGAATGAAAAAACTATCTATAAGCAAATGGGCAATTCGATTAACGTCGAAGTTATTAAATTTTTTGCCTCGCGTTTACTAAAGATAGAATGCCAGGCTAAGGAAAGGGTAGAAGTAAATAATGAAATTCAAATTTCTCTTCCGATCTAATAAAATATTATTTAAAAATGAAAAATGAACATAAATATTTCAAGTTGTATCAATATTTTAAAAAATCAGAAAAGAATATCATCGAATTGAGAAAGGAAGATATAGACAGAATACTTGGCTTTTCTTTGCCGTCTAGTGCAAAGATTCATTCATGGTGGTCAAACTCTCCAGAAAGTGGGCACTCTCAGGCATTTGCTTGGGTAGAGGCTGGATTTTTTGTGCATATACGTAAAGAAAGAAGCAATGGTAAAAAAAAGGAGTATACATTAACATTTCGTAAATTTAGTTAAATAAAAATCTACCTAAATTCTCGCAATAATATTTTTTATTATATTCCCCTAACAAATGATTGACAAAGAGAAGTCAGAATTTTTGATCTTTACCTATTGAGTTATTTTATTAACCTCCCAGCCTTAAAGGATGAGGCTTGATCCTAACTTTCGTTCCCACTGGAACAAGTCAACCCCAAATACCTCTCTATTTGCCTTGATATACCTCTCGTTTTATGGCCCTATATAGGTGCAAGAAAGGAGGCTAAAATGGCAAAAGGAATAGCTATTTCCCAGCAGATAGTAGCGCTTAAAAACGCCCCAGCCGAAGCACTCCTTGTGAAATATAAGGAGCTATATGGCGAAGATACTGCTGGAACCCATAAGACCTATCTTTGGCGCAAGATCGCATATAAACCGCAAGAACTTGAAAAGGGCAGCTTATCAGCTAAAGCCAAGGATCGGATAAATGAGCTTATTAAAGAATATGACCCTATCAACAATAAGGCACTAAAACCAGATAAGCCTATAGTAGCCAGTTTAAAAGACAAACGAATACCTATTCCTGGGACCGTTATAACAAAGAACTATAAAGGGACAACATACCAGGTAAAGGTCTTAGAAAAAGGTTTTGAGTTTAACAGCAAGATGTTTAAGTCACTTTCAGCGATAGCAGAAGAAATAACCGGAGCACATTGGAATGGCTATTTATTCTTTAATCTATAAGGAGAAATTTGATGGAAAAGAAATCCAAACAAGAAAAGAAAAAGATTAACTGTGCCATATATACACGTGTATCTACTTCTGAAGGGCTGGAGCAGGAGTTTACTTCATTAGATAACCAGCGAGAATCTGCAGAGAACTACATTCAAAGCCAGAAATCAGAAGGATGGGTGATTTTACCAGAACAGTACGATGATGCCGGCTATACAGGTGCAAATACTGACCGTCCTGCCCTGCAGAAACTCATGACTGATATCAAAGAAGGTAAGATTAATTGTGTATTAGTATATAAGGTTGATAGACTTTCACGTTCACTTCTTGATTTCAGCCAGCTCTTAGAATTCTTTGATAAACAGAATGTTGCATTTGTTTCAGTAACCCAAGCATTTAATACCAACACTTCGATGGGACGACTTACTTTGAATATACTTCTCTCTTTCGCTCAGTTTGAGCGAGAGATTATCAGTGAACGAACCCGAGACAAGATGGGTGCTGCCAAGAAGAAAGGTAAATGGATTGGTGGAAGGCCACCCTTAGGTTATGATTTGGATAGAATTAATCATAAGCTCTTAATCAATAAAGAAGAAGCCCAACTCGTAAAAGAAATCTTCAGACTTTACATTGAAAAACGCTCACTTCTATCTGTAGCTATAGATTTAAATAACAAAGGCTGCAAGACTAAAACATTCACTACACTGAAAGATGAGAAACTAGGAAATGTTAAATTCACTAGTACAAGTATTCAACGAATATTAAGGAATGTATTCTATATTGGCAAGGTCAGCTATCACGGCAAGATATATGATGGCGAACAGGAAAGAATAATTTCTGATGATATATTTAATCAAGCTCAAGAAATGCTTACAGAGAACCGGCGAGAAAAGAAAATAAACAGCACTACAAAGAATATTGGATTATTAAGCCATATACTTTACTGTAAGGCATGCAATAGCAGCATGTATTTGGCCTATAGCAGAAAGGGGAAATACAGATATCAATATTATCTTTGCATGAATGCACAGAAACGAGGATATGAGAGCTGTCCTACAAGGCTTCTTGCAGCCCAGGTGATAGAAAACAAGTTTATTGAATGCTTAAGACAAATTGAAAAGGAAACAAAACTTGAAGCAACCGTTTGGGATAATCTTGCATTAGGGGAGAAAATCCAGATAATTAAATCATTGGTCAAACAGGTAAGTTATGATGCGAATAATGGAACACTTGAGATTTTATTTCAAAAGGATGGTAGAAGTCACAGCTTCGATGTAAAACTCAATGAACTGAAACGAATTCCACACCATAAACGCAAAGATGGACAGATAACCAAAGAACCAGCCATAAGACGAAACCTTATCCTTGCACATCAAATAGAAAAGATTTTGAAAGAAAAGAAATGCAGTCTAAGACAACTCGTTCAATGGTCAGGTATTCCGCTTCCAAAGATTTGTGAGATCGCTAATATGCTAAACATCTCACCCAAGATTCAAGAAGAGATTATATTCTCTCAAGATGAGAATCTATCCAGAATTCCTGAATATAAACTCCGCCCCATTATCTCCGAGATAGACTGGGAAAAACAGCAACAAATCTGGGATTCTCTACTAAAATCTGCTTAAAAAACCAATCTCAAATCTAAGTGTCACGAGAGATAGATTTTCGTGACAGTCAATCTCCAATCCTCAATATTACCAAGTACGGCCATGAATAAGGCTGTCGCGAAACAGCCATGGGATCAGAGATAAATGGCGATATTCTGGAGAAGATATGGAGCATTGGGGAACGATTTTACACACACTCCAAGAAAAGCTTGGTACTGTTGGGAAATATGAAGAAATTGACGCTCTAACTCTTGACCCCGCTCGCAGTTTTAAAAAGCCATAATCGCTTGATGCAATTATGGCTTCTATCCTCTCTACTCTCTAAACGAGAGAGAGATTACTGGGGTGGCTAACGGGATTTGAACCCGTACAAAGAGAGCCACAGTCTCTTGTGCTACCATTACACAATAGCCACCAATCTGGAACACATCGTTTCTTTATTTGATGAGT
>Ga0180007_10001561_pt1 | contig 30491 bp, 29 predicted proteins | sample MM_PC_MetaG_FD_121122 | JGI IMG/M metagenome (GOLD analysis project Ga0180007, IMG submission 121122) | Groundwater microbial communities from the Aspo Hard Rock Laboratory (HRL) deep subsurface site, Sweden - MM_PC_MetaG | ecosystem: Environmental > Aquatic > Deep subsurface > Groundwater... | reverse complement strand
TGTGCCGGGTCAACCAGCGTGTGTGCGAAAGTCCGCAGGCGGCTGATGGTGTCATCGTCGAGTATACAGGTCATGCTGGTCCTCCTGCATCGTTGCCTTGCCTTGTCGTTCCCTGAAAGTATAGGCGCTACAGCCGGCTGGGATCAAGGTAGAAGGAGAAGGTTGTGGCGTGTCCCCGGCCAGGGACCGGGGCCGCGCTCTCCGCTTGTATCTCCGGCTGGTGCCGGAGGATAGCGCTGCGATCGCTCACGCAGGCAGAACTGGTTTCAGCGCAGACAATGCCGGCTATGGTCCGGACTGCTAGAGCAGCTTGTTGCCCTCCAGTATTGCAATTATACTTGAGTAAGCGGCCAAGTTCTGCGCCAGATACCTTCCGTTCAGGGCCGGAGCACTGCAGCCGCTGCTTGCAGTACTTTACTTGCCCCGGAATGAGCCAGTTCTGTCTGTCCGCCGCAGCGTAGCAGCCTGGAGGGAGACAACTATGCCGGAAATAACAAATCAACTGTATTCAATCGAATACGGCGGCGAATTGCGTATGGGAGCCGCTGTGTATATTTTTGTTCTTCGTAAAGCTATCAAGGGGCTAAAACGCCTGCAAACCGTCAATGGCCAGGCTCTGGCCGCATCGGACGGAAGCTGTCTGGTCATCTTTGACAGAATCGCCTTACTGGTGCTGGACTATAAAACGGCAGCAGTACACCATTTCCACGCAGAAAAAGGCGAAACCTTGTACGAAGTCAAGTTCCAGCCAGACGGAGGCCTCAGCCTGCGTCTGGATACTCCGGGCGGCAAGCGTCTGCTACAGTTCAACTGGCAGACCAAGCAGGGTTTGAGTGCCGGCTTTGGCCCGGTTTCCGGAGGCTGTTTTCCGTCGGCCACAGCGCTGCGCAGTTAATAAATCCCCTCAACCTTGACGCCGCCCGGCATACGGATTAGGCTTGGGAGGTGTGCTGTAGAATAAAATACCTCCGGAGCAAAGCAATGAAAAGACTGTGGACAGGCTTTTTTCTCTGTATCTTGCTGCTAGGCTGTCCGTTGATAATCGTTGCCGAAACTATCACCGATCCTGCCTTGCGCGTATGGATTGATATTGTTCTCTCCGAAGAGTATCCCGCTGTTACCAGTACCTGGATGCCTTTCCCGGTGCGGGCTTTTGTCGATGAAACTTCCAAATCCTACCGCACCGGCCAGATTGATCCGGCAATAGCCGAAATTCCGGCCGAATTATCCAGTTTACTGACAACTAATCCGGCAGCCGGCATAAGGGCATTGGCCGGATTCCTAAGAAACGATGGTGGCAGTGCGGGCCGGGTCGCAAACCAGTTTCATTATGCCAAGCGCGTACATGACCTTATTACCGCTACCGTTGCCTACGATTCCGATGCCTTTAGCGGCAACAAAGTGCTTCCCACCTCAGATGATCCACTGGTTTACCTGAACTATGCCAGCGGCCCGCGGGCCACCTGCGGCGGCTTCGCCAGACTATTTGGCATGTTTATGGAAGTTGCTGGAATTGAGGCATTGATTATTGATGGTTTTAGCCGCAATTACCTGCGCTTGCCGGGAAATACGACGGCGTGGCATCAGTGGAACGCCGTAAAAATCGGCGGACGCTGGTACATCGTGGATACGACCGGCGACAGCCGCCTTTCATTTTACAATAACAGCATGACTCCGATAAAAAGTTACCGTGATGGTGACCTGTTTATAGCCCCGGAACTGAAGCTGGTGGAAAACATGGCCTACGATCCGGCGGAGCAATTGGTGGCTGAACCCATAAGCAAAGTCGTATTTTTGAGTCTCCCGAAAATCACTGCGCAAGTGTATATTCATGGTGTGGAGCTGTTCAGTCCGGACCAACTGGCCGGTCTGTCAAAATATGAAGAAGACTACTCAGCCGCACTCAAATACCGCGCGGACAGTTATGACAGTAAATCTGGTATAAAAACATTCCAGTTTATAGTACCGAAAGAATTCAGCCTCGGCGCTTGGCTCTATGATGAGAACGACAAGATCGTGTACTATCGGACCCTGGTCACTGCCGAAGCCTATTCGGCAACCCACAATAAGGTTACTATACTTTTTTCGGCACCAGAGCGCGGCCGGCATTGGTGCAAAATCAGTGTCAAAGACTTGTCTGCGGCAAACTCAAGCTATAAAGCGCTGTACAGTTTTTATGTTAACGAAACAGCCGCCGGGGCTGATTATCTGCCGGCGAATAAACTGGAGCTGGCAACGGATCTGGCGAGTCTGCGCTATGGAGTCAGTTTTAGTCCGGTACGTGTGAATAGTGCTGATCCAGACTTTTATACCTTTGGTGTCTCGTATCCTGCCGGAACCCAGGTGGCTATGTCGGTGTACAGCGCAAGCGGCGTGCGTCAGGATGATTTCATGCATTATACCATGACCGGATTGCTGGCCAAGCAGTATAATATCGGCACTCCGCCGCCAGGCGAATACTTTGTGGAAGTTAAGGCCAAGACTAGCGAAGCCGCGTCATTCAACGATATTGTGGGTATCTGGCGCTTTACTTCCTCAGGCGAAGGCCCCAGGCGCTACCCTAGGCAAACCTTGCATTATTATACCTCCACCACCTTTTATGATAAAGGTTTTTCCACTGTTACTCATAATCTCGAGACCGTTGCTGCTGGCGGGGTGTATGAAGTCTGTATCCGGGATTCTTTGGGTGAAGGCATGAAATGTCTCTTAAAGGACAAAGACGGTAAAAATGTGGAAGGCCATTATTCAACAACGCTGGAAGGCGACATCTATACCTTCAGATTTTCCGCACCGTCAGAACCGGGCGAGTACACCGCCCGAATATATCGATACACTGGAAGCAGTTTTACCACCGCCTGCTTTTTCATAATCAACAGCACCGTCGCCGGTCCTGAACTGGTCAATACCTGGTGAGCGGTGATGGCCTGTTGTCGCTGAAAGTTTTTGGCACGGTCCGCGCCAGGTCCGTTCCTGGCCCGAAAGGAGGGCAGGTGTCATTATTCCATGTTATAAATAAATACCTGATGCTTCTCGTGCTGGCCGGCTGTACCGCGCTCTGGCCGCCAGGCAGCCATGGTCAGGCAACGCGAAATCAGGCAGAGTCGCTTGCCGGCGTCAAAGCCGGACCGGTGGATTTGAGTGCTCAGGCCAGACTGGCCGCGCTCGAGTATCTTCAGGCCCCAACACTGGAAAAGATCGGCTTTCTCGCCGCGCCTTCGCGCCCAACCCTCCAGTGTTTGACCGATTTTCTGGCTCGGGGCACCAGCGACCACTTTTTCATTGCCAAGAGAATCCACGACTGGTTAAACGAATCGATTGCCTGCGATGACGACCTATTTTCTACCATCGGCGTGGAAGGAAGCCGGCAGACCTACGAAGTGCTGCGCTAACGGCGCAGTCCCTGCACCAGCTTTTCCGCCCTCTTTCTGGAAACGGCCGGGGCCGGGAGAGTATTGGGGTTACCTGTATCTGGTTGGAGAAAACAACAGCTTCAGTTCTGTCGGCATGTTCCGCCTGCCATGATTACGACCCTGACAAGAGCGCGGAACAATGTAGTATGTTTATAGGCAAAGAAAGGTTGTTATTCCCGACATACTCGGGTCTGTCGGGAAATTTCGATTATAGTGTATGTCGTATAAGCAATTAGAAATTACTTATACGACATACTGGATTCAGTGGAGAATATATGGGAAAGTCTGCTGGGACATTGTCAAAAGAACTGTATGGGGAAAAACTGGCCGCACAAGTCACCAAAAAACTCAAGAGTTCTTATCAGGTCTGCTATTCGCATAAGGAATATTGCGGCATTGGGTTAGCTTATAATAACGGAACGTATTATATTTCCAGGGTTTACGACGGTATGCCGGATACACGTACTCCGACCATCTACCAGACCAGTTCCGAACAGGAATTCGTTCGCTTCCTGTCCGAACAGTCCGACTACAGTATGAGCGGTACCATGTCGGGCTCGATTTTGTTCGAAGCAAAAGAATTTTTTAAGAACAATCAAAGAATAACCAGGGAAATGCTGGAGAAATTTGTGGCCGGTAATCGTTAAGCGGCAAGCCACACGCTTAGCGCATCATGTTTTCGAATTCGCTAGCAGAATAGCGCTGTCCGTTATACAGAACCGCGCGTTCGGCAACCACTATGCGGGCCAGTATTCTTTGCGAACCCTGGGGATAGCGCATCAGGATCAGGTCCAGAGTGTCGCCCTTGTCTTCATAACCATCCAGATGCCAAAGGCTGCCGGAAAGGTCGATGCGCGTTTTTGCACCATACCGCCACTGCAGCACCGGTGCTTCAATCCAATGGCTCATGCGCATTTCCATGCGGACTGTGTGCAGGGCAAGAGCCTGATTGCACAGAAGGCTTGCTTCCATCACAACTCCTGTGCTGTTACCGCTGCCACAAAGGCTTCCTGGGCCCGGGTCTCTACCGCCCGCGGACTACGCACGCGCCTGACCACATCAATTGCCTTGGCTGGGCTCATTCCATAGCGGAGACGCAGCCAGGCAGCGGCAATCAAGCCGCTCCGTCCCAGACCGCCTACACAATGAATGACGGTTTTTTCGCCCTGTTTTTCCGCGTCCGTCAGCCAGTCGCGTATCCGCTGCAACTGGTCGCTGTTCGGTACGCCGCCGTCAACTATGGGCTCGTGCAGGATTTGCAGGCTGGCCTGCCGGTAGCGCTGCAACAATTCAGGTACCCCATAGCGTATAAACTCGTCGGGGCTTACCAGACAAAGCACCCGACTGGTGCCGGCCTGCAGCATGCTGCTTAGGTCAAGTGCCAGATCGCGGTTCCAGTCTTTCCGGCCTGGAAGGATGGTCAGGCCGATTAGTCCGCCCTGTTCCGGTGGAAACCAGTCGATCTGTAAAGCCCGCTTGCGACTGGCTTCCGCCAGAATCAATTTCACCAGTTTCAGGCTGGTGTACAGGGCAAGTTCTTTTTGCAGCGGGCTGCATTCGTCAAAACTGAGTGTATGCACCGCATAGCGGAGCTGGGCTACATGAAGCTGGAAGGGCGAGCGGTCTGACTGTACCAGGCGCGCATACATGGAACGCAGATGGCACAGCAGGCGCCAGGTTTTAGCAAAAATCCGCTTGTTGCCCGGATCAAAGCCCGCCGCCGGCATCGGTCGGCCAAGATCGGCCCAGGTTAGGAGCTGGTCCACCAACTGTTTGGCGACCGCCAGTTCGTTGTGGTCGGCTATTTTCATGAATATAAATAAAATATCATTTTCGAATTTTACCAGATCGCGGATTACGTGGCCCCGGTGGCAATTGAAAAAGTCAATTATCCAAACATTCGACTGGCTGTCTATCAGGATATTCTTGCCGTTCAGGTCTCCGTGCACAAAAGAACAGTAATGCGCTTCCTGGAACAGGCTTGAACAACCCGGTAGTTCATGGCGGTAAAAATTTGCCAGGCTCAAAGGATCCAGCGTCCCGAAAATGCCCGGTGCGGCACCGGCAGCAATAGCCTGCACGGCCAGGTCCACATTGTCGGCCCAGCGCGGGCTGAATTCCCAGTAATCGAATAGTGGCATTTTTTCCAAGGTGGCGGCTTCGTACAACTTGCCCAGCTGCTGACCAAACACCTGATCGAGTATTCCCTGAACATCTTGGAAGGTCTGCTCCCCGGCGGAATCGTCCAGCAGTAACGCTTCGATGAGGTCCTGCACGCAGTGCACACTGCCTTCCTTCATGGCGGCGTAGCGGTATTTTATGCCGCCGCGCTGACCGGATTCGGCAAAGTCGACGATGCTCGGGGCATTGTTCCCCATCACTTCCTGAATCTGCTCAAAAGACATGCGCTCCCGGGCTATCAGGTCGCGTTTGCCGAGCTTGACCACTACGGGAACCTGCTGGTGGCCGTTATGGTCGCGGCTGCTGGCCCGCAGTACGGCATTGCCGGAAAAACCGCCATCCAGTACCTTGAAGGCGGCCGACTGGCTGTCGCGGAATAAATACAGTAGTAAATGTTTGTCGTCCTCGTCCAGATTGACCGGACTGATGAATTCGAGCTTGGTCATGTCCAGCCGGGAGTTTGCGGCAGTTGCGAGAGCGGGAGCGCTGCCGGTCAGATAATGGGTAAAATCGGCGACAGAGGCAAAAATCCGAACTCCGAGTATGTCTTTCAGCTGTTGCAGAAAGGTAAAATGCATGTGCCGGCTCGAGGAAGCGCACAAGGCCGAACACACACACAGATCGATGTTGGCATATCTCGTCAGCAGCTCATAGGCCAAAAAATAAACTTTGGCTTCCGTCCAGACGCCGGCCAGTCCTACCCGTATTTTGGGAGCTGTTTTGTCCTGATTCGGTGAGGAATGCAGGCCCGGCGCAGTACGCAAACCCAGGCTCTCAAGGACTGCATGCAGATTGGTGTCCTGAAAATCGTTCAGGCCGCTAGCCTGTACAATATGTACCGCCGCCCGCTGCCCCTGATGCTTGAAAACAAATTCGGCACCTTCACTGCCAGCCAGACAATGCTGACCAAAATGTTGTAGATGGTCGGACTGGGCGGCCGATTCCGGATTGTGCCAATCGCGGATATGAACCAAGGCCAGTTTTTCAGCCGGCTCGGCATAAGCCCACTCCAGGGCCATACCCAAGGGACCTTCGGCCGGTTTTTCTCCCAGCAGGCGTAGGGCTTCGCTGTAACCAACATGCAGGGAATTCGGTAAGGGTTCGTACGGTTCAAGCAGGCGTACGAAATCGTTTTGCAGACACTGGGTAATCCATATTGCGCTCATGAGGCAAGTATAGTCCAGGGTTTTTGGTTTGTGCAAATTTTTAATCGATCCAGACTTAACCAGTGTTTGCGGCTGAAAACCGGCAGCTTTGATATCGGTCTGGCAGAGTGTCCGCCTCTGCTAACTTGACGGCTGGTTCGGTAGCTCAATCCCCTGGTATTTCCTAATGTAGTCCATAGCCTCTTTCCGCGTACTAAAGCCGGGGCTGCAGGAGGATCGGCTTAGGTTGGAAAAGTCCCAGTAATAAACCGTACAACTTTCTGCTCCAGGCGAGCTTTCCAGAATGGTGGTGAACAGATGATTCTGGCTAAGCTGGGCCTTGTCGCAATGTCCGATTTTATATTCTGCTTCCAGCAGCCTGATGGCAAAGGTCTCGGTTTGATTGTAGTGCCAGTTTCCCTGTGCTAGGACTTTTTCACTCAGCAATTCAGGCAAATCTTGCTGGTTATAGGATGAATCGATCATTGGGCTCACCTCCAGGCTGCCTTAATAAAGGATAGCGATTCAGGATGAAATCTGTCTGGTTAAAGCTATGTATATATTCGATTACCTGGCAGACTACTGCCATGGTTCTACAAAAACCCGTTCGCGCACTAGCCAGGTGGAGAGCCTCCGAGCCCATGGATCGTTCGCCCAAGGATTTAGACTGACGATGACATTGCGATACTGTAAGGGAACGGTTTCATCCAGTTGTTTGTTGGTTACCCCATGATGGATATGCGGCTGGTAGCTTTGACCCGAGTTCCCGGTATAGCCCAACAAATCACCGACCTGGATGTGCTGGCCGGCGCTCACCACTACACTTTGATACTTGAAGTGGACCAAGGCAATACTGTATCCGTCAGCAGAGTCAATAAAAACTCCGTTATTGGTACCTTGGCCGGGAGGAATCGTCCCGGGTGTTTCTATGTCAGGAGTGTCGTTGACTATTCGCCTTACGGTTCCGCTAACCGGTGAAAAAACCGGCTGATTCCAGGCATAATACTCTCCCGGTGTTTTGCCGGAACCGAAATTTGTTGCCATGGAGTTGTCCCGGCGGTGCATGTCATAGGCCCATTCGTGTGCACCACGCCAGGGACCGGGAGAAACAAACCATTTCCCTTGAAAGGGGAAGTCCATGGAAAAGAAAGAATTAACCGGTTTTGGCGGAGTTGAGTCCAACGCTACGGGGGTAGCAAATAGCTTGTACGAGGCTATCGTAGTGCCTTCATCGATGGAATAACTTTCGCTATTCGCCCAGACAAAAGGTGTTACCCGCACAAAAGGCTGCCGCTCCAACTCCGCAGCATATTCCTGCGGTTTCTGTGTGGCTAGCTGGGCCAGCCTCGTCCAGGGTATGCGAATTTCCACGATTTCATCAATGCTGACATCGATGTCCTCTATGAAATCGCGCACTGTTTCTCCGTGCGAAGTATATACCCGGAATCGGTTTCCCGGTCCAACGCTCTTGATTCCTATCTGGAAATCAAAATTGGCGACAGCAGTCACATCGAGCTGTACGTACCAGGACCAGGACTTTTGAGTAGGCTTGTCCCTGGTATAAATAGCAATGTACAGGGCATGGTCAAGCGGTGCTATGGCGCTTGCCACTATGTCGGTGGAACCGTCCACGACATTTCCGATCACGGACTCTGCACGCGGGATACCCTCCCAATCCGCTTTCTTACCGTCTACCCTGATACCAAGCGCCAATTCCCGGACATCGCGCATCAGTTCATATACCCGGATATCATCAACCTGTCCGCCCTGTTCCCGGAGTCGGGTGATTAACGCACCATACTGTGCACTCTCCGAGCCTGGAACGGTTTGCCTGCTTCCGGAAACTGACTGTGAATAAAGTTTATGTACATTTAGCAACAAAGCCATTGCCGCAATAACCAAGGTTGCGCTGATCGAAATCAAAATCTGCCCAGGTCTGCGGGGAGTACTGTATTTTTGCCTTTTTGTCATAGCCAACCTCTCTTGCTTACGACCAGCCAGGGTTGCCCTACCGTTCCAGCCGGCGGCGGATCAAGCCGGGGCTTTGGCGGATAATTTCCCGCACATCGAGGGCCAGTTCCGGCAGCCTGGTGGTTTCCAGAAAACCCATGACCCCGCTTGCAGCCACTGCTTCATCGCTGGCTCCGGCCAGACTCCAGTACAGTACGGCTCTGGCGGCGGGCGGCCAGGGCTGTATGGCTGCTGTCAGCCTGGCCGCGTCGTCTCAGGTTTCATCAATGATGCTCCGGTATAACTCCATAAACAGCCGCTGGTCTTCTACCGGAATATCCAGGGCGAAATGAAAGTGGCCGAGCTGTTTCTCTCCCGTTCCATTATGGCTGCTGAAATGAAGCCAGGTGTCCCCATCGAGGCTGGAGTAACGTTTCATTACAAAATAGGTCTTGAAGGCAACCGGAAAAGTAAAGCTGTCCGGCGGCTCTGTTTGGGTCTGCAGTGCCGTCCAGCCTATATTCGGAATATAGGCCTCGGCCCACACATGGTCGGAAGTCGAAAAAAGCGGTTCTGTGCTCAGTGATCCGACCATTCTGGCCGGTATGCCTGCGCCGCGCAACAGGGCAATGGTCAGTTTGGTGAACTCACCGCAAAAACCACCGCCGGCAGCCAGAACTTCCGACGCGCTGTTAGGTCTTGTTATAGATTTGTAGCGGATTGAATCGTATACCAGGTGCCAGATGCGCTGGACGGTTTCCAGATATTCCGGGTTTCCGTCCAGAATTTTTTGCAGGGCTGTCTGCAGTAGGGGATCATGGTAATTATATTCGGTATTGCTTTCCAGGTATGGCTGAAAACTGGCATCAAGCTTCTGGTCCAGTAGAAAGTCCGGGCCATTGTAAGTCCATTCAAGATCGGTTTTACGGCTGCCCAGCACGCCAAAACCGAAAAAGAAAGGGCGGTCGCTCACTACCGGCACTCGTTCAATCAGGGTCAGCTTAAAATTGTCGTCTGTTTGGTGCCTGCTCACCTGTTCCAGCCTGTGCCGTGCACTGATGCTGATGACATCCTGTACTTTTTGCGATGGATAGGGAACCGAAGCATAAAAGGATTGGCGGGTAATGGCGTTGCCGGCATCCACGGTTTTGAAGTCGTACCAGAAGAGCAGCAGAACAAGAGGACTTTCTTCGCTGCTGTACGAAGCCGTCAGCTGCGGTCCCAGTCTTTCCTGCTGCCGTGCCTGGCTGGCAAGTTGCGCTGAGGCGGAGGCGCTTGTTTCCTGATTTCTGGCATCTGGCTGGATGACCAGATCAAACTGGTACACCTGTCGCCAGCGGGCTTCTGCCAGGCTGGCCGAAGCGTTGATGTAGGCCGAATAACGGCCGGGGGTCGGTGGTCTGAACTCGAAGAGTACCTTCCCGGCCTCCCGGTAGACCAGCGCGGTATCTGGGAGAATTTTGCCCTCTGTATCTTTAATATAGGGTCTGAAGCTTATATCGGCCGGAGCTTCCAGTACCAAGCGCACCGTATTGCTGCTGCTGTACTGTGTATCCCGAATTTGCAGATAGGTCCAACCGGCGCGTGGTTCACGCAGTTTGACAAGGTTTTTAAGAAAAACCGGATCGGAGAATTTGAGATCGAAATAATAAAAGGCCGGGCTGGTTTGGGGCAGTTGCTTGAACCATGCAAGGCTTCTCGGCCGGGCCAGAAACTGGTTCTCTTCGTCCATCGGGAAATCGACCAGTATTTTGGCCTGCGGAGAAACAAAGAGATGAATGTCGTCATAGGCATCAATCGTCTCCTGAACCTTGTTGTCACGGGAGCTAAGCCGACTGCCGGAAGTAACATCGACCAAGTACCAGGTGCCATTGATCTGTACCGCATTCCAGGCGTGGGTTCCCAAATCCCCCCGGGCGGTGCCGTAGTTTTTCGAGTAGCCGTTGATTATCCGGCATTCCACTCCCGCCAGATCCGCCATTTCCTTGAACAGCCGGACATAGCCGCCGCAGGTTGTCCGGGCCAGTTTGAGCAGTTCGTAGGCCGCATCGCTCTGACTGGAATAGTCCCGCTGGGTATCGTAGGCAATATAGCGGGAGATCCAGTCGTACACTATCTTGATATAATGATAGTCGTTTTCTGCCGCGGCTATCATGGCCTGCACCAGTTTGGGCAAATAAGCTGCCGGTTCGGCGAAAACCAGCGCATTGTATTGTCCGGCCAGAACTTCCACTGCCGGATCAATCGTACCGGTCCGCCAGGCTGCGCTGGCAGCGTCTACCGAGTAGGCTGCATCAGCTTCGTCTGCTGACAGACCAGATAGGGACAGACAGGTGGTTAGCAGTGCTGAAGTAAATACTAGTGCAATTATTTGTATAACTTTCTTTAGGCAGCTTTTTTTCATTCCGGATAAGTCCTTCCTGGTTGGCGGATAGGAAAGCCATTCATAACTAAGACAAAAGGATTTTTCCGATATTCCCGGATAGGTCGGGGCATGAACAGTGTTATTCACCTTTACAGCATGGTGTATGGGCTTTGTCCTGTCAAATCAGTGCGGGGCAATGTCGGCAACAGAATTTCTAAAGTAACCAGGGGCTGCACTACTTTGACTTCCTGCCTCCCGCATACGACAATAGACAGTTGAGGGGCAGAGGGCTGACTCACAAGAGGGGTTATATTCCCGACAAACTCAGGTTTGTCGGGAAATTCCGATTATAGTGTTTGTCGCATAAGTACTCATTACTTATGCGACAAACTGAATTCAGTGGAGAATTAAAATGAAGTCATTGCTTTTTGCTTTTTTTGTACTGTGCCTGTCATGCTTCCCACACGGCACCCGCCTGGATGCGCAAGCACTGCCTGTCGGAGACGATACCGTGTCTCGGTCTGAGGTAAGCAATGTTTCGTTGTACCCTGAGGATAACGAACTGGCAGCCCCGCTGGCCGGAGCAGAAAACACCAATGTTGTAGTTGCTCCGCTGATACAGACAAGGTGGCATCAGCGCGCTCCGTACAATGACCTGTTCCCGATGGTAGACGGAAGTCGCGCAATTACTGATTGTTCGAATATCGCCCTTGCCCAGATCCTGCGCTTTCACCAGTATCCGTCCCGGGGAACTAGTAAGATCGAAGCGGCCAAGGTGCGCGGTATCGCGGTTGGAAATGTAGATTTCGGTGTCGTTTATGATTGGAAAAATATGCTGGCCGTGTACCGAAGCGATAATGGAGACAGTACTGTGCGGCAAAGAGAGGCTGTCGCCGGCTTGCTGTTTCAGCTTGATGCAGCCAGAGGAACCAGTAAAAGCAACGGAAATATTCCGGTTGCACTGACTGAATATTTTGGCTACGACAAAAGTATCGAACGCCACTGGAGAATATATTATAATGATGCTGATTGGCAGGCAATGATCAGAAGCCAGCTGGATGCGGGATTGCCGGTATATTATTGGGGCAACGACCCTAACACCAGCCATACCTTTGTGGTGGACGGATACGACAGTACCGGTAAATTCCATATAAATCTGGGTTGGGGCGGCCGACACGACGGATGGTATTTCCTGGACAATCTGAACCCGCCCTCACATGGCAGAAGCTGGTATGACAAACAGACAGTCATTATCAACATTAAGCCCGATGAAGGCGGCAATGGTAGTGGGGAACTGTTTATAACAGGTTTTCGTGCAAGTAAAATCGATATTGCCCAAAATGAAGTGTTTACCGTTACGGTTGATTTGCGAAGCCCGGGATTTTTCCCCGGCGGCCAGGCCGGCGTAGCCCTGGTGGCTGCTGACGACAGCATTGTTATGGTTTTAGGAATCGCAAATTACAGTGAAAGAAATCCCGGGACTTCGGGCACAAGGGAAATCGACTGTTTTGTGCCGGAATCAGTTAGTCCGGGACAATACAGATTGATGACGGCTGTAAGGCTTGCTGGCCAGGGGTGGAAACTCCTTACCCGATCGGCTGTCGGCAATGGTATTTCTAATGCTATTGATTGCACGATCAGTTCTGGAGTTTCTAATGGCGGTGGTTATGGACTTGCCATAAGATCCATTACTCCGGATACAACCTCTGCCGCCTATAATGAACGCTTTGCCGTTGTGGCCAGAACACGTAATATCAGTCCGGACAATTTTCCTGGTGGACAAATGGGTGTGGCCCTGGTAGACAACCAGGGTAGTATGGTGACCGTTATTGGCAGCGTCAGTTTTGGTGCACTGAATCCCGGCAGCACTTGGACAAGAACCATCAGCAATTGTTCTGTTCCGGAAACGGTAGCGCGGGGACAATACCAGCTCATGATTGTTGTCAGGCCGGAGGGCAGGGAGTGGAGGATCGCTACAATGTCGGTCGAGAATACTCCAACCAGCATAGACTTTACGGTACGGTAATGCAGCAAAAGCAAAACTTTTTGGGCCGCTACTAAGTCCGCAAGATAACTGTGCGCATCAGCTGGAGCGCCGAATACAAGCGTTTGGAAACCTGGGTGAATTCTTCGGATAAGTCCGGTGGTATATTCTGGTCATTCCAGGAGCCCATGCCGCCAAAGACATCGGCAGTTTCGCAGGCCAGGAGTTTGCCCAATACGGCAGGATGCGCGTCTAGCTCCGCAAATAGCTGCAGCACGGCCGATTGCCTGCCTACAATAGCCCGGCCTTCGTCGGTGGTCCGGCATTGCTGTACCAGTTCAGCCAGAGCTAAGTCTTGGCCCGAGAGTTCCAGCAAGGACAGTGCGGTGGTAAAAGCTTCGGCAAAAGGCGATTCCACTTTGTCTGCCAGTGTGACCGCTGCTTGTAGGGCCGCAACCAGCACGCTTTGGGCTTCCGGGATTTTAGGGCTGTTTTGACTGTTTGAGTCCGGCAGGGATGTCAGGCGGAAGGCATACACGCTTTGCGGATTGGCATTTTGCAGGAATGAGCAGATTTTTAGTCCGGGACTGCCGGCGTCGTTGTACTCCTGGATCAGCCGCTGATAATCCGGCGGTATGACAACCTTTCTTTCGGGCAAGGTATAACTGTTCCGAATTTCGTACCATAGGCTTTCGCCACTGTATTCTAAAAACAGCGGACCTTCGGCCGAGTCGAAAAAGGCGCTCAGCGCATGTTCCGGCACGGGCTGTCCGAAATTGCTCTGGCTATAGGCGGTTACTACCGCCGTAACTGTCGCGCGGAAAACAGCAGGATCAAGCTGCAAGGCGATGAAGTCCATAAATTGCCGGCCGCTGATCCGTACAGGGGAACGGCGGTCTTCGCTATAAAGCCAGGCCAGCTTGATCTGACCGGAAAACAGGCCAAGGGCTCCGTCGCGGCTAAAACAGTGCAGGCTCCGGCACTGGTTATTGCGCAGCCAGAGCAGCCAGTCTTGCCAGGGTACCTGACCCTGACCCGGGATTTCCGCTACCAATGCGGAGCCGGAGCTGCTGCTGCGATCCAGACTGATGTTTCCCATGGAAGCTTTTACGATATCAATTGCGCTTGTTTTGTCGTTCAGCAAGGCCTGCAGGGTGAAAACGCTCAGGGTGGAAAAATACTGCGGATAGTTCATGCCGCCTCCATTCTGGAAGTATAGTGCCTGGTGGTGGTCAGCGCCAGAAATACTTTTTCTCCGCTTGCCTGAATTTTTAGCTGGATGACGCACAAGCCTTTATCGGGTATCAGTAGAACCCAACAGAACAAGGACTTCGATTTTGGCTACACCGATATGACACTTAGAATGGTTATCTATAAAGAACTTGGCAAGGTACGCCGGGTTAACCAGCTCTGAACTGATCTTGTCCAGGCCGAAATTCTAAGTGGTGGACTGGCCTATCTTGAAAATACCGAAGCCAGCTGGAATGCCGCACCGGTAAGCATCGAGTGGAATTTGCAGTAATAAAATAATGGGACGTGCGTTTGACCTGCCGGTCTGGCGGATACAACACTACCTCAGGCGGTTTGGATACCCTGCAGCCATGGCCTGGAATTTAGTTTTTTCACCATCGGTCGCGGGTGCCGGATTCGTGATATTTTATCACAATAATGTCGCCGGTATGATCAGCAAGTTCCGTTTGCGACCAGTGCTCGGGATCGACAATCTCGCAGCCCATGCCAAAATAAAACCGCCCGTCGGCTTCCTCAAACGATCTGGCGAAGCCGGTATGGTTAAATTCGAGAATGGGGTATGGCCCGGAATTAGCCGCAATGTCCATGGCATATACCTTAACCAGGGAGCCCGTTGTCGTCACTGTATCAGCCAGTATCAAAAGGGTGTTCTGCCGAACCAGAATGTCGCGGGGTACAAACCCGGCCTCCAGCTCAAGCCGTTCAAACGTCATGGCGGAATTTTGGCTCATCATCCGGTACAAGCCGAAGGGACGGTTCTGGTGGTCGTTGTGGACATAGGCTCCGATGTAATACAGCTGATCCCCGGCAGATACCGGACGGATCATCTTTACCCGGTCGGCATCAAAGCGGGTCTCCGGAAATACGTTGTGCGCCGTGCTGCCAGTCAGTCTCTGGAATGGGGTTGCAGAGGCTGACACAAACAGGGAGTTGTCGGCCCTGGTGTCGGTCCGGAAAACTTCAGCGGCATACACGGTTCCTTCCAGGCTGAATAAGGAATGAATCCGGGCAGACCCAAGCTGCTGCACTGACCAGGTGGTTCCGTCGTCAGTGCTGGTAAATACAGCCCCGAATTCAGGAACGCTGCCCGCCGCGTATATACAGCCATCCTGCACCAGGAGGTCATACACATGCAGCGCTTGGGGCAGGGTGCGCCGTTTAACCCATTGGCCGCTTGCCTGATCCAAAAAATAGATATTGCCGAAATCCCAGGTTTGGGTGGCATCATGGCCAGGCACATACAAGATTTCGTCGTATACCAGGAATCGGTCTATCTGTTCTTCGGCTGCGATGTATTCATCGTGGAAGATACCGGTGTCCGGCTGTAAAGAATATATTGCAACTCTGCCAGAGTTTTGGGCCGGGCCAGTGTTGCTGCTATTGCCCGCTCCTAGATAGATTTTTCCCTTGTATAGCTGCATGTCCCAGATGTTGCGGGCATAGATTTGCTCTCCTTCAGGATAATCGGCCTGATACGGATTACCAAGCAGTCCGGCATTTTTGCCGATGCCTTTCAGACTTTCGCAGCCGGACACCGAGCAGAGGACGAGAATACCAATGATGATAGGTGTAAGGCGGCGGGTACCTCTGGTAATGGCAGGGCTCCTTTTCGATTGGTTGGAAGGCACGCCCTGTCCATCTGAGCAGGCTGCCAGCGCTTAAAAAAACTCAGGCGGATTATTGTCCAAATCAGTCAGAATGGCTTTTATGGCCTTCTCGGCAGCGGCCAGCCGTTCAGCTTCAGGGTTGGGGGTTTTGTCCAGCTCAGCCTGCAGCCAGAGTCTGGTCGTCATTTTGACATTACGTTTAACTACTTCCGCTACTGCCACATCTTGCTGCATTAAAACAAGCATGTCTTCCACCTTTGACAGACGGAGTAAGCGCTGGATATGGTAATCCGGCAGGAGCTTGATAGTATCATATACAGAATTGATGATCTCCATGCAATTAGTATGCAAGCAGACTAGAACCCCGTCAAGCTTCTATAGTGCCAGACGGTATGTTGGGCTGAAGCTGTTCCGTCCAGGTGGCTCACGGGCAGGAATTACCTTAGAATCCTTGTAAGACAGTTTGCGCTGAACTAGGCTTGTTGTATGAGAAAGCAGATAAGCTCTATGGTGTTTTATAGTGCCACCAGTGGGGAGAGGCTTTGCGGGGCCGGAAATCTTGATAACAGTGGCCAGTTTTTAGGCACCTGGGCGGACAAGGAACTGGCTAAGTTGGGAGTCTTTGTGGCTAAACTTAAGGGCTCGTGCTTTTGGGAGAACCTATGACCTTGTATTCGCATGGACCTGTTTTTCGGTTGCCTGCCTGCTGCCTGCTAATACTGCTCTTTACTCTTTGGCTGGCTGCCTGCGCCGGCCTCCCAGCACCCAAGCCGGCTCCTGCCGAATTGTCTGGACTTAAGCCTACAGAGCTCTACGAGACCGCAGTAGCGCTGGATAGTGAAAAACGCCGCGAGGAAGCCCTGCCGTACTGGTTTGCGCTGGTGGCCGCCAAGCCGGAGGCCGGCTTTTATTATGGGCGCCTGGCCCAGGATCTGTATCTGACCCTGCGCTACGAGGATTCCATAATCCATTACCGCCGTTATTTCCTTTTAGGCGGCAATGGCGATTGGGCAAAGACCCAGTACGCCGGCGCACTTTGGAAAACCGCCCACTTCCTCATGGTCGACCGGCAATTTGAGGCTGCTCGTGAGCGTTTGCTAGAAGCGCTTGCATATCTGGACGTGGAGCATTCTTTCCATTCAGCAATTCCGGTTTTTGTGCGCGTCGCCGACTGGCATCTGGCCCGGGAGAAGACCGTTGTTCTGGCGAATCCGTCCGAACTGTCAGCCCAGCCTGTTGCTGCAGGCAAACACCGGGTTTTGATGATTCTAGTTGGCGAAACCCGACTCGACATCCGCCTGCCCACACCTTATAGGGTGGAGGAGAACCTGGAAAATTCCATGCGCGAACACGCCAGAATGGGTCTTGCCCTTACCTCCCTGTTTTGGGAAGCGGCAACTGATGGCAATCTGGTGCTGGAATGGGATGAGCTGGCTTGGGACGGCCCTTTGCGTTCGGTCGACGAATACGACAACCCGGTCAATTTCAACGAGCGCACTTTCTGGATACCGCATACCGATATCCTTTTCGCCGATCTGCAAGAAGTGCTGGGCGAGCGAATCCACGACTACGATACCTTTATGGTGGTCTGGAAAACCGGTGCGCCGTACAATGTGTGCAACGGCCGGCGAATATACATTTCGCCCGAAAGCTACCTGTCGGCGGTACAGCTGGGCGATCCCGCCAGCAATCATGGACGGTTAGCCAAAGGCTTTGTCAATATGGCGGCTGAGCGGCTTCTGATAAACGCCGGCGTTATCTCGGTACACGAGTTTTTCCATATTTACGAGAATCTGGTTAATCTTCGACCGATACACGGCTACTATCAAGAAAACCGTGCGCAATTTCCCGGCTGGCAGGGCCGGGAGGAATTTGATTACTACTGGTGGCAGATGTCGGTGTATCCGGAGAAAAGAAATTAATGCCGGATTGTTATTTTACTGTAAGGTTAAGCCATTGCGGGGACCGGGGGCAAATGCCCCCCCGGGTTGTTTTGTTAAATCGGAATGTCCACAGACCCGTCACCCGAATACTCACGGGTGCTGGTCCAGTCGGTGGTGGGCAGCCAAAGTGCGGCCCACTCGTTCATATCCAGATTTACGCTGTTGCGGTCATTAGTCCATGAAGAGTATGCGCCAATGGTATAATATTCCATGTAAATATCCCATTCTCCGCGCGGAATTTCAAATACCATCCATTCCCGTCCGTCGATGGTTTCTGTTCTGGCCATCTTGTTGAAAATGTTTTTTCCGTTGGCGGAATCCGCCCCTTCTTCCAGATACTTGATCAAGTATAGCTCGCAGGTTACGCTGTTATATTGGCCGTCTACCGATACATACAATTCGCCGGTTTGGGGCAGCAGCAGGCTGCAGGACAGTGCTGACAGGCACAGAGCTATAATCGTTAATGCCGCACACATACGTTTCTTCATATACAGTCTCCTTGAATAATATTGATGCACTTTCAGTCCTGTACTGTAGCGCAGGATCCGTTTTTGCCTATTGTACTTTGGTACAATCGGGCATACATTTATGCATCATGAATCGTAAACACGGTTTTTCGGGTTACATCTGTACGATTTTCATCGGTTTACTCGTTGGTTTCCTGATAACAGTTATTTCCGATCAGCCCGTTGCCGGCGGCTTGCTGTACGACAGTACCACGCTGCCCTGGTCTTATCAGTACAACAACACAGTGGCTGAGGCGGAATGGCAAAAAGCTGACCAGCACTGGGGCGTTTTGCCGGGCCGCGAGCGGTCCAGCTCGCTCTGGCTGCGTACCACGCTGCCGGTCAATTTACCGGAGGGCAGTGTTCTGGTTCTGCACCGTCCGGTGCTGGACGTGGACGTGTGGATGGATGGCCAGCCGGTTTTAAGCAGTAACGGGGAAGCGCGGGACTACCGGCCGGTCGGAACCGCGCATTATCTGGTACCAGTGCAATCCGGTGCGGAAGTGATCATCCACCTGACTTCCATTCTACCTTTTCTGGGCCTGCCGGAACCTGTGCAGCTTACAGACTGGGGCGGCCATTTCGGCGCGCTCATCCGTTCCGAAATGGATGAAGTGTTCGTGACGATCGCGTTGCTACTGGTAATAGTTAGTAGTCTGGTTCTGGCAAGTTTCGGGGCAAAGCAATTTTTAACCTGGCGGCTGGTAGCCGCCGCCCTGGTAGCGCTTCTGTATACCCTTAGTCAGATCATCCTCAAAGATATCGCTCTGCCGGCAACTTTTTTCTGGTTCTGTCTTTGGCTCGCAAGCCTCTTCGCCCTGCCGGCAGCCTTTGTCGGACTCCTGGAGGCAGTCATACAGCCTCTTTGGCTGGGTCGTTTCCGCCAGGTAATTTTCGGTTTCGGGCTTGTCGGCGAAGCACTGCTGGCAGCCTATCTGCTGCTTTTACAGTACAGCTGGGCAGATCGCGTATTCCTGGCAATGTTCAACTACCGTTTTTTCTTTCAGCTTGTGGTTGTAGTTACCGGAATAGTCAGTTTGATCGCTGTGTTTCAGTCGGAATACCGGCTGTCCCGCCGGGAAACCCGCATTATGGGTTTTGGCCTGGCCGTTTTTTTCGGTTCCTGCCTGGCCCAGGTGCAGGTGGCTCTCGGCACCGGAGCAAACGGCGCCCGCGGCAATATACATCTTGGTTTTTTGGCCTTTCTGCTGACCGGATTTGCCGTACAAATCCTGCGCTTGCTTGATCAAAGGCGTGGCTATTCACGCGCTTTGGGAACGTTGGATACCTATAAGGCAGCGCTTCGCTACAGCCTCGTCCAGCCCTTGCTGGTGGTGACCGCCGACGGAGCAGTCTTTTACCGCAATGAGGTGTTTCTGAAGGATTTCGGAGAGGCACGGCCGTTCCTGCCTTCCGGTGGAATGCTGGTCGATACCGCCAGAGATAACGTTCTGGTTAGCTTGCGGTTGAACATTGCCGACGGCGCATGTCGGAATGTGGAAGCTTTGCAGATCCAGCTACATGACAAAACTGGCTGCATCGCCTATATAGTCCAGAAGACCGATCCGTATGCGGCCGATCATTGGGATGCTTTGAGCGCGCGCGAGCAGGACGTGGCCCGCTGTGTGGTGCAGGGCCTTTCCAATCCGGAGATCGCCGACCGGCTGGCCATCAGTGTGCGTACAGTAAAAGCGCATTGCACATCCATTTTCGACAAGCTGGACATCAGCAGCCGCAAAGAGCTAATGGCCGGACTGCTGGTGCACCAGGCAGCGCAGGCTTCTGGTGCATGTGCGGCTGGAGCCGACCGCGCCTCGGTTCCCGGACCGGGACGGGTGCTGCTGCGACAGCCGCGCGATTGAAGGAATCGGGGACGCTCCGCAGTCTACGCTTCGTACACTCAGTCGACCGCAAGCATTACATTGCTGGCCTTGATCACAGCGTAGGCCTCCGCTCCGGGCTTTAGGCCGAGCGAGGCACAGGAACTCTTGGTAATGACCGATACGATCTCGCTGCCACCCGGCAGCATAATGGTCACTTCGTTGTTTACCGCTCCCTCTACAATTTTGCTTACGGTACCCTTCAGCATGTTTCTGGCGCTTATTTTCATGGCATCCTCTTGCATATGCGGAATACTAATGACTTGTTTTTTAAGGTATTCAATTGCGGCGCGTGAGGCAAATCGAACCATGAGCAGGAGCAGCCATGTTTGTCGCAGCTGCTCCGCCCCAGTATGTTTGTATGTTTATGGCTTTACCGGCTGAACCGGACGCTGCTTGAGCGCCAGCCGCCGTTTGCGGAATTCCATGATGGGCCTGTCGCCCCTGAATAAAAGTTCACCGCTGCCGGTACCGTCGCCCACCGGCAGCTGGGTGTTGACGATGCGGCGGTCCTGGTGGGCGATGACGATGCTCATCAGGATGCCCAGTTTGTTGATCAGCCAGCGCAATCCGGGCAGGCGCATGAAATTCTGCATAAAGCGCAGGTGCAGGATGGAGTGGCTCTCGTCTACAGGAATGAAGGCGGCCATAACGCGAACCTTATCGGCGATGCGGTTCTGCCACAGGTTGGGCAACAGCATTTCCAGCTTGTACTCTGAATCCGGATTGGGTTTCGGCACCTCGTCCGGACCGCGCGGCGCGCTGCCGTCATCAAGCTTGTTGTACACATACTGGAAGAAAAGATCATCGCTGACCCACTGTACGCCCGGACCCTCCACCAGGGTATGGTTGCCCTTGCCGATGGTGGTCCTGTGTACGAAGGGCAGGTGCGCCACATCCAGCTGGTTTTCCGCCCCGCGCGTATAGTGGTTGTTCCAGGGGTCGGCATAACTGGCCCAGCTGGTAAAATCACCAAGGTCGTCGAAGTAGGGCGGTTCGGCCGGTTCCGGCTGCGTCGTGCCGTCGCCCCACCAGATCAGCACCCAGCCGTGCTTCTCTACCAGCGGATAGCTGCGCAGGCGGAAGGCCGGCGGAACCGGAGCGTCTTTCCCATTGGCCGGTATGCGGGTGCAGCGGCCGCCGCCTTCGTATTCAAGACCGTGGAAGGGACAGCGCAGCCGGCCTTCCACCAGGTCGCCCAGGGCCATGGACGCGCCGCGGTGGGCGCAGCGGTCGTAGCAGCAGTGCGCGGCCCCGGAGCCGTCGCGCCAGAATACCATGCGCTCGCCGAGGCGCAGGAACCCAACCGGTTTTTTACGTGGGATTTGCTTTGATTCAAGAACAGCGTACCACAGGTTGCGGATCATCAAGAACTCCTTACATCGATAGCCGCCGTCGCCCAGGCGTTACCGGAGCGGCACTGCCCGACAGGCGCAGCCTGACAGGCAGCGGCCGGCATTCGGCTTTGTCCCAGTATCGGGCCGTGGTAATAAAAATGCAAGTCTTGATGTGCCGGTTGTAGGCAAAGTCGTCGGCTGCCGCCCTGGCTGTGTCTGCAGTACAGCCAGGACAGCGCTGCTTCTTACTACGCGATCGCCCCAAAGGCCAGGCCGGCAAAGGTGGAAAGTAGTATCACCAGTCCAATATAGGTGAGGGTTTTTTTCCAGCCCAGTTCGCCGCCGATTACCAGCATCGAAGGCAGCGACAGGCTAGGACCAGCAAGCAGCAGTGCCAAAGCCGGCCCCTGTCCCATACCTGCACCCAGCAGACCCTGGATGATCGGAATTTCAGTAAGCGTGGCAAAGTACATCAAAGCACCGGATACCGAAGCAAAAAAGTTGGCCAGAATAGAATTACCGCCCAGAAGATTGGCAATCCAGGCCGTCGGAATCAGCGCGTCATGCCCGGGTCGACCCAGCAGAAACCCGGCAACCAATACGCCGCCGAACAGCAGAGGCAGAATCTGCAGCGAGAAATCGCGGGTAGCTATAACCCAGTCGATACGCTCCTCTTTGTTGAACCAGCGAATAACAGTATAGATCAGTACCAGCGCGAAGGCGCCGCTTATCCACCACTTGGCCGAATAGATGGCATCCCAGATTGCGCTGCCGCCTTTGGAGTTTGCCCAGTTCATAAAAACCAGAATGCCGACCATACTGAACATGTACACGATCATCTGGCCCAGGCTTCTGGCCGGCTTTTCATCCGGCTTGGCGAACAGGCGGGCATCAGCAGCCCGTTTAGCGTCGTCTTTGCGGAAAATAAATGCCATCAATACACCGATAACAATAGAAAAAACAACCGCGCCAACCGCACGCGCCAGTCCGATTTTCCAGCCAAATACCTTGGCGGATAACACGATAGCCAGGATATTGATGGCCGGGCCGGAATACAAAAAGGCTACCGCCGGACCCAGCCCTGCACCTTTTTTGTAGATGCCCTTAAAGATCGGCAATACCGTACAGGAGCACACTGCCAGGATGGCCCCGGATACCGAAGCTACACCGTAGGCTGTCAGCCGCTTGGCATCAGGCCCAAGGTAGCGCATTACCGCCTGCTGATTCAGAAAAACAGTAATGGCTCCGGCGATGAACATGGCCGGCACCAGACACAGCAGCACATGCTGCTGCGCATATTCAGCCAGCATCAGAAAGGCTTCGTTAACAGCGCCGGCGACACGGCCGACACCCCAGGGAATAAAGTAAGCGGCCAGAAAAACCGCGAAAACAATCAGCAGTTTTTTGTTCGGAGAAAGTTCTTTGTTACTCATATACGTTTCGAGCGTACCGACTACAGTCAGCCGGCTCACTTTCCTCCATTAATAAAAGCAATCACTTGATCCTTGGTAAGAACCTTGCCGACACTCTTAATTTCGCCGTCGATGACCAGAGCCGGAGTCATCATCACACCCATTTCCATTATATCGTCGGTGTTCGTAACCTTTTCGATCTCGGCCGCTGAGCCAAGTTCGGCAACCGCTTCGCGGGCATGCTGTTCCAGCAATTTGCATTTTGTACAGCCCGAACCAAGTATCTGAATTTTCATAAAAACCTCCTAATATAGAATCAATCGATGTATGCCGTTTCCGCGTAGACGCGGTTCAGTTCCTATTGTTGCTAATAATGGAAACTTTGCACAATTAAGTCAAGGGGGTAGCCGATCGGAGGGAAATGGCCGGCATATTGACAAAGTTGCAAAATACGGCAACTATTGTCATATGACAGACGAGGACAAAAAACGCTACGAGCTGCAGGCCCATATGTTCAAGGCTCTGGCCCATCCGGTACGCATCCAGCTTCTGGAAAAGCTCAAGGACCGATCCTGGTGCGTCTGCGAACTGGCCGTCGAAGTCGATATCGAAAAATCGGTAGCCTCCAAGCACCTATCCCAGCTGAAGGACGCCGGCCTGATCAGCGACCAGAAGCGTGGCACCCTGGTGGAATACCGGCTCAGCGCTCCCTGCATTCTGGATATGGCCGCCTGCGCCACCGGCTCGGTACTGGAAAACCGCAAGCGCAGACTGGGGATTTCCGAATAGCTCCGGCATTCATGCAATGGCAATCAGGTTTTGCAGGAGTTCCCGGACTATGCATACTGCACAGTGAGAAAATCGCCTGCGGTTTCCTCAATACCCCTTCAGCTCTATGCCCTATAATGGCTGGAAGCGCCTATTTTCAGGCAATATCTTTTTTATAGTCCTTGAACACTTTGCGGTAATGAAAGCCGTAGATAGCCAGAGTTGTTGCCAAAGGGAAACAACGTGGTCGCTTTTTCATAGTCCAGAACAGCAATTTCCAGTATTGGGTCCGCTCTTTGCCGATAATGCCGAGAAAGAGCACTGACTTGAGAAAAGCCATAATGTGTATCAAACGGAAACGGAATGTTCGCTGTAGTGGTGGAACGTACCTTGACAGGAATTCTTTTATCCGTTTGTAATAATAAGCAGGAGAATAAATGGTTGAAACCACTTTCCGATAACCTTTGAGCAAAGCCTCCCTGCTCATCACCGGTGTAAAATTAAGTGATCCATCGGTGTTGTCACCGGATTCTGCCTGTACCAGCCGGTGTTCACCTTTAAGCCGAAGATACAATCTGGTACCCTTCATAGCATTTAACAAGCCAACCATGGCCGTGGCAATGCCGCTTTCCTGAATGAATTTAATCTGGTCATCAAAAATTGTATCAGGATCACTGTCAAAGCCGACAATGAAACCGCCTTGAACTTCTAGTCCTGCTTTTTGAATGATTTTTACCGAATCCAGCATGTTTCTATGCTCATTTTGAGCTTTTGAGCACTCATGAAGACTGGCGGCATTAGGGGTTTCTATACCGATGAACACCGAGTGGAAACCAGCTTGTACCATCAGACTCAGGAGTTCTGCGTCGTCAGCTATATTGATTGAAACCTGAGTATTAAAACTAAAAGGATTATTCCGCTCCGCCAACCATTGTATCAGGGCTGGCAGCAACTCTTATTTAAGCACTTGTTTGTTGCCAATGAAATTATCGTCAACAAAAAAAACATTATCCCGCCACCCGGCCAGATATATGTTTTCCAGCTCTGCTAGAATCTGCATGGTGTTTTTGATCCGCATTTTGCGTCCAAAAAGCAGAGTGATATCACAGAATTCGCAATCAAAGGGGCAACCACGGGAATATTGAATTCCCATGGTTGCATATTTTTTCATGATAAGCAGATCCCACCGGGGCAGTGGCGAGGTGGATAGATCAGCCCATTCATCGGAACGATATATACGCTGTAAATTTCCCTGTTCCATATCTTTGAGAAACAGCGGAAGCGTTATCTCGGCTTCATTAAGGACAAAATGATCAACCTCCGGGAAATCACTCCAGCCAGTCGTAAATAAAGGGCCGCCGGCGACAACTTTGGTTTTAAGCCGGCGGCATAGAGCAAGTACTTCCCGGGCAGATGTCTGCTGCACAGACATGGCACTGATGAAAACATAATCTACTTCCTGTACCTGCCTTTTCCGTAGCTGTGCCGTGTTCAAATCAATCAGGCTTATATCCCAGGATGTTGGCAACATTGCCGCAATGGTTAGCAGGCCCAGGGGAGGGTGGCTGGCTTTTTTGGCAATAAATTTAAGAGCATGTTTCAGGCTCTAGAATGTTTCGGGAAATTTTGGATAGACAAGCAGAATCTTCATGATATATACCCCTATTATCATGAAGATATGCAGAAGCCATTATTAAGTCTGTGTTCTAGCACACATATAACTGTAGATTCTGGAAATTCATAAAAATTTACCATAAGCTTCATGTTGCCGGCTTGAATTCGCTGATAAGGCCAAACCTCCCTGCTTACCTGTATAAAATGTCTGCGGTATTTCCCTGTCTGAATTGTATGTGCGATAGCACACAGACGTTTTGCTTAAAATGACTTACATTAAATACGTAATTATGAAGAAACCGGATTTACTAAGCATAATCATGCCTGTATTGGTTCTTCTGCACAGGATGAGGCTTGTGCATAATTCATTGTGTTCTTTAAATTAGTGTTAGCCATATACAAATGTTTGAAACGTGCCCTTATAAATCGAAGTATTGTATGCAGGAACCTAACCTAATAAAAAACTTACAAAGGTGTAATGATGCAAAAAGCTACGAGTATCAAGAAAATCGCTTTTTTGGGCGATTACCTGCCAAGGAAATGCGGTATCGCAACTTTTACCGCAGATTTGTATGCAGCAGTAGCGACTGAATATGTTGATGTCCAATGCCAGGTAATTCCGGTTAACGATAGAGCAGACGGGTATGATTATCCGGCTGAAGTACGTTATGAAATTGCTGAACAGGATCTTTCTTCTTATTTGCAGGCAGCCGATTTTCTCAATATAACAAATGTTGATGTGCTTTGTGTGCAACATGAATTCGGCATATATGGAGGGGCGGCAGGTAGTCATGTGCTGGCATTACTTCATGAATTGAATATGCCAATTGTGACGACACTTCATACCATATTACGAAATCCTGATGCCAGCCAACTAAGAGTCATGCACGAATTAGTGTTTCTTTCAACGAGACTTGTGGTAATGTCAATGAAGGGAAAGCAGTTCCTTATTGATGTATACGGTGCCCCTGCAGAAAAGATTGATATAATCGCCCATGGCATTCCCGACATGCCTTTTGCAGAATCCGCGCTGTTTAAGCAGGAATTCGGCGTAGCTGGGAAACAAGTGTTGCTTACCTTTGGTTTGTTGTCGCCCAATAAGGGCATCGAGTACGTACTGCAGGCCTTGCCGGACATCATTAAGGAATTCCCTGATCTGGTTTTATTGTTGTAGGCCAGACCCATCCCAATCTCTTGCTCGAGCAAGGCGAGCTATACCGTCTGAGTCTTGAACGGATGGCAAAAGATCTTGATGTTCAAAAGCACGTTGCCTTTTTTAACCGGTTTGTAGGCATAGATGAGCTTCTGCGGTTTATCGGTGCCGCTGATATTTATATAACTCCATATCTTACGGAAACACAAATTACATCCGGAACCCTGGCCTATGCGTTCGGTTGCGGGAATGCTGTAATTTCCACTCCTTATTGGCATGCAGCCGAATTACTTGCAGACGGCCTTGGAGTTTTAGTGCCATTCAGAGATGCCAAAGCAATTGGTAATGCTGTAATAAGTCTTCTGAAAGATGAAACTCTGCGTAATTCTATCCGAAAAACCGCCTATGCCGCCGGACGTGGAATGATATGGTCGCGGGCTGCTGAATTATATATGCATTCATTTCATCAGGCGGGACAGGATCATAGTTTCATAAACCGTAGATTGTCACCGGTAAAGACGCTTGATGAAAAACCCGGACAATTACCGATTTTAAAGCTGGATCATCTGTACCGCATGAGTGATTCGACCGGAATTTTCCAGCATGCCAGCTTTACAGTGCCCAATTTTTCCGAGGGTTATTGTACTGATGACAACGCCCGGGCTCTGCTTCTGACTCTCATGCTAAAGCAGTCAGGACTTGCTGTTCCAAGATTGCATGAATTAAGCGGTACCTATGTGGCGTTCATCAACTACGCTTTTGATAGAAACAGCCTGCGATTCAGGAATTTCATGAGCTTTGACCGGCAATGGCTGGAAGATATCGGTTCGGAAGATTGTCATGGCCAGGCTTTATGGGCGCTGGGTTTATGCATTAGCCCTGGAGTACAAGACGATTTTCACAAAATAGCAGTGGAACTGTTTGAGCAGGCTTTATCTGCATCAGTAGATTTTACTTCCCCACGTTCCTGGGCTTTTACCTTGCTCGGTATAGAAGAATACTTGAAAAGGCTGGGCGGCGACAGACGCGCATATCAAATTCGCGAAATCCTTAGCGCAAAACTGATGCAACGCTATGCTGATGCGGCCAGTGCTGACTGGGAATGGTTTGAAGATATAGTAACATATGCCAATGCAAAACTTCCTCATGCTCTGATAATTAGCGGTCATTCAATGAATGATTCAGTAATGCTCGAAACTGGATTAAAAACACTGCGCTGGCTTGTATCCATACAGCTATCAGAAAATGGTTCATTCAGGCCTATAGGCTCGAATGGCTTTTACCCGAAAAACAGGGCTCGGCAGCAATTCGACCAACAGCCCATCGAAGCCCAGGCTACTATTTCGGCCTGTATCGCGGCTTATACCATTACTGCAGATGAATGGTGGGCGGCCGAGGCCCTGCGTGCCTTTGAGTGGTTCTTGGGGCGAAATGACCTTGGCCTGCCATTATATGATCCGGTTACAGGCGGCTGCCATGACGGATTGCATATTGATCGGATCAGCCAGAATCAGGGGGCTGAGTCTACATTGGCCTACCTGTTGTCTTTGTCAGAGATGCAAACGCTACAGAGTTCTCGATCCAGTTTCAAAAAAAAAGGGAGCAAGAATAATGAGTGACAAAATTTTTCATGCAAATCGTATTGGCCCGACCATAACCCCCGACCGTACGCGCGTACTGTTGCGACCTTTCTATCCGTCACGCAGGGACATCATCGAAAGAATTGTCAATAATGTTCTTTCATTAAGCGATAGCGAGGCTGAGAAGCTATTTAGTCAAATATTGGGTGAATTCGAAGATCGACACGAACACATGAAGAAATTCCTGAACAAACAGTTTACTGTAATACAAAGACTGCTCCTTTTGGATAATGAACTGCCTATACTCAGAAAATTCTTGATTGGCTCGTATTTTACACATGAGTACTCGCCGGAAGCGGCCGCATTATTCAATCCATCAATTGTTGCACACCCTGATCAGACTAATCTGCCAGAGGGATCTTTCCGCTTTATTTTAAGTCTCCGGGCTACGGGCGAAGGGCATATTTCTTCGATTACTTTCAGAACCGGAACCATTAATGCCAATAACCGTATTACTCTGATACCGGTAGTTTCATTTGTAAGCGAACCTGATCCCGTACCGAATTCACTTTATGAGAAAAGCATATTTGCAAGAAAGTTGGAAGAAGCTGGACTTCATAATCATTTTTGCAGTCGGGTGATGAACCGGCTGACCGATACGTTTGTACTTGATGAGTTGCGCCACGCACTGGAAGAAGAACGTAAAAACAGCCATTCAATAGATTTGCTGGCCGACCGAGCCGGACAGGGAATCTTGATGTTGGCAGAATCAAATTTCGAAGTTAATTTCGATCCTGACAGCCGTCTTTCACAGAGAATAATTTTCCCTTCGGTGCCAAGCCAGAGTAATGGGATCGAAGACGCTCGTTTTGTAAAATTTCAGGAAAACAGAAAAGGTGAAATAACGTATTATGCAACATATACAGCATATGACGGGAAAAGCATTCTACCACAACTTATGGAGACTAAAGATTTTTTACATTTTAAGTTTATAACCCTAAACGGTCCCGCAGCTCAAAATAAGGGTATGGCACTTTTTCCGCGCAAGATTAATGGTCAATATGTCATGCTTTCCCGGCAAGATGATGAAAATATCCTCATAATGTTTTCGGACAACATCCATTTCTGGAAGTCACCGAGTGTTCTGGCACGGCCATCCAAGGCCTGGGAGTTTATGAAAATAGGTACGTGTGGTTCGCCCATCGAAACTGAAGCCGGCTGGATAGTTTTAACACATGGCGTAGGCCCCATGCGGAAGTATTGTCTAAGTGCCATCTTGCTCGATCTGAATGATCCTACCATGATAATCGGGCGCTTGAATGACCCGTTGCTGCAGCCTAACGAAACAGAAAGGGAAGGTTATGTTCCCAATGTTGTATATACCTGTGGCGCTCTGCTGCAAGAAGGCACCCTGATTATCCCTTATGCCATGAGTGATTATTCTTCCAGCTTTGCCAGTGTGCTTGTCAAAGATTTGCTTGAAGCAATGAAATAGTTGTAGCTGTTTTTATTTGCATCGAAAAATATCTTAGCTGCATGCATAGCACAAGTTCCATGTACGCATCCTACGTTTCAGTGCTATATTTACGTGCAGTAATGTTTGCGTGAGGCCATGTTTTAAAATATTAATCGCACAATCTTCTATGCTCATTTTTTACATTGCATTCAGCCGATTGTGCCGGCAACCTGCTGAATGTTTTTAGGTTTATTTTTTTTCTTTCAGCTTCTGGGCTTCTTTCGGATAGGCCAATGTACCCCAAATCATTCCAATTACAATGATGACGATCACTGGTACCCACCATAATTGAGCCATGAGATACATCGCAGCATAAAATATGCCGAATAGAATCCCGCTCAAAATTGAATACGTGATCCAGAATACCCACATTGGTTTGTCAGATAAAAATGATGTAAACTTCTTCTGGACTGATTTGCCGACTTCGTTGACTTCCATAATATACTCCTTCCAATTCCTCAATCTAAACATATATTATTTAGAAGCTGCAGTCTGTGCGCTAGCGCACGGACAGGGAGTCCTGGAACGACTATTTTTTTTATGAATGAACAATGCAGAAAAATTCAATCCATAAACGAAATTGGTAATTAAAACTTAGAATATTCAGCCCAATTACATTCGCAGCAATTTTATTGCACAGCATGCTGTACAAAATGATTCTGATATGTTCAGATCGTAACCGTCAATTCTTCCCATTCTCCGGCCTATTCCACGGCAAGAGGCTATTCCAATCGCCTGACTTCCTTACCTGGGGCAAGCTGGTTACGACAGCGAGTAAATAGGCATATGGCTCCTGACCATTTAGCTTGGCGGTCTCAATCAGGCTGAACACACGGCAAGAAGCTTCAGCACCAGTGTCGTTACCGGTGAACAGCCAATTCTTTCGGCC